>Ga0302325_10002781_pt1 | contig 42065 bp, 40 predicted proteins | sample Palsa_T0_2_FD_201948 | JGI IMG/M metagenome (GOLD analysis project Ga0302325, IMG submission 201948) | Peat permafrost microbial communities from Stordalen Mire near Abisko, Sweden - Palsa_T0_2 | ecosystem: Environmental > Terrestrial > Soil > Palsa > Peat permafrost | place: Sweden: Abisko...
CGGGCGGGATGGAGAACGACAGGTCGTTGACGGACATGGTGGAGCCGTAGCGCTTGACCAGGCCGTGAGCTTCGATCATCGCTCTACAGCGAACGGGAGGGCCATGTCGCGGTAGGGCTCCCCGGTGCCCAGTGCGCTGGCGAGATAGGTGATGCGCAGGCCGAGGTCTGCGGGCGTGAGGGCCAGACGATCACCCTCGTGCTCCTGCTTCGGCTCCTCCGCCCAAGCGTCCAGCGACCCGGTGGCGAGCTGCCAGTGCACCACCTCGTCCCCCGCATCCGGATCCGGTAGCGCGACGAACGCCTCCAGATGCGCCGGCTCGGTCCGCAACGTCAGCTCGGGATAGTGCGACGCGAGAGATTCCGCTTGCGCGGTAGGGACTGGCGCACACCATTCGATCGGGCCATCGCCGTCGGCGTTCACCAGACCCCACCAGATGCAGAACGCCGCGCCTTCTCGTCCTTCGATCTTCGGGAGCGGGCGCTCGCGCAGGATCGCGATGAACTCCTTGCCGAACGCCCACATCTCCTGCTCGGCGACGTTGCGCTTGAGACAGAGCAGGCTCCGCTCGGGCATCTCACGCGTGGCGACTTCCCACATGACAGGCCTCTTCCCGCTCAATCGGCCGACGAGGTAGTCGGCCAGCTCACGCCGCGCGTCGTGTGCCGCTTCGGCGTCGCGCCAGTGCTCGGCGATGCGCGTCGCCGCATCGGCCGGATCGCCCGCGAGCAGCTCCTTGATGGCCGCGAGCGGCAACTGCAACTGGCGCAGCATCACGACAAGGCGTGCCTGGTCGAGCTGGGCCGTGCCGTAGTAGCGATAGCCAGACGCCTGATCGACGCGCGAAGGCACCAGCACCCCGCGCTCGTCGTAGAGGCGCAGTGCCTTCAGTGAAAGGCGGGACCGCCGTGCGAACTCTCCGATGCTGATTTCTTCCACGCTGACTCCCTCGTCGCCGGGCCGATTCGACCCGGCAAGATGAGTGTGCGGCCTCCCCCAAGGTGAGAGTCAAAGGCTGCCGGCCGCCAGCCATCTCCCGGTAACGGACGCAGGTTCCGCAACGGCGGGAACGCTACCCGCCCAGCGACGTTCCGGGACGCTCAACTCACGCCAGCGGCGGCGAGGCCGAGCTTCGGGTGGGCCGCACCTTCCACCCCCCGGGCGCGCCGGTCAGCTCGGCGGGCCTTTCCCGGCAGAGACCGTTGCAACTCGTGCCCGCACACCGGCAGATGAGGTCGACTTCGCGAGAACGATCACGTCATAGTCGGTCAGGTCGGCAGCTCCGTGCCGGCGTGTTCCGCCACCATGTACGCGGCATACCAGTCGGGCCAGTTGGCGTCGGCCGCGCCGATGCGCTTCTCGTGCTCGCCGTGGGCGGCGGAAGCGCGCCGCATCGCGTCCGCCAGGTCGCTAGCGGAGCCGAACGAGGTCGCAGCCGGGTCGACGCGCCCAGGCAGCCGGGTCGTTACTTCCTGCAGCAGCCAGACGTTGCCGTCCGGATCGCTGAACGAGGCGAACGATCCGTAGCTGCGATGCTCGGGCGCCGGACCGCTGACGCGGCCGTCCGTGCCAGCGGGACGGAACCGGGCGCCCGGCGTCCCTTCGTGGAACACCTCGCTGACCTCGACACCGCGGCCGACGAACTCCTCGCGCACGGCCGCGATGTCGGAGACGATCAGGTACAGGTCCTGGGCCGAACCGGGCGCGGCCGACGTGAGGTTCGTACCGAACTGGATCGCGCAATCGGAGGCCGGAGGCGTGAACTGGATCAGGCGGAAATTGTCACCGCCGGCGCGGTCGGCGTCGAGCCTCCAGCCGAGCCTTCCGTAGAACTCCTTCGCGCGGTCGACATCCGAGACACCGATGACGACCACCTCGAGCTTCATGTCCACGAGACCGGCTCCTTTCCCTTCGGTGACAGTGACCTAAGTCAATGCCTCCGGCTCCTGTGCCACTAGGGCTCATTCGGACCGTAACACCACCGTCCGTTCAGAAAATAAAGAACTTTTCACCGAACGGACCGTGGTACCCGCCCCTAGCTCGCTGGTCAGCTCCGTGCCGGGAAGACGCCGGTCAGGGCGATGCAGAAGTTCACGGCGAGGTAGGGCTGGATGTTGTCGTGCGGCTGGCTGCCGCCCGCGTCGCCGAGCATGTCCGCGTTCATGACGGTGCTGGTGTCGGGCTTAGCGGCGTAGATATGGCTGGCCGAGCGGGCCAGCGCGCGGCCCTCGGGCTGGTCTGAGCCGGCTGCGCTGCTGCTGGCCTTGACCGCGTGGGTGTGCCCGGGCATCTGGATCGCGGTGAGTGTCACGGTCTCGGCGCCGCCCGCCTGGCCTTCGACGTAGGACGAGAGCGCCGGGCCCTGGCCCTGGCCGACCGGCACGCGGGACCGCAGGTCAGGCAGGGCGAAGGTGGTCGTTCCGTCACCTCCGTAGGTCGTGCCGAGGAGGCTGAACAAAGCTTGGTTCTGGTTGATCGGCAGGAGCTGGCCGTTGCACGGGGCCCAGCCTTGCGGTGCGAAGTTGAAGCCGAGCATCCTGATCTCGCCGAGAAATGGCTCAGACATATCGTCTCCTCCAAGGGGGCTGTAGGGACAGCCGGTTGCCGCTTAGCGTTAGCGGCCAGATACAGGGCAACCCCATGGTCCAGCCTCGTGGCCGGGCTGGCAAGCACCTCGCCGCGCGACGCCGCTATCCGGCCGCTACCCCCGCTGAACTAATCAGCTAAGATTCCCGTCTCATGCACGGCGACGTCAGCGCCCGTCCCGAACGCCTCCCCGACGACGGCGGCTTTCTCCTGTCTGTGTATGCGTCCACCCGACCGGAACTGACCGGGCTCGGCTGGCCCGCACAACAACACGATGCCTTTATCCGCATGCAATTCGCCGCCCAGACCCGCCACTACCGGGAATCCTTCCCCGACGCCACCTATTCGGTCATCTGCGTGGACGGCGGTCCGGCCGGACGGCTCATCGTCAACCATGCCGAGGATCAGATCCTCATCGTCGACATGGCGCTCCTGCCGGAGTTCCGCCGCACGGGTATCGGGAGCGGACTGGTCCGGCGCCTGCTGGATCAGGCCGATGCCAGCCATCTGCCCGTCCGATGCCACGTCCTGCACGACAGCATCGCCCGCCGATTCTGGGAGCATGCCGGGTTCGCCGCCCGGGGTCGCGATGGGGTATACCTGGCCATGGAACGGGCACCCCGGGCCCGGCGACCCTGACCGCGGCTGATCCTGAGTCTGATGAGTCCTTGGCGGGGTGGGGAACGATCCCGTCAGAGATGACGGCTCACGAGGAATCTGATGCGCCGAGAAGCCAGGATTCCGTTACTGGCAGAGTTGGCGGTCCGGCAGTCAGCCATGCGTCCAGGGCCCTGATCAACGAGCCGGAGTTCTTCCTGGACCTGGGGAAGGCCCGGCTGCTGTGCTACACGCTTAGCCGGTCCAGTCCTGGTGCCTGGTCACGATGATGGGGAGTTCGCTCGGCACCAGCGTGCTGCTGACCACGGGGCTAACGGTGGCGCCGTCGGCGAGCGTCAGCTTCCAGCGGGCGGCGATGGCGCTGAGCAGGAGCATGGACTCGGCCCAGGCGAAGCCCTCGCCGATGCAGTTCCTGATGCCCTGTCCGAACGGGAAGAACGAGGCTCGCAGCTGCGTCCGCGAGTAGCCAGTGGCCCACCGGTCTGGATCGAAGCGGCCGGGATCGGGGTGCAGCCGCGCGTCGCGGTTGAGCGCGTACGGGCTGAAGAGCATCCTGCTTCCCTTCCGCAGCTGGTAGCCGCCGAGGTCGACGTCGGCGGCCGCCCGCCGGGGCAGCACCCACACCGGGCTGTACAGGCGCAGCGTCTCGGTGACCACGGCGCGGGTGAACGGAAGCCTGTCCAGGGCCTCGTGGCCGGCGTCGTAGCCGGATAGCGCCAGGCCCGCCTCCTGGTGCAGCCTTTCGGCGATCTCCGGGTGCTGAGCCAGCAGGTAACAGGCCCAGGCCATGGTGTTGCCGGTGGTCTCTGAGCCCGCGATCACCAGCGTGGTCGCCTCGTCCCGCTGCTGCTTGCCGGTCATACCGGTGCCGGTCTCGTCATCGTGGGCGCGCATCAGGATCGACATCAGGTCGCCATGGTCGACCCCCGCCGCCTGGTACCCGTCGATGATGGTCGTCAGCATGGCGCCGAGCCGTCGGCTGGCCGCCGTGAACCGCCGGTTGGACCGCGTCGGCACCCAGGCCAGGGCCGGGATGTTCGCGATGATGCCCTCGGGCAGCAGCTCGGTGAGCAGCACGCGCAGCAGCCGTTCGATCTCGTCGATCGCCTCGCTGCCGATGTCGCTGGAAAGGAGCGTCCTGGTCAGCACGGTGAGCGTGATCGAGCGCATCTCACGGTCCAGGGCGAGCGTCCCGCCGTCGGGCCACGCCTCGATGCGCGGCACCGCCACCTCCCGCATCGTGTCCATGTAGCGGGCGATCTGCGACCGGTGGAACGCCGGCTGCATGAGGCGCCGCTGCCGGTGGTGGTACTCCCCGGACGACAGCACCAGGCCGTTGCCTATCAGCTGCCCGACCCGGCCGAAGCTGATGCCCTTCTCCAGCTTCCTGGCCTCGCTGACCAGCGCCTGCCGGATGGCGTCGGGGCTGTTCAGCAGGTACACGGGAAACGGCCCGAACCGGATGCGGACCACGTCCCCGTGCGCTCGCGCTCGCTGGAACAGCGCGAGCGGGTCGCGGCGGAACTCGATGGCGTGCCCGAGCACGCGCCGCCCGCCTGGCACGTCGGGAACGTCGGGAACGATTCCCCTGGTAGCTGCGGCCATCTCCGGCACCTTTCTTGAGGTCCTGCATCTAGCGTGCGATACCTCTTCCCCGCCGAAGTCGGCGGTGCCAGGTAACGGCTTGATGGCCGACGGACACTAAAGAGTGTGAACGACACTTATCGCGGCCGGGTTCGCTCGTGATCACCGTCCGCATCGCACATGCCGAGCCGGGGCCGGGAAGGCCGGCCGACACCGTACCGCGGATCGATCCGCGGGTGTCCGTCGTCGCGCGGCCGTCCCGATTCCATGTCGTGCTCGCCGACGACGCCGGGCACCGGGCGCTGCGGGCCTGGCTGGCCCGGGACCCGGAAGCCACGCCGCTGCCGGCGCTGCTCGACCGGCCAGGCGACGACATCTGGACGACGCAGGGCATCCCGGAGGAACTGGCCGTCAGGCTGACGAGCGCGGCGGGCGGCAGCGTGACCGCGGTGGAGATCCGCCCGGACCGGGCGGACATCGAGGAGGTGACCGAGCAGACCTGCACGGCCAGGATCGAGCTCGGCGGTCCGTCGGGCACCAGGCACGTCACGGCCCGCCTGGACCTGGGCCTGACGCTGGCCGTGGTCTCGGGAGCCCCCGTCCTGGTCGCCGACGCCGTGATGGACCGGCTCGCCGTGCCGGTGCCGGACGGCGGCGGGCCGGCCGCGTTCGGTGCGGCGGGGCCGGTGAGGCCGGAACGGCAGGGAGCAATCTTCGTCGTCGACCGCCAGGCCGGACGTGTTTTCCAGGTTGCTGGCGATCTTGGTGGCCAGCGACCCCGCTTCGAGCCGCGCAACATGAGCTTCGGCGAGGGCCTGGACCGGTGGGACCTGGGCTCTGCCGCCTGGGACCTGGACGAAGAAGCCGTCGCCCAGGTCCGGCAGGACTACTCCGCCGCAGCGGAAGGCCGATCCGCGGTCCTGTCCTGCAAGTCCGCGGAGCCGCGAGGTTCGGCGCTGCTGGCCCAGACGATCTTCGCCGACGACTACCGCGGCGCGACGGTCGCGTTCGGCGGCGAGGTCCGCGCCGAAGACATGGCGGGCCAGGCCGACCTGCGGCTGGAGATCCTGGGGAAGGGATGGCGCGTCAGGACCGACCGCCGGGTGGAGCGTACCGTCAGCGTGACCGGCAGCCAGGACTGGTCCAGGCGGGAGATCATCGTGGCGGTTCCCGAGGGAACCGACGTCATCAGGTTCGGCATCACGCTGGCCGGCCGCGGCCGGGTCTGGCTCAGGAACCCCGAACTACGGCGCGAGCGCACACCGGACGCGGGATCGGCCGACGTTGGCTGACGACCCGGGGATCTGCGACGGCGACCTGGTCCGGCTGGCCCGGGACGGCGACCCGGCGGCGTTCCGGCTGCTGGTGGAGCGGCACCAGCCGATGGTCCGGGCCCGCGCCGCCGGCCTGTGCGCCAACGCCAGCGACGTGGACGACATCATGCAGGAGGCATTCCTGCGGGCGTTCATCGCGCTGGACCGGCTGCGGGAGCCGGACCGGTTCGCGGGCTGGCTGGCCGGCATCGTGCTCAACGTCTGCCGCGGCCTGCGCCGCCGCGACCCGGTCACGCTGCTGCCGGGCTCCCCCGAGCCGCCGCTCGCCGCCGCATTCCCCGTTCAGCCCGCGTACGGCCATGGGCAGCCGTCGGCGGACGACCTGGACCGGGCCGACGCGCTGCGCGAGGCGATGGCCACCTTGCCCGCGGGGCAGCGGCGCGCCGTTTTCTTGCACTACTACGCGGACCTGCCCGCCGGGCAGATCGGCGACCAGGCCGGCGCGGCCAGGGTGAGCCTGCACAAGGCCAGGCGGCGGCTGCGCGAGTATCTCACCGAGCACCGTCCCGACCTCGTCCCGAGGAGACTCATGACCACCGTCCGCATCGCCAGCGCCGAGCATCAGCGCCACCCCCGGATCCACCAGATGCGCAGCCCCAGCCATCTCGTCGTGCTCATCGACGATGCGGGCGGCCGGGAGCTTCCGATCTGGATGCTGCGTGGCGACGGCGACCGCCTGGAGCGGCTGGTGCACGCCAAACGCGGCGAAGCCTCCGCACCGCAGGCCCGGACCATGGACGACCTCAGCAGCCGGATGCTGCGCGCGCTCGGCGCCACCGTGACCGGGGTGGACATCGACGAGCTTGGCCCCGAGGTGACCGCGGCGCGGATCGCGCTCAACGGCCCCGCCGGCCCGCAGCAGGTCACCGCCCGGCTCGCCGACGGTCTCGCCGTCGCGATCACGACCGGCGCGCCGGTCCGGGTGGCGGACACGGTGATGGACCGGCTCGCGGTCCCGGCCGGCGGAGCCGGCGGGGCCGGGGGGCCCGGGCGCCCGCCCCGGCGCCCGCGGCCCCGCTACCAGCCACGCAACATGTCGTTCGGCGAAGGGCTGGAGGGATGGCTGTTCGGCGGCAGCTTCACCGAGCACGCCAGCCAGTCACACTGGCAGGACTACACCTGCGTCGTGGAGCACGGCACCGCGGTTGTCCGTTCGGCCGTGCCGGAGCCGGCCGGGTTCGCGATGCTGGGTCAGGACGTCTTCGCCGACGATTTCCGCGGCTCGACGGTGGTGTTCCGAGGCGAGTTCGCCGTCCAGACGGATACCCCCGGACGCGCCGGGCTGTTCCTCCGGGTCAACGAGGGGCATTCCATCACGGGCCCGATGACCGAACGATCCGTGTTCGCCGACCCCGACAACAACATCACCCCGATCCCGGACACCGGGGACTGGACCCGGCACGAGATCACCGCGCGGGTGCCCGGCGACAGCGACGCGATCGTCCTCGGCGTCTTCCTGGCCGCCGGCGGCCGGATCGAACTGCGCAACCCGGAGCTGATCCGCCGCGATTGACAGCTGGTGGGCGCGCGCGATGAGTCAAATGGCCTCAGGCCGCTCCGCCGCGGACAGCCCGGCAAGAACTGCGACTGCGCATGATACGAAACTGACTTTATACCGAAGAAATATTGACCCTATGAGCTAGCCAGCAATTGTTTCCACGCGTCGGCGACCGTAGTAAGGGCGGCACCTGGGCTCTGAACACCATCAAGGGCAGCTGCGATGCCGGGGTCGAACGCATCGAACAAATCTCCATCCTGTGGGATGACTGGTTGGGGAAAGACCGTATGCGCCAAATTAAGGAATTCCGAAATGAACCCTTCACCGCGGACTGCATCTCGAGCCGATATGCGTGTCGGCAAGGTATGATTCGCCTTGGCAATGGCAACCTGGCTGGCCGTCGAGCTCATGAATGAGATGAACTTGAACGCTTCACGAGGATGCGTTGTGCCTGCAGATATAACATACGACTGCCCACCGCTCGGCGAGCCGGTCTCGCCAGCGCGGCACGTTGGTATTCCAGCGGGGCACGCCGGAATACTAGCAATGCCCAGATTACCGGGATGGTTCTTGAAGCTGGGACCGGCCAGGATTCCGGGTACGTCATAGGGCCCGCCAAAGATCATCGCTGTCATACCATTGGTGAAGTCAGTGACTGGGGAGCTGACAGGACCAGTGCTGAAGTTAACATTCGCTGGCATCACCTTATCGACGTTCTGCAACTTCAGCAGAAACTCTAGGCCCTTGACCGACCCATTACTGTCCACCAGAATGTTATTGTGCTGGCCGAGCATGCCGCCACCGAATGCATAGAGGAACGGCAGCACATCGTAAGCTGTCCCGTCTGTTTCAAATCCATGTATTTTCGGGTTGCTCTGCACGACTTTCTCGGCATCTCTTTCAAAATCAGCCATAGTGGCGGGAGGAGAAGCGATGCCTGCGTTCTCCAGCTCGGTCTTGTTATATAGCAGCGCCAAGAAGTCGGTCACCTGCGGCAGGCCGTAGTAGTTTCCATTGTAATCATCATATGCCAATGCAGCGGACAAGTAATCTGAAGGATCATCCTGAGAGATATACGAGTCAATATTGAGCAGGTAGCCCTGCGAGGCAAACTGGGCGACCCAGCTCACGTCGGAGCGCAAGACATCGGGAGCCCTGTCGCCCTCGGCAGCATATTCGAATGCGGACTCTGTCTGGTAGTAGTTCTTGTTCACAGCATCGATATGGATATCGGGGTTTTGCCGCTCGAATTCACGGATCAGTTTGAGGATCACAGGCACTTCTGCGGGTGCTTCGGTATACCAGTAAGTCAAGGTGATCGCAGCGTTGTGATGACATTTATATCCTGTAGCCAGGGTCGCGAATGTGCATGAGCTGACTGCATCGAGTTGGTCTTGAGTGAGACTGGCGGCACTCAGGAGGTCGGCGTCGCTGAGGTCGGCACCACTCATGTCAGTATGAGCTAGGCCGGCATCGACCAGGTCGGCACCGCTCAGATGAGCACCATTCAGCTGGGCTCCCGTCAGGTTGGCACCGTTCAGGAAGGCGCCAGTAAGAATGGCACCATTCATGTTGGTACCGCCCAGGAAGGCACTAGTGAGGGTGGCACCGCTCAGGACGGCACCGCTCAGGTCGGTGCCGTTTAGGCGGGCACCGAACAGATAAGCATTGCTCAGGTCGGCAGCACTCAGGTCGGCACCACCCAAGTCAGCGCCGCTCAGGTCGGCACTGCTCAGATCGGCACCGGCCAACTGGGCTCCAGTCAGTGTGACTCCAGCCAGGTCGATGCCACTCAGGTCAGCACCGCTCAGATCATCGTTACTCAAGTCGGTATTGCTCAAGTCGATAACTGCACCCTGCATGCCGATGAGGTGGGCATCCCGCAGGAACTGCACTACAATTTCATTGCGGCCCGCATCCAACCTCCGTAGCGTGGTAAGTGTCTGCTCCCTTGCTGCCTGACTTATCTCATCTGCTGAGCTGGAATTACTTAGGCTATGATTTACTAGCAGGTCTTGCATGTTATCTATGTACGTTTGCAGAATGGCTGCCCGTTGTTGATCGAGCGCACTCTGCTGGTCGACTTGATTTTGCAGATCAGCAAGATGAGTTTGCCACGCGCCAAAGCCGATCGTGGCCCCGACTACGACCAGAGGAATCGCAAGTTTCGAAATCAAATCCAGCCAATTCCAGATCGATTTTCCGCCCATCCACGGCCGATCGAGAAGTCCGTGCTGCTGGCCCCGCGGCGGCGCGGTAAACGGTGATGGCGACGTCGGTCCTTGTCCCGACGCTCCTTGCCCTGCCGTGTCATGTCCGGGACTTTGCGGTTCCGAAGCACCGGGTTCTGGGATGCTAGTCACTGGATTCCCTCCGGTGTCTTTGCTTAACTGTAGGAGTAGCCTTGGCCCCACCCGTGTGTCCCATGGCATTGTGCATCATTAAAACCTGCAGTTAAGGGAGGTTGGTCCCGCTCCCGGCTATCATACGTCGCACGACGCGGAGGGGCAGGAGAAAAATGGCGCGATCTTGCACCGGGAGGACCTGTATTCCATTCACATCGTGGACTGGCACGTGTTGATATGTCTAAGCCGTTCCTGAGAGCTGGTGCGATCTGCTCGACGGTGGCGTCCGATGGCATGCACAAGCCCATGCCGGTGATGCGTTCGGCAGAGCTAGGCGCCGGTACTCATCGACCGGGACTACCACGGTCTCCCCGGCCGTTCGGGACCGCGCTCGGCCCGGTGAACCGGTTCCTGACCACCGGCTTCCTGCCCCCGCCGTTCCGCGAGCAGATGCAGCTGCCCTGGACCGAGCGCGACCAGCGCCAGTTCGACCTCCTCATCGAGCTGGTCGCGGCGGTGAACCGCCGGCTGCCCGGCCCGGTCTCCCGGTTCCCGTTCAACGTCAGCCTGCACGAACTGCGACTGCGCATGCTCCGGAATCGCCTCATACAGGTAGGCCGGACCGTGACACCACGTCCCGTTCGGGAAATAAAGATCTTTTTACCGAACGGAGCGTGGTACCCGCCCTGAGCAAAGTGCGACCGCGGATATCGTCATTCTGGCCGACGCAGTATTAATTGTCGGGAGTCGCTCTAGCGATCGCCACTAGCGTCGTCGCTCTCAAGGATGGGTTAGTAATGGACTGGGCGATGCGTTCCGCGCGGTCCGGGTCGGTGGCGGCCAGTGCCCTGGCGACCTCGGCGAGCGCGCGGGCTTTCGGGCCTTCGTCGGCGATGGTCTGGGCGATGTGTTCCGCGCGGTCGGGGTCGGTGGCGGCCAGCGTGTTGGCGATGTCAGCGAGCAGGCTGGCTTTCGAGAACGCGAAAATGATGGACTGGGCGATGTTTTCGGCCTCGGCGCCGAGCCGGTCCGCGCGGCCCGGGTCGGTTGCGGCCAGCGCCCGGGCGATCTCGGCCAGCGCGCGGGCTTTCCAGCCTTCGTCGGCGATGGTCTGAGCCATGCGTTCTGCGCGAACCGGGTCGGTGGCGGCCAGCGCCCAGGCGATCTCGGCCAGCGCGCCGGCTTTCGAGTCTCGGTCGGTAATCGAATCAGCAGCAAGTATCGCGCTGGCCAGCGCACGAACAATATGCGTTGGGTCTTTCCGGTCAACTTCAAGACCGGCGAGTACCCGCTCGACCAGTTCCAAGAGGCGTTTTGCATCGTACTCATATCGGCTATGACTCAGCTCCAAGGAATTGAGTCGCGCAAGTTTATGCAGTTCGGGTGGCAGTTCCTCCTGCCGAAGCGGCCGGCCGCCATCGACCAGCACCGGGATCACCCGAAGCCAGAGCTCTAGCGCGGCCCGGATTTCAAACCGCACCCAGTCATCTGGGTCATCAAGCCGACGGTGTCCCTGCTCATCGATAAGTGTTGCCCACTTAGGTCCGATCAAGGCCAATAGCACCGCACATGAATCAACAGCCTCCCGGATGATCTCCGTAAAGTCCAGGCCCGGCTCGATGGAGTCCAGGTCCATGAAGACCTGCGCATCCGGGAAATGCTCATGAAATTCGTACTTCAGCAAGCGAGCGTAAGAGGCGCCGTCGGCACGCCGCTAGCTGAGGAAGATCCCCTGCGACGACACATCAGGCACGTCCCCCAACCTCCCTACGGAAAGGCTATCGCCATTTACCAGGGCGCCCAACGTCACTTGCCGAGGCATGATCAGCTCCGGGTGTAGCTAGCTCCGGCCCAGCAGAAGTACAGTAACCCCACCGACCCGGCCCGAGGGCAGCGGGATACTAACGATTTCTTCCCCGCCTTTTCGCTTGGCCAACGATGTGCTTGCGGCGGTTGAGCGTTGGGCTTGGGCTATCGAGCTGGTAGGTGCCGCTAATTCCCGGTGTGGTGACCGCTATGGGTGCTGATCAGCACGAGCCTGGTGCTGGCGAAGTCCCGGGCGGTCTCGCTGACTACCGCCCCCGCCTGGGGGCGGGGCGGGCGGGAGCCCAGCGCCGTCCGATGATACGATCCGCCCCTCCGGCGCCTTGGAGGAAGGGCCGCGCTGCATTGGCGACGTCCTCGTTGTCGAAAACCCACACCAGCTCACCGTGGTACCCGCAGTCGAGCATCGTCGCCTTCTGGTCGTGCGCCTGCGCCACCATCCCGGAGGTCGCGAACCACGTGACCCCCAGCGTCTCGTACGGCAGATACTGATAGCGAGTCTTGAACTCAAAGAAGTCCTGGCTAGCGCCGTCGTGGCTGTCGTAGTCGAGCGGTACCGAGGCACTCCCACGATAGACACGGAACTCGAGTTCCGGCGAGGCCGGAATATGGAGATCGGCCACCATCTGCCGCGCGAAGTCGTTGTGATAGCGCTGCGACTCGCTGTCCTCTATGCGCGGCACCCAGTCGGTCGAGCAGCGCTTGCGTCGACGACGTTCGTCTTCGCGCGGGTCGGGGTCGGGCTGGGAGACGACAGGCGGGATCGGATCGATCGTCTGCGATGGCTCGTCGGGCGCAGGCGTGGACTGCTCGGCTGGCATCCGCACCGGCTCCGCTAGGTTCCGCAATGCGTTCCCCAGCTGCGCCATCGCGTGCGTGAGGTTCTCCACGACGTGCTGCTCCGGCATGCTCATGCGGCGTGCGGTGTCGGCGGCCAGGAGTACCACGAACAGGGCGAGCGCGGCTGTCAGCGGGTCTACGTCCGTCGTCGTCGTTCCCAGTATCAGGCTCCCTCCGCCCGAGTTGTCCGAGCATTTCCCCTCGATCTCGTTCATGTAGGACTTGAGCGAATCGATCGAGCGCCTGATCGCCTCCGTCATCTCCAGCTTCGACTGCTGGCTCACCGCGGGATCGTTCACTACAGCCTTGAGGGCGTTGTAGGCCCGCTCGATCTTGTCGTACGCCTCGAGCGCGGTCGGGTCCGTGTCGGCATGGCGCCACCCACCGAGGCAAACTGCCCGCTGCACTGTGCCTGGTCCCGGACCCGAGCGCTGATGCTGCACCACGTGCGTCAGCTCGGGGTCGGGTCCGGTGGACGCCGCCGCTGCCGGAGGAGTCTGCTGCACGACGTGCGTCAGCTCATGGGCCAATACCCGGGACGGTTCGGGTGATAGGCCCGAGCCCAGCCAGATATGCGAGCCGTGGGTAAACGCGTGCGCCTGCAGGTCCTCGCTGAGCTGCGCCGCGTCCGGACCGCTGTGCACCCGCACGTCGCCCAGGTCGCGCCCGAAGCGTGGCTCGAAGAACGCCCGGGTTGGGCCGGGCAGCGGCTGCCCCGCGGAATCCCCCGAGCGGATCCGGGATTCGGTGGGCGAGCTGACTTCGGAGCCGCGGGCGGGTGGGCCAGCCGCAGCCGCTTGGCGATGCAGGCCGCCCGAACAGCCGACGCCGCTGGCGCAACCCGAGCAGCACTCGCCGCCCGGTGAACCTGACCCGCCGCCCGCCGGACTGCGCATCACCCGATCGGCGACCTGGTCGGCCTCCTGCTCGTACACGTCACCGGGCTGGTCGACCTTGAGCTTGGCCTGAAAGCCGACGGTGGCCAGGTGCACCGGCAGTTGGCTCGGTCGCAGTTTGGGGCCGGACCGCGTGGCAGTGTCGCCGTGGCCACGCGCAACCTCGCGCCGGTGCAGGCCAGCGTTTCCCGACCAGACCGGCGGCCGTGCTGCTTGGTTGGCTGGAGGATTCCTTTGTGCATACGTTGCCTCAGCCATCGGACGTCCTCCCGATCTCTCCCGCGGCACAATATCCGCACGCCGTCACCCCGGCGTTGCCAAGACGCTGCGCACCGCTTATAAGTCTAAGCTGAGACTCAGACCGGCAACCGGCAAAGGCAGGTCATGTTCGAAAGCCGGGCCAGACGAGCGACTGAGGAGCCGCCCGCTTCCCGGACACCTGAATTTGCGGTTATCTTTGCGCGGGTGCCGGTCATTTCCCGGTACTCGTCCGTGACCTCTTGCGGGGTTTGTATCCGGCCCGAACGCAACGGACGGCTAACAATGCTTCGCAGCCTTTTCGCTTGGCCAACGGTGTGCTTACGGCGGTTGCGCTATCGAGCTGGTCGACGTCTGTAATTCCCGGTATGGTGGCCGCTATGGGTGCTGATGAGCACGAGCCCGGCGCTGGTGAAGTGCCGCGCGGTGAGCAGCCAACCTTGCGCATGCCGACGATTCCTCAAGCTCGCGGTCGAGACTCAGTCGGCCACCCGTCATCAGCCCAGGCAGCGCAACCGCCCGGGCAGCAAAAGGCGCCTGACGGTTCGGCGGCGGTCACCCCTTCGGTTCTGGCCGCCGTTGAGCTTGGCTGGTGCATGGCGGAGCTGTACGCGAAGGTCAAGCCAGATGTTTTGCCGCCGCCCGGGGCGCCTGGCGGGCCACTGCCGCAGGCCAGCTCAGTCCCCGATCCGCGACGTGTCCGGCTTCTGGAGGATCTTCCTGGGCTCGGATCGCTGCAGGACCGGCAGGAACTCCAATTGTTCCTTGATCGCGTAAACGTCGGATTCAAAAAGTTCGAACCGGTCATCAGCCACGCTGGCCTGGCTGTAGCTGCCCCTGAGGACTGGGCTTCGCTGAGGGATCAACTGGCGTCTCCCGAGGGGCGCTATCAGCTGGCCGGGTCGGTGCTGCAGTTTCATTCCAACCTGCTGGTCGCTTTGACCGCATGCGATCATCAGATTGGCCTGGCGTACGGCCTGGGCCGGGCAGTCGCCGATCTGTCGGCGCGCCCGCGCGCGAACAACCAGGCCTCGCTCACAGACGACCTGCGAAGCGGCCGGGTAAAGACCATCGTCGGATGGCTCAAGGAACTGCATACTGTCCTGCCGCGGCACAGTGCCGGCGCCGTGATGGGGTCGATCACGCAGTGGCAGGAATGGGCGGCCAGCCCGACATGGAACGGCGTACCGCTGGAGTGGGGCGCCCACGGAAAGGACGTCGTCGGAGCGCTGGCCGACCAGGGCAAGCGCTGGCGGCTGCTGCTGACCGGCCAGATCGCCGCGCTGGATCAACTCAGCCCTGAAGGCTATGTTCAGGCCGCCGGATACATGGTCGGCAGGATCAGGGAGATCCTCCAGCGGCTGCTCGCGCAGTACTGGCCCTGGGTCACGGTCATTACCCTGCTGATGGTGGCCGGCGTCGTCGGCTCGCTGTTGCTACTGCACTCGCCCGGCACCAAGGGCCTGGGAGTGGCCATCTCGGTATTCGGCTGGCTCGGTTTGACCGGCCGGTCGGTATCCGGGGAACTCCAGCGGACGGTCGGTCGGGTAGAGCAATCACTATGGGACGCCGAACTCGACCTAGCCGCGGCCTGGGCGACGACGATGATCCCCGACGCCGACGCCAACCGCCAGCTCCATGAGGCGCAGGCACCGCGATCGCCGTTCGGGCAGGCAGCCAGCCGGCGGGTCATCCGCCGACAGCAGCCGCCCGGACATCCATAGCAGCCAGCCCTCGGCCGCAAGCGGGGGTAAACCAGTATCCGACCGCCTCCCGGAGGAGGTGGCGGACCAGTGACGCCACGTTGACGCCGGTCTGCCAGACTGGCATGCAATACCGTGAATGGCAGGTAGGCAGCCCATGGATGCCAGCACGACGCTTGCGCAAGAGCCCCGGCCAATTCCGCATCCGCCCGACCGCGTCGGAGCGTCTCCCGACCACCGAGTGCCTTCCCGGTCCGTCGCGCCGCGACTGCGTCCGTCACAAGGCCCGAACGGTACAGCGACAGACAGTGCAGCCTGGAACCCGGCCAAGACGTTGAGACCCTCGCGGATTCCGGCCATGAAGGCTGACTCGCAGACGCCGGTCACGCCCGGACCGCCGGCTGCCGCTGTGACCGCCGATAGTCGTGACCCTGCGGAAATCGAGGCCGCGAACGTCGCGGACGCGATTGTCGCCGGACGCGTTGTGTCCGGCATCTGGGCGCAAGCGCGTCCTGGCGTTCTGCACCGCTGCGGCGACCCCGATCATCCCTGTGCGTGCCCGCCACAGGAACGCACGGGCAAAGCTGAGGAGGGACCGCCCGTCCAGCTGAGCCGCGCCGAAGCACGCCCCGTCACCGACCGCGTCAACACGCGATCGGTCAGGTCCGTGGTCACCGCCTCCGGGCAACCACTTGACACTGCGTCGCGCGCGTTTATGGAGGAGCGTTTTCATCGCTCCTTCGACCGCGTTCGCGTGCATGCCGACGCTGATGCGGCCGCCTCAGCCGCCGGGCTCCACGCGGCCGCATACACCTTCGGCCACCACATCGTCTTCGCCGACGGTCATTACCCGTTGAGCGGCGAGCGGGATGTACGGCTGCTAGCCCACGAACTGACACATGTCGTCCAGCAAGAGAGCGCCCAGCCGAGGATCTCGCGGCTCGCGGAGACCGAGGAGGAGGTCGAGACCGAAGAGGAGACCGAGACCGAAGAGGACGACTTGGAGCGCCGCGGCCTTCCGCCCCGGACGTTCGCTGGCGCGATGGAGAGGGCCCGCCGACACGCCGACATGCAGCAGTCGATCCGGGACTATGAGATACCGATAGCCACTCTGGAACCGGGTGGCCGACCGCCCGACTTCATCACCGTGGAGGGCACCCAGGAGGTAATGGGCGAACACGCCAACTTTAGCTACCGCCTGCGGTCGATCCATGTGATCGATGCCATCACCTACGCGGTCAGCCAGGCCAATACCGAGGCCGACCTGCGCCGGGTACTTGAGCGGTACATCGGCGTGACGCAACCCCGGCCATGGATGCCAACGGTAAGCATACCGGTCGGCCTGATTAGCTACCCGCGGGGTTTCGACCCCGGTCATGCCAAGCGGCTGGCCGCCTACCGTACCGCCGTCGACCGCAGGGTTCAGCAGGTGCCGGCCCTCGCCACCTCGACTGCATCGCAGGTCGGGATGTGGCGGGAGACCGGTTCGCGTGGCTGCAAGGAACGGGCCGTGCCGCCCAAGGGCCAGAACCTCAATCCGATGGCAGACCTTTTCGCCGCGCATTACTGTCGTGACCCGCGCCACCAAGACGTCGAGTGGGAGGTCATGACGCCTTCCGGGCTGTCCGTCACCTACGACGGGAAGATCGGCACTACCGTATACGAGTGCAAGTGCGGGTACCTCGGAATGATCAAGGACTTGGTCAGCGATGAGGAGTGGCGGCGCAGTCGAGCCGAGCGGCGTCTTGCTGAACAATTCGATGAACAGATGAGACGGCAGCTCAGGATCGCTGACGAATGCGGATTCGGGTACCGGTATATCGTCGACAGCGAGCTACTGCGAACTCTGCTTAATGCCCGCTGGCCCATGGTCCCTATTACGGAGCAACCCTGGTCGGAGTCTTGCGGATGAGATTGCTGCCGAGGACAGGGATCAGCAGTATCAGCGCCAAAACAGCCGCGGCGACGGCGACGGCTGTTGCTGCTCACGACGTACCCCTGACGTACAGGCGCCGCATGCGCTCACCCATACAGAGGAGCGACAGGCCGATCTGATACACGCCGTTGATCGGATACCTGGGTTGACGGCATGGCGGGTCAGGACGATGCTGACGGCCATGACCGGGACCGCTGATCATGTGCTGCGCAACCGCGCGGCGTGGGACCAGTGGGCGGAAGAATACGCGGGGCCGGGCTTGCGTAACTGGGCGGCGGCCGAGCCCAGCTGGGGTATCTGGGGGATCGCCGAGGCGCAGGCGGGCGTGCTGCCGGTTGACCTGGAGGGCCGGGACAGCATCGAACTGGGCTGTGGCACCGGCTACGTGTCGGCGTGGCTGGCCCGGCGCGGCGCGCGCCCGGTAGGGCTGGACAACTCCGCGGCGCAACTGGCCACCGCCCGGAAGTTGCAAAACCGGTTCGGACTCCGGTTCCCGCTCATCCACGCCAGCGCCGAGCAGGCGCCATTCGCCGATGGCCGCTTCGACCTCGCGATCTCGGAGTACGGCGCCAGCATCTGGTGCGATCCCCACGCCTGGATTCCCGCGGCGGCCCGGCTGCTGCGTCCCGGCGGCGAGCTGATCTTCCTGGTGAACTCGGTGTTGCTCATGCTCACCGTCCCGGACCAGGACGGCCTGCCTGCCACCGAGCGGCTGCTGCGGCCCTACTTCGGCATGCACCGGTTTGAATGGCCAGATGACGAGTCGGTTGAATTCCACCTCGGCCACGGCGACATGATCCGGCTGCTTCGCAGCTGCGACCTGGAAGTCGAGGATCTCCTCGAGCTCCGGCCCGGGCCAGGAGCTACCACACGATATCCACTGGCCACCTTGGAATGGGCACGGCAGTGGCCGTGCGAAGAAGTCTGGAAGGCCCGCAAACTCCGCTGATTCCAGCTTCGGGCCGGGCTTACCGCACTCGCCAAGATCAGGGAAAGGACCAGGCGCGATGGCCAGCCAAAGGACCTATGACATCCCGCTCGGGCGCCTGTTCAGCGTCGCGCCGGGTATCCCGACGACCGACATGGCACGCACGGTCGAGCATTACCAGCGGCTCGGGTTCACGTTCTCGGTGCCCGGCTCGGCCGCCCCGCCTGCCGAGGCCGGTTTCGCCATCGGCGAGCGGGACGGCGTGGCGCTGCACTTCGCCGTCAAGCCGGATCACGACCCCAGCCGCACCGCCATCTGGGTCTACATCTCGGTCGAGGACGCCGACGAGCTGAGCGCGGAGTTCGACGCGTCCGGTGCCGGCCAGGGCCGGACACCGCGCGATACGGACTACAAGATGCGCGAGCTCGCGCACATCGACCCCGACGGCAACATGCTCCTGTTCGGCTCGCCCCTGCCTCAAGACCCCGAAGACCCCGCAGAGGGGCCGGCGGGTGAGCCGACCGCCGGCCAGGATCCCGGCGCCGCGCACGATCCGCGTGTCTTCGAGTTCACCACCGCCCTCAGGAGGGGGGAGGTGGCCCGGCTGCGGGCACTGCTCGCGGCCGACCCGGGCGTGGCGAGGAGCCTGATCAACTCGTGCACGCCGCTGCACCTGTTCGCCGACGCGCCTGGCCACCGGCCCAACCCGGCCGGGGTGGTGTCCGCGCTCGTCGAGGCGGGTGCGGACCTCGACGCTCACTCCGTCGGGACGTGGCATTACGAGACGCCGCTGCACTGGGCGGCGAGCAACGACGACGTCGGGCTCATCGACGCGCTGCTCGACGCGGGTGCCGACATCGAGCACCCCGGCTCGTCCATCAGCGGCGGTCCGCCGGCCGAGTCCGCCCTGGGTTACACGCAGTGGCAGGCCCTGCGCAGGCTCTACGAGCGCGGCGCGACGATGAACCTGTCCCGCGCGGCGGCACTCGGCCTGATGCCGCTGGTCACTGAGCTCGCGACGGCGACCCCGCCGGACAGCGAAGAGCTCACCATGGCGTTCTGGAATGCCTGCCGGGCCGGCCAGCTCGAAGCCGCCCGCTACCTGGCCGGACGCGGCGCCGACATCAACTGGCGCGCTCCGTGGTCCGGCGAGACCCCGCTCGACGCCGCCCGCGGCAAGCACGAGCGCGCGGTCGTCGCCTGGCTCACCGAATCCGGCGCCACCTCCGGGTCAGGGCCCGCGGCATCCTGACCGGGTGGACATCCGCGAGCGGGATCAGCCCGCCTGCCGGTAGCGGCCGGGCGGCGGCGGAACGGTTTTCGCCTCGAAGATGTCGATGTCACGGACGGTCCGCTCGACCGCGCCGTTACGCAGCAGCCGGTAGTAACCTCCCCGGCCGCGGTTCACATCGTGGTAGGCGAGGTCGAGCTGGGCGATCTCCGGCGAGGACAGCGGCAGGCCGTGCGCGGCCCGGTACCGTTCGATCAGCTGGTACTTGGTGACCCAGTCAGTCTCCCGCGCGATGGCGTCCAGGTTCCCTGCCTCGACCGAGTCGAGGACACGTTCCCAGATTCCGAGCACGCGTCCGCTGGCCGCGTCGGCACCGTTCCGGTCCGCGAAGTCCCTGGCCCTGGCCAGGTACTCGCGCTGGATGTCGAGCGCGCTCGGCTCGCGGCCGTCCGCCAGCCGCACCGGGCTCCGTCCGGTCACGTCGAGGCTGACCGCGCCGAGGGCCCGGAGCGGGTTGTCCAGGACCAGGTCCGGCAGCACGGCGCCCGCCTCGATCATGCGCAGCACCAGGTCGGTCGCCCCAGCTTGACCAGGACGGTGGTCTCGCTCATGTTCGGGTCGCTGACGGCCACGTGCAGGCGCCGGAAAACCTGGCCGCCGGCCCGCGGCTCGTGGCGGGTACTGATGAGCGGCCGCGACCGGATCCGCGCCGGGGACACGCCCCTCCCGATGGGCCCGGGGCCCTGGCTGAGGGAGTAAACGGTACCCCGCGGTGTCTGCAGCACCTTCCCGGCACCGCAGATAACCTGCCGGGTGACCAGGAACGGAATCAGCATGTCGGCCAGCCTGCCGAACCCGCTGTGCGAGCCGACCTGGTAACTTTCGCGGCAGCCCGATGACTTCCCAGCCGGATCGGTGCTGTTCTTGAACAGGTAGACGTCAGCGGCGATACCCGCTTCGCGCAGCCGCCCCTGGGCGTCCACGCCAAGCTGCTCCAGGATCCGCTCGCCCGCCTTGTCGTGCGCGATGAGGTCGAGCACGCTGTCGCACTCCGGCGTCGCGTATTCCGGGTGGCTGGCCACGTCCACGTGCAGCCGCGCCCCGTTCCTGAGCAGCACGTCGCTGCCCTGGCCCTCCGGCACCACGCGCCGGAAGAGGTCGCGCGCTACCTCGTCCGGGGGCAGCCGCCGCTGCCCGGGGAAGACACACGTGACGCTGTACGCGCTCGCAAGCCCGAAAATGCGCCTGTCCACATAGCCACGCTGTGTTTCAGCGCTCCGGCGGGCAACCGCCAAGCGTCTCGGACCGCCTGGAGGATCTTCAGGCCGGACTCTGCTCTACGGGGGAATTGAAGAAGTCCGCCATACGCAACAACGCGGTACTCGAGCCAGCCGGTAGGCCGCTTAGTACCGCGGCGTCTGCGGGGCGTCCCGCAAGCGCGTCGGTGACCTGGGCTGCGGGCGGCCCTGCGGTAACCATCCGGGTGACGGCGAGGGTGACGGTTTCTGCGGTCAACCTACGCCTGGTTCATGACCATCCGCGACGGCAAGATCATCGACGGCACGGCCTGCTACGACAGCATCGCGTTCAACGAACTCTGGGAAAACGTCAAACCCTGACCCGAACGAACGGCTGCCTACGCCGGGGCGGGACAGGCGATAACCGGCGTGCGGATCGGCCGACGCTAGGGTTGGGCCCCATGAGCGAGGCGGACCTGCGGATCGATCCGCTGACGGGCGCGTACGTGGTGGTCACGCCGTGGCGGCAGCAGCGTCCTAATCGGCCCGATGGGGTGTGCCCGTTCTGCCCGGGCGGGCTCGAGGCACCCGAGCCCTATGACGTCCGGCATTTCCCGAACCGCTGGCCGGCGCTGCCCGACGGGTGCCACGAAGTCATCCTGCACAGCCCGGATCACGAGGCGTCCTTCCCGGTCCTGGGCCAGGAACAGGCGGCCCGGGTGGTGGAGCTGTGGTCGGCGCGGACCGCCGCGCTCGGGGCACGCGACGACGTCAAGTACGTGTTCGTGTTCGAGAACCGCGGGCGGCAGATCGGGGCCACGATCGATCATCCGCACAGCCAGATCATGGCCTTTACCATGATCCCGCCCGTCGCGGCGGCCGAGCTTTCGTCCGGAAAATGCGAGCTGTGCCAGGGCACCGACGACGATCTGGTGGTGATCCGCCGGGAGGACTGGCAGGCGGCGGTGCCGTGGGCGCCCTCGTGGCCGTACGAGATGCTGCTCTCCCCCCGCCGCCACGTTGCCGATCTGCCCGCGGCGGGCCCGGAGCTGCGGGCCGGGCTGGGCGCGATCCTGGTGGAGGCGCTTACCCGGATGGAACGGCTGCTGGGGCCCGACACGCCTTACATGCTCTGGATCCATCAGCGGCCGGCCGACGGGAACGACTGGCCCGCCGCGCACCTGCACCTGCATCTGATGCCGGCCCGGCGGGCGCCCGGCATGGCCCGCCACCTCGCCGCCGCGGAATTCGGAGCCGGCGTCTTCTTCGATCCCGTCGACCCGCGGCGCGCGGCGGCGGCGTTGCGGCAGTGAACCGGGCGGGGCCGCCGGACGCCGGCGGGTGGTTCGCCCGGCAGTACGGCCGTGAGCCGGACGGCGTCTGGTTCGCGCCCGGCCGGGTCAACCTGATGGGAGGCCCGGACTACACCGAGACCTTCGTGCTGCCGGTAACCCTCGGCGCCGGGGTCTGCGCCGCGGCTTCGCGCCGCGGCGACGGCCGGATCGCGCTGGTATCTCGGCAGGCGCACGAGGAACCGATCGTTCTGAAAATTGACGCATTGGAGCCGGGGTCGGTCGATGGGTGGGCGGCGTATCCGGCGGGGGTGGCCTGGGCGCTGCGTGAGGCGGGTTACCTGTCCGGCGGGGCGGACGTGGCGATCGACGCCGACCTGCCCGCGGGCGCCGGGCTTTCGTCCTCGGCGGCGCTGGAGTGCGCGGTGGCGCTCGCGCTGACCGGGCTTTACCGGGTGCCGGTGCCACGGCGTGAGCTGGCGGCCCTGGCCCGGCGGGCGGAGAACGTCTTTGCCGGCGTGCCCACGGGGATCATGGACCAGACCGCTTCGCTGCTGGGCCGGGCCGGCCACGCGCTGCTGCTCGACTGCCGGGCCGGCACCGCGGAGCCGGTCCCGTTCGACCCGGCCGCGGCCGGGCTGACGCTGCTGGTCATCGACACCCGGGTCCGGCATGCGCTCGGCGATGGCCGCTACGCGGAACGGCGGCGGGCCTGTGAGGCGGGTGCTGCGGCGCTGGGCGTTCGGTCGCTGCGGGACGTGACCGACGGCCGGGAGCTGGACCGGCTGGATGAGCTGTCCCTGCGGCGTGTCTGCGGGCACGTCGTGGCCGAGAAGCACCGGGTGCTGCGGGCCGCCGGGCTGCTGCGGGCCGGCGGGCGGGAGCAGGTGACCGCGATGGGTGAGCTGCTGACCGTTTCGCATTGTTCGCTCCGCGACCAGTTCGGGATGTCATGGCCGGAGGCTGACGAGGCCGTCGCGGCGGCCGTCGAGGCGGGCGCGGTGGGCGCGCGCATGACCGGCGGCGGGTTCGGCGGCTGTGTGGTCGCGCTCGTGCCCGCCGACCGGGTCGGGGAGGTTCGCGGCGCGGTGACCGAACGCTTTGCCCGGCGCGGCTGGCCAGCGCCGTGCTACCTCGACGTGGTGCCCTCTGACGGCGGCCGGCGCCTCGCCCGTCCCACCACCGGTGAGACGGAGCAGCGCCGCCATACGCGGAGCCGGTGAGATGATACCGGCAGTTATTGCCTCGCTGGTTGACCCGGCTGGGTCATCGTGGAGGAGGGAGCGTTATGGCGGATCCGCGGGATCTCCACCGCCGCGCCGGGGGCATGGCCGGCGATGTCATCGGCCGCGTCCGGCCTGATCAACTCGGGAATGCGACACCCTGCACCGAATGGGATGTGCGCGCCCTGATCAGCCATCTGGCGGGCGGCAGCCGAGGGTTCGCCGCCATGATCACCGGCGAGCATGGGCCCGGGCGTGCGGAGGATGGGCCCGGCGGCGATACGCTGGCCGGCTTCCTCGACGCGTTTAGCGGGCTGTGCGCGGCCTTTGACCGGGAGGGGTTCCTGGAGCAGGTGTTCCCGACGCCACTGGGCGAGGGACCGGGCGAATTGATCGTCGCGATGCGGATCACCGAGCTGACGATCCATGCCTGGGACATCGCGGTCGCGACCGGACAGCCGCGTGACCTGGATCCGGAACTGGTCGGCTTCGCCGACGGCTTTTTGCGGTCCAGGCCGATCCCCCGCGACGTCAATGGCCCGTTTGCGCCGGAACAGCCCGCTCCCCCGGGAGCCGGGGACTCGGACCGCCTGGCTGCCTTCGCAGGCCGGCCGGTCAGCTGAGCTGCGTGCCGCGAAACCGGGTCCGGGGCAGAATGAGCAGGTGCGCTGTCCGATTCTTATCGGCCGTGAGGGCCCGGTATCCCTGATGGCCGACGCGGTGCGCCGGCTGCGCGGTCAGGCCGGCGGCGGAGCGCTGGTCGTGGTGGGCGAGGCGGGTGTCGGGAAGACCAGGCTCGCCGAGTACCTGAGCGATGCCGCGGCCAAGGCGGACGTCAGGGTGGTCCATGGCCGGGCTTTGCCCGAGGGGGTCGGCGGTCCGCTGCGGCCTGTCGCCGAGATGCTTCTGGACCTGACTCGGGACCGTGCCGCGCCCGCGGATGCCGGCTTGGCTCCGTACGTGACGGTGCTGGCTTCGCTGGTGCCGCACTGGCGGGCAGCCGGCTGGTCGGCGCCGGCCGAGCCGGTCGTGGTCACGGCCGAAGCCGTGCTGCAGGTGCTGCGGTGGGCCGCCGGGAAGGCCGGCGGCAACGGGATAGTCGTGATCTTGGAGGATCTGCATTGGGCTGATGACGCGACGCTCGCGGTGACCCGGTATCTGGCCGACCATGCCAGCGAGGTGCCGGCGCTGCTGTTCGGCACGGTCCGGACCGGCGAGGGCCGAGAGGATGTCCCGGCGCTGCTGGAGGCGGGGGGCGCGCGGGTGTGCCCGATCGGGCGCCTTACCCCGGATCAGGCGGGTGACATGGCTCGCGCCTGCGCCGGCCCCGGCCCCGGCCCCGGCTCCGGCCCCGGCTCCGGCTCCGGCGGGGCCGGGTTGTCGCTGGAGGAGACGATCGCGGCGGTCGTGCGGGATGCTGAAGGACTGCCCCTGCTGGTGGAGGACCTGCTGGCTACCGGGGACCTGGGCGGAATCGCGCCAAGGTTCGCCGATACCGTGCGCGCCCGGCTGGCCCGGCTGGATGACCGGCAGCGGATGGTGGCAGGCGCCGCGGCGGTTCTCGGTCGCCGCTTTGACTGGCGGCTGCTGGACCGGGCGGCCGGAGTCCAGGGCGCAGAGGTCGCCGGAGCCCTGCACCGGTGCGCGGCGTTGCAGCTGATCGTGACCGAAGGCTCGGGTTTCGCGTTCCGCCATGCGCTCACCCGGGACGTCATCCTGGCGGAGCTGGCCGGCCCGGACAGATGCCGTCTGTCGCTGGCGGCCGCGGAGGCGCTCGCAGTTACGGCCGGGCGTAATGACGACGATCAGGTGCTGCTCACCGGGCGGCTCCTGGTCGACGGCGGCGAGCCGCTCCGGGCGGCGGAGGTGCTGCTGCAGGCGGGGCGCCGGGCGTTCGGCGCCGGGTCGCTGTCATCCGCCGAGTTGTTCTTGCGGGAAGCGGGCCGCGCCGCCGCGGGCCACGCCGCCGCGGGCAACGCGGACCTGAGCACCGGGATCGCGGGCCAGCTCGCGCAGGTGCTGCTGCACGCCGGGCAGCTTTCCGAGGCGGTCCAGATTGCCTCGCGGACGGTGGCGGTCACCGATGGCCGCGACCTGGCCGCCGCCACCGCCATGCGGCTGGTCCTGGCGCGGGCGGCGGTGATGACGGCTGCGTGGGATGATGCCCGGATCCAGCTGGCGGACGTCCGCCGGAGCCGGCCCGCCGACCAGCACGCGCACGCGGAGGCCGCCGTCATCGAGGCGCAAGTGGCGCTGGGTGACGGCCGGCCCGGTTCCCGGGCGCGGGCCGAGTACCTCGCGGCGGCCGCGGCGGGCATCGCCCGGGACGCCGGCCGGCCCGACCTGGCCTGCGAGGCGCTGGAGGTGCTCGGCTCCTGCGCCCGGCTGCACGACCTCGACGCGGCGGCCGCCGCGTTCGGCCGGGCCCTCAGCCTCGCCGCCGAAGCAGACCTGCGGGTGCACCGCCTCAGGATCCTCAACGAGCTGGGGACCGTGGAGATGCTGCGCGACGCGCAGGGCGAGCGCCTGGAACAGGCCCGCGCCGAGGCGTCGCGCGCGGGTGCCGTCGGGCTGGCCGTCGGTATCGGCGCCAACATCGCGGCGCTGATGGCGATGACCGCGCGGTTCACCGACGCCATGCAGGTGGCCGGCGAAGTGGAGGACACGGCCCGGCGGCTCGGCCTGATCCCGCTCCAGGCCGCGGCGCTGCTCATGCAGGGCTTTGCCATGGCTCACCAGGGCCGGACCCGGGAGAGCGAGCACTACCTGGCCGCCGCCGAGGCAACCGCGCCTGACGACCCCGATCTGCGCGCCGGGGCGTGGGCCATCGGCCGCGGGATCGGAGCCCTCCTGGCCGAAGACCGGGCCGGCGCACGCCAGGCCTTTGCCCGCGCCCGCGCGGAAGCCCCCGACCAGCACGCGCGGATCCTCAACCCGTACGAGGGACCCGAACTGCTGCTCCGGGCGCTGGCCGGCGAAGCGGGCCCGGCCGAGATAGAAGCCGCCGCCGCTGATGTCGTCCGGGCCGCGCGCTGGCCCGAGCTATGGTTCGGCGCCGCGCAGGCAGTAGCCAGGGGAGCCGACGGCGATGCCGCCGGGGCCTGCGCCGCGCTCAGCACCGCGCTTGAGGCCGGCGACCGTTATCCGGTCTTCTCCGCCCTGACGATGCGCCTGGCCGCGGAGGCGGCCATCCGCGACTGCTGGGGAACGCCGGGCATGCTGCTCAGCACGGCGGACTCCACCTTCACCCGGCTACGGCTGGGCCGCGCTTCAGCGGCCTGCCGCGCGCTGCTCAAGACGACGGGTCACGCCGCACCGCGCAGGCGCGCCGCCGACGCCGGATTGCCGGCCGCGCTGATCGCCGCCGGCGTCACCGCGCGCGAGGCCGAAATCCTGGACCTGCTCGCCGACCGCCTCTCCAACCGCGAAATCGCCGGGCTGTTGTTCCTGTCACCGCGCACGGTAGAAAAGCACGTCGCGGCGCTGCTCGCCAAGCTCGGCGGCGAAGACCGCGGCGGCCTGGCCCGGCTGGCCCGCGGCCTGCGCTGAATCCACGATGGGTACGTCCTACCCATGTGCCGCGGTGGCCTTCCGGCCGACGATCAGGTCAACGCATTCACTCACCTGACCAAGGAGAAGTCATGGCAATCGCCGCCGTCTTCGAGTTCCCCGCAGAACCCGTGGAGAAATACCGCAAGGTCTTCGACGCGGGAGAGGCCATCGTCAACCAGCCGAACCGCCTCTACCACGTCTGCTACCGCACCGACACCGGCTTCACTGTCATCGATGTCTGGGCCGACGAACAGTCCTTCGCCGCCTTCGGCGAGACCCTCGGCCCGGCCCTGCACCACGCCGGCCTGGACGCCAAGCCCGCCGTCTACCCCGTCGAGCAAGTCATGACGCAAGACGGCACCCGAGCCAGCTAGCCGAGCGCTCCCGGATCACCGGTGGGGCAGTAGCTTGGCACTGTCTGCTCCACCGGCTTCCGTGTCCGTGAGACGTGAGAATCAGCCCGAGGTTGTCCCAGCACCGCTGGCGCCGTGACGTGGTCGAGGGTGGCGGCGTAGGCGGTGATGTCGCCTACGCCGCCGGGAAGGATCGATGATGACCGGCCGGCGGGTTGCCGCGCGCAGGCCGTGGTGGAGCAGTTGCGCCGTCGGCTTGCCTCGCAGCAGTGCCACGAACATCCCCGCGTCGTGATTCCACCCGGTGGAATACCAGCCACAGGCCCGACAGCATGATCGCGAACACCGGCAGCCAAGCGAGCCGTTCGGCTACCCACAGGCCGCCCGTCGGGGCGGTCAGCAGGCCCGGCACCCGGCCGGCCAGCAGGCCCGCGGAGCTGACCGTGATGAACGCGGTCTGGTGCCACAGGAACAGGGTCATCGCCGACAGATTGACCAGCGCTATCCCGGCCCAGGCCAGCGGGCGGCGCATCAATTGCGCCAGCCGGTCGCGCAGCAGCAGCGCCAGGCCGCACTGGGCGATCCCGAAGCTCACCACGGCCAGGGTGGGCGGGTTCAGGTTCGAGATGTGGGCTCCGTTCACGCCGACCATGCTGGCCGGATACCCGGCCCAGGCGATCAGCGCAGCGGTGGCGGCGGCGCCGCCGGCCAGCATCAGCGCAGGGGCCCGGCGGCCGCGCAGCGACCCCAGCGCCCAGGCGATGCCGAGGAGGTAGGGGACGAGCCAGCCAGCGGCGACATTGACCCAGCCCACCCAGGCCGGCCCAGACAGGCCGAACCGCACCAGGTCGGTGACGGCCACCACGGCGACCGGAAAGGCCGCCGCCCACGCGCCGAACCGCCGGGCCAGCCACACGGCCGCCGGGGTCAGCGCGGTCAGCACGGCATACACGCCCAGGAACCACAGCGGGCTGATGACCAGGAACAAGATGGTATGCACGGTCGCGGCCGGGACGCCCGCCAGGCACATGCCCGCCGTCACCGGAACCCAGACCGCGACCAGGGCCGCGACCGGACGGGCCAGCCGGATCAGGCGCTTGCGCAGCCAGATGGGGTACCCGCCCCGGTAACCGCGGGCCGCCGAGTAGCCGCCGACCAGGAAGAACACCGCGAGCGTCTGGAAGATCCAGGACAGCGGGGTCAGGGCCGGCAGCGAGGCCAGCGGGCTGTCGTCGTGCAGGACCGTGCCGTGGTGGCTGCCGCCGAGCACGAGCGCGGTGACCAGCCAGTGGCCGCCGATGACCCCGGCGATGGCCAGGGCGCGCAGCGCATCGACCGCGCGGTCGCGCTGCGGAGGTGTCGCGGCGTCGATGCGCCGGGCGAGCTGCTGGAGGCCGTTCACCGGGTCACCGCCGCCGGGTCACCCAGCGCGATGTAGGTCAGGTTGCGCAGCGAGACCGAGCCCGGGTCCAGGTAGCCGCTGTGACCGCCGGTGCCGGTGGCGAAGACGCGCGCGCCGAATCCGGGCGACACCGGGTCGGCGCCGAAGCCCAGTCCGAACAGCCGGATGTACGGCACGTACTTGATCGGGTCGCCGCTCTCCTGGCCGGCCCACACCCGGGCCTTGGTGTGGAGCGAGGCCACCGAGGAGGCGTCCATCCCGGGGCTGCCGAACACCGCGATGTCGGTGACCGGCAGGCGCGGCGCGGCCAGCCCGCAGACCACGGACCCGTAGCTGTGGCACAGCAGCGCGACCTGGTCGCCGTGCTGGGCCAGCGCGGTGACCAGCGGCCGCAGGGCCTGAGCCCCTTGCCCAGCGTCACCCGAGGTCATTACGGCCGGGCTGAGCGTGGCCGGGGTGGGGTAGCCGAGCCAGGCGATGATCGCCAGCCGCGCCCCGGGGTCGAGCAAGTGCGCCTCGGCGGCGAGCGCCTTCGCACTGCCGCCGGGGGACGACGATCCCCGGGAGAAGAACGTGGCCAGCGTCGTGTCGGAGCCTGGCACCAGGATCGCGACCCGCGTCGCCGTGGCCAGGTTGCCGATCACCATCGCGGCTACGCCCTGGCCGTTCGGATTGAAGAACAGCACGTGCTGGGTGCGCAGGCTGGCCAGCGCGCCGGCCAGCTGGCTGTCGCCGTCGCGGGCAGCGGTGCGTTCGGCCGTTCCGATCGACCGGGCATCGGCCGCGTAGCGGGTGGTCAGCGCGCTTGACGTCAGCGCGGGTGGTGCCTGGGGCGGGTCGGCGGTGGCGGACGGCCATGCCGCCGCGGTCGTGCCGAACATCGCCGCCGCGATCAGCGGCGCGGCGGCCAGGTAACGAAGTCTCATCGTGGCGTCCTTCCAGCGTGATCTGCGTTCCGATCAGGAAGCTACGGACGCCGGTGGCTAGCCGGCGTCGGCCTGGCGAGCCGTTTGCCGGCCTGCGCCGCTGGTATGAGGCCGGTGGCGCGGGACGGTCCGGCATCGCCGCCGGCCCGGCCGGCCTGGACCACCCCCTACTCGGGTATGGGGTCGCAGATACGCCGCGCGGGTGACGAGGTTCCCGGGTCGCCGCGCCTACGCTGGTGGACATGCAAGAGAACGCCGTGCGCAGGTTCGCGGCGACGTTCGTGACCGATACCACGAGCCCGCCGACGCCGCGCCACAGCCGGCTGCGGCGCGGGCGATTCGACCTGGTCGAGGTCGCCGACGTGATCATCGCGCTGATCTGCTTCGCCATCACCAACTCGGCGCTGACCAACGCGAACGCCACCCACCACGGCCATCATTCGGCCGGCGTGCTGGTCCTGGTCGCGTTCGTCGACTGCGCGCCGCTCGCGCTGCGCACCCGGTTCCCGCTCAGCGCGTGGGCGTTTTCCGCGGCAGCCCTCATCTGGACCAGCCTGATCATCCCGGCGGGCTCGCTCGGCGCCCCTGACGTCCCGGTGGCAGGCGTGCTGGTCTACGGCCTGTGCCTGTACGCGGTGACGGTCCGCTGCCGACCGCGGATCGTGGTCGGGGCGGCGGCCGTCACCCTGGTCGGGGCGGCGTTCATCGACCTGAGTTCGATACCCCAGGCCATCTTCCTGACCGTGGTTCCCATCCTCCTCGGCATCGTGGTCGGGGTGCGGCGCAGCGGCGAGCGCCAGCTCGCCGAGCAGGAGCGCCGGCACTCTGGCGAGCGCGCGCTGCTCGAGGAACGGCAGCGCATCGCCCGGGAGCTGCACGACGTGGTCGCCCACCACATGTCGGTGATCGCGATCCAGGCCGAGGCGGCGCCCTACAGGACCGCCGACCCGCCGCCGGAGCTGGTGGAGAGCTTCGGTGAGATCAGGGCGAGCGCGCTGGCCGGCCTGACCGAATTGCGCCGCGTGCTTGGCGTGCTGCGCACCGGCGGGCAGGACACCACGCCCCAGCCCGGGCTGGCCGATCTGGATACCCTGCTCGACTCGGCTCGCAGCGGCGGCGTGTCGGTTACCGCGACCGTCAGCGGGAACCCCGTGCCGCTGCCGGACGGCGTGGACCTGTCCGCGTACCGCATCGTGCAGGAGGCGCTCAGCAACGCGATGCGGCATGCGCCGGGATCTCATGTCCAGCTGCAGCTGGCCTACCGTCCCGACGCCCTGGCCCTCGAGATATCCAACGACGCCGCCCTGAGAGCCGTCCCGGTCCTGGTGGCCAGCGGGGAGCGCGCCGCCGAGGGCGGCCACGGCCTGGTCGGCATGCGGGAGCGCGCCACGATGCTGGGCGGGAGCCTGGACGCAGGCCCGGCCGGAGACGGCGGATTCCGGGTGACCGCGGTCCTGCCGGTGAGTTCCCCCGAGGAGGCGGCGTGACGATCCGCGTGCTGGTGGCCGACGACCAAGGCATGGTGCGGTCGGGCTTTTCCATCCTGCTCAACGCACAACCCGACATCGAGGTGGTCGGCGAGGCCGTCAACGGGCAGGAAGCCATCGCCCGCGCCGCCGAGCTGTGCCCCGACGTCATCCTCATGGACGTCCGGATGCCCGTGATGGACGGCCTGCAGGCCACCCGGCAGATCATGGCCGCGGCCGACGGCACGCCCCGGATCCTGGTCCTGACCACCTTCGACCTGGACGACTACGTATACGAGGCGCTGCGCGCCGGCGCCAGCGGCTTCCTGCTCAAGGACGCCTCGGCGGGCGAACTCGCCGAGGCCGTGCGGGTGGTCGCGGCCGGCGACGCGCTGCTGGCCCCCGGGGTGACCCGCCGCCTGATCGCGGAGTTCGCCCGTCTGGGGGCGCCCCGGGCCGCCAGCCGCAAGCACCTCAGCGGTCTGACCGACCGCGAGACCGAGGTGCTGGGCCTCGTGGCCCGCGGCATGTCCAACAGCGAGATTGCCGGCCACCTGGTGGTCGCTGAGCAGACGGTCAAGACGCACGTCAGCCGCGTCCTGATGAAGCTCGCGCTGCGCGACCGCGCTCAGGCCGTGGTCTTCGCCTACGAGTCCGGCCTGGTCCGGGCGGGTGAGTAACCCCGTGACCGGCCTCGCCCGGCCAGCCGACGTGGCCTTCGCCGCGGCGGGCGGCGTCGTGCTGGCCGGCTACAACAACCTGGCCGGTGTCCAGCCCTGGCACCGGCGGTGGTACCCGGTCGTCAACGCTCTGGCGGCCACGGCTGCCCTGGGTGCCGCGGCGGCCAGCGGGCTGACCGCAGGCGACCTCGGCCTGCGGCGGGACCAGTTGCGGTCCGGGCTCAGGTGCGGATCGGCGGCGGCCGCGCCGGTCGTGGCCGCGTTCGGGCTGGCGGCGCTGACCCCGGCCACCCGGCCGCTGCTCAACGACCAGCGGATGGCCGGCCTGGACCGCGGCAAGCTCGCCTACCACGTGCTGCTGCGCATCCCGGTCGGCACCGTCGCCTGGGAGGAGATCGCGTTCCGCGGGGTGCTGCACGCCGCGCTGCGCCGGGTGCTGGCCGAGCCCGCGGCCCTCGCCGTGGGCAGCGCGGTGTTCGGCCTGTGGCACATCCGCCCGACCGCCGAGGCGCTGGCGGTCAACCGGCTCGCGGCCGGCCGCGGCGCCCGGATCACCGCGGTCACCGCCGTAGCGGCCGGGACCGCGGGAGCGGGCGCGCTGCTGTCCCTGCTGCGGGAACGCTCCGGCAGCCTGGCCGCGCCGGTACTGCTGCACCTGGCCGCCAACTGCGTGGCTCCGCTGGCCAGCGCCCTGGCCCGGCGGTCACAGCGCCGGCCAGGCTGAGGCGCTGACGAGCGTTTATCACCACTTTCCCGATATCACTCTTACCGATAGTGCGGTATCCCGGCGACACTCGGGTCCCTCGATACCATCCGACAGCGGTCGCACCGCGACGCCCTAGGCGCAGGCCCTGATCGTGACGACGTCATGGCGAGGACGTCCGCGGGGGCGCTTACGCGGCACGATCGCGCCGCGCATCAGCAACTCGCCGCCCCAGACGCCCCAGGGTTCCTCGCGCTCCAGCGCGCCGGCCAGGCAGGCCAGCCGGACCCGGCATCCCCGGCACATCGCCTTCGCCTGCTCCACGTCCTGCGGAGACTCGGCGAAGAACAGCTCCGGATCCTGCGTGCACGGCAGAACCAGGCTCAGCCCCGTGGTGTCCTGCCTGCCGATGGTGGCATCGCGCCACTGCATCGGTGTCATCATCTCGTGGTCCCCGTTCTCCGGCCGGGCCATCTGGTCGACGGTGACGGGCCGGCCCTCATCCGGCGTCCGGTGCGACCGGGCACGCGGCCGGCCGCTGTCTGCGTAGCGACCGGCGTACCGCGCGGACCGGGCCGGCGAGCGCCGAGCCGAGCTGGCTGAACTTGGCGGTCAGCGCGCCGAGCTGGGCATCGGCCGCCCGGATCTCAGCCGCGGTCTTGCGGCGTTCGGCCTCGTAGATGCCGTAGTAGGAATTAACCACCATCGTCGCCTCCCAGGCGATCACTCATGGGCGGTGAGCGGTGCCGTTCCGCCTTCGTCTCGTTCACCCCGTGCCGACGCGGATCGTCCCCGGACCGTCACCGCCGTGTACCGGCAAGGTCCCACTTGTACGACGAACGCTCCCGGCTCAGCAGGACAGCGATCGCCGCCAGGTACCAGACTCGCCGTAAGCCCGCTGTTGCCGCATTGGGCAAATGCCATATCTTCGCCGCCCGGGCGGCCTTATCTTCGCCGCCCGGGCGGCCTTAGCCGGCGGCTAAGGCACTTAGTAATCCGCGGGCTCGAACCTGGACGGGCACTGGCCGACCGGGTGGTTCGTAACCTGCCGTTGCCGACGGGCCGCTGGGTTGGCACGATGACGAGCGTGGACTACCTACTGGCTCAGGTGAACATCGGGCGGATGCTCGCGCCTCTGGACAGCCCGCAGCTTGCGGACTTCGTCGCGGCCCTGGATCCGGTGAACGCGGCGGCTGACGCGGCCCCGGGCTTCGTATGGCGACTGCAGACCGAGGACGGCACCGCGACCGCGGTACAGGCCTTCGAGTGGGACCGGGCCGGGAGGGCCGGGGTGCTGGTCAACATGTCGGTGTGGGAGTCGGTCGAGGCCCTCGCCGCGTACGTGTACTCCGACACGCACCGTCAGGTCCTCAAGCGCCGCCGGCAGTGGTTCGAGCGGATGGCCGATGCGTATGCCGCGCTGTGGTGGATACCAGCCGGGCATACGCCCACGACGGCTGAGGCCGAGGGACGGGTGCTGCACCTGCGGGAGTTCGGACCGACGCCGTACGCGTTCACGTTGCGCGAGCACTTCCCGCCGCCGGGCGTCGCGAAGTTCGGGCCGGCGCACAGCCCGGAAGACTGGACCTGCCCCGCCTGACGCCGGCTCAGCCGCCCCGCCCAGCATTGTGCGACCTCGACGGGGTGCCCTCCGACGACGGCTGCGCCTCCGCTGACCCCGTCGGCCCTGCCGTCACCGGGAACCACCCCGACAACTTCGCGCCCGCTGATACGGCCACCTGCTGTGCGGGATGACCGGGTCAATGGGCTAGGCCGAGCTCGCCGGCCCGCACCCCGGCCTGGAAGCGGGAGCCGGCCTCGAGCGCGGCCATCAGCTCGGCGACCCGCCGCCTGTAGGTTCGCAGGGAGGTGCCCAGCCGCCGGGCGGCCGCCTCGTCGGTGAGACCCGCGCCGAGCGCCCGGAGGATCTCCCGGTCCTCGGCAGCGAGCTCAGGGACCTCGCCGCGCAGGCAGGCGCCGAGGTCGATGGCCGCCTCCCAGGCGGCGGTGAACAGTGAATAAACCCCGCCCACCAGGATCGGGGACGTCGTCACCGTGTACTCGCGGCCGAGCGGCGACGGCTGGCCGGCCAGGATCGCTACCCGCCGGTCCAGGATGATCGTCTCGTGCGGCAGCGGCGCGGAACTGATCCGCACCTGTGCGCCCGCCGCGTCGAGCCGCCGCAGGTGCGCGCGCTGCGCCTCGTCGGCCAGCGCCAGTGGGCTCCACAGCTTGCGTACCGTGAAGCTGTCCGTGCCGGAGGAAAGCACCCGGCCGGCGATCGCGGACCGGGCCTCCGGCTGTGACCACGTGGCCAGGTCGCGGGCCGCGCAGACGAACTCCTCGTGCACCGCGTCGAACAGGTGCCCCGCGCGGGCGATGAGCTCCGCGTCGCCGCGCACCGTGCTGGTCTGCTCATCCGTCACCCGTCCAGTCTGTCAGCCGTCTCCAGGCCCGGCAAATGGCAGCAACCTGCCAGTTCCTCGCCACGGCCACGGGGCCGGGGCAGGCTGTGAGCATGACGAACGCTACGAACACCAGCCAGTCCGCCACCGCCTCCGGCACCTTCGCGATCGGCGGCGACCTGCCCGTCGCACGACTCGGCTTCGGCACGATGCGGCTGCCCACCGGGACCTTCACCGGCCCGGTCCGCGACCCGCAGGACGGGATCGCGGTACTGCGCCGCGCGGTCGAGCTGGGCGTGAACCACATCGACACCGCAAGCTTCTACCGGCGCGGTGACGTCGTCGCCAACGAGCTAGTCCGCCGGGCGCTGGCCCCCTATCCTGACGGCCTGGTGATCGCCACCAAGGTCGGCCCGATGCTCGGACCGGACGGAACCCCCACCCTGCAGGCCACCCCGGGCCAGCTGCGCGGCCTGGTGGAGGACAACCTCCGCGAGCTCGGCGTCGACCATCTCGACCTGGTCTACCTGCGGGTCGGCGGCAGGAGCGCGCCTGGCGGCGAGCCGGTCGCCGAGCGGTTCGGCGCGCTGGCGAAGCTGCGCGGCGACGGCCTGATCCGCCACCTGGGCGTCAGCAACGTCGACGCCGCGCAGCTCGCCGAGGCCCGCGCGATCGCCCCGGTCGCCGCCGTGCAGAACGCGTTCCACGTGCACGCCACCGCGGACGCCGCGCTGCTGGCGGAGTGCACCCGGTCCGGCACCGCGTTCGTGCCGTTCTTCCCGCTCGGCGGCGGTCTCGACCCGATCGACACGACCCGCCTTGAGAAGACCGCCGCCCGGCACGGGGCGACCGTCCAGCAGGTGGCGCTCGCCGCGCTGCTGGCAGCCTCCCCGGTAATGCTCCCCATCCCCGGCACCGGCAGCCTCGCCCACCTGGCGGAGAACGTCGGCGCGGCCAGCGTCCGGCTCACCCCGGAGGACATCGCCAGCCTCGCCGGGTAACGGCGCGGACGCCGAGCTGCCCGTGGGCGGGGTTCACCTTGAAACACTATGGTGCGTGGCCCGAGGACATCGGAGGTGCGCTCCCGGCTGGCGGGCCACTCAAATTCCGCAGATGTCCGGTTACGTGGCCACCAGGGACCAGAACACGTCCACATCGAAGTCGCCGGCCGACGGGGAGGGATCACCGTAGATCTCCCAGCGAGGGCCGGCCAGGCGGTACCCGTTCGCCTTGCTCCACTCGCACACGGCCTGATGAGTGTCACCGATCTTGGCGATCGGACCGGTGTGGGTCGCGGTGGCGACGAGCCCGCCCGGAAGCGCTGACGCGACAACCTGACCGGCGGGACCGAATGAGCCGCTCACCTGAACGCCGACTTCGACGTTGGGGACGTCGTCCTTGTAGAGCATGATGTTGTGTCCCTGCTGGTAGAGCCCCTCCGGGGCAGCACCCCGGAGAAAGCTCCACACCTTATCCAGCATCGGCCCCCACATCTTCGGGAACTCCGCCCACGTCGCCGCCGCCACTACCACCGCTGTCGGCGTCGGTTCGACGGTCTTCACGGTCACCTCGACAGTCATGGCGCGGAGCATACGCCGCAGTGTGGATCACCACATCTGCGCAGTGCCCGCGAGCCGGAGCTGCGCATGCAGGATGGCAGGGTCCCCCGAGCCTCACCTGCACCTGCTAGCGCCCCTTTGGTGGGTATTAAGTATGGTTTGACGGTTGGCTGGCCTCGCACATTCCGGGGGTCGAGGCCTGATTCCTTGCCGACGAAGGGCACGCCCTGCGGAAGATCACATGGCAGACGTGCACGCCTGGCTCATAGATCGCAGCCTTTGATACGCCCCGCCGCGCCGACTGGATCTTCGGCGTGTCGGTGGCGGGTGGTCAGCCGGATTCCCTGGCCGCGTCCAGCAGAGCACGCAGCATGCGCCGCAGCGTCGCCTGCTCGGCTGGGGTCAGCGGGGAGAGCAGGTCGTGCTCGATCTCGGCCCCGACGGAGGCTAGGTCGCCCACGACCCTCCGTCCCTTGGCCGTCAGGTCCAGGACGCGCCGGCGGCGGTCAAGAGGGTCCACCTCCCGGCGGACCAGGCCGTGGGCGGCCAGGGCGTCGATGATCGGTACGGCATTGCGCGGGTCGACGCCGACCAGCTCGGCCAGGCGCTGCTGGCCGAGCGGGCCGGTCTCGCCCAGGGCCATCAGCACCCCGTACTGGCTGGGGCTTACCTTGAGCTGGGCGAGCATGCCCGCCCAGCGCTGCCGGGCGAGCGACCCGGTCTTGGCCATCAGATACCAGTTGCCGTTCTGAAAGCTCAGGCTGCAGGGCGACGGCAGCGCGGCCGCGCTGTCCTGCTCCAGCTCTGAGTCCACGAAAGGAGCCTAGCCTCTTGGAAATTAGACATCAATCATGATAGACGTGTCCCATGTATAAATCCATCCCGCCGCAGCGATGAACGGCGAGCAGCCCGGCCCGGCGCAACCCGGCCCGGCGCAGCCGAGTCGGCCAGACGCGCCTGGCCGACGTCATCATGCCCACACCGGGCTGATTCTGGCCATCGCGTGCGTCGGTCAGTTCATGGTCATACTCGACGTCTCGATCGTCACCGTAGCGCTTCCCTCGATCGGCCGGGACCTGCACTACAGCGCGACGGGACTGCAGTGGGTCGTCAACGCCTACGTGCTCACCTTCGCCGGGTTCCTGCTGCTGGGCGGGCGGGCTGCCGACCTATTTGGCCAGCGCCGGGTGTACTTGGCCGGGATGGCGCTGTTCACCGTGGCCAGCCTGGCCGGGGGCATCGCCACGGATTCGGCCTGGCTGACGGCAGCCAGGGCGGTGCAGGGCATCGCGGGCGCCGTCCTGTCGCCGGCCACGCTCACGATTGTCATCACGACCTTCTCCGCCGACCGCAGGGCCCGGGCCCTCGGCATCTGGAGCTCCGTCGCCGGGGCAGGCGGGGCGGCAGGCGCGATCCTGGGCGGCGTCCTCACCTCGTCGCTGTCGTGGCGCTGGGTCCTGTTCGTGAACATCCCGATCGGCGTGGCCGCCGTCGCCGCCGCGCTGGCCTGGCTGCCCGAGTCCAGGGACCGGGTCGGCCGCGGTGTTGCGGCGCGGCTGGATGTCGGAGGCGCGGTCGCCGTCACGGCCGGGCTGGGGACGCTGATCTACGCGATCATCGGCACCGACACGCACCCGTGGGGCGGCGCGCGAACCCTGTCGCTGCTTGGGGCGGCGGTGGTGCTGCTCGCCGGGTTTGCGCTCATCGAGCTGCGGCTGGCCCACGCGCCGCTGATAAGGTTCGGGCTCTTCCGGTCCCGGTCGCTGTCGGGGGCGAACATCGTGATGTTCCTGGTCGGGGCGGCCTTCTTCTCGATGTGGTATTTCCTTTCCCTGTACCTGCAGGACGTGCTGGGCGACAGCGCCCTGAAGACGGGCCTGGCCTTCCTGCCGATGGGCGTGACCATCATGATCGGAGCCCAGGCCAGCTCCCGCATCCTGCCGCGCGTCGGGGTCCGTCCGCTGCTGCAGGCCGGCACGCTGGTCGCGGCCGGAGGGTTCGCCTGGCTGTCCGCGATCAGCCCGCACGCCTCCTACTGGACTCACGTGTTCGGGCCCGGATGTCTCATCTCGCTGGCCCTGGGCCTGCTGTTCACCCCGCTGGCGGCGGCGGCCACCGCGGACGTCGCCCGCAGCGAGGCCGGGCTGGCCTCCGGCGTGCTCAACACCGCGCGCCAGATAGGCGGGTCCCTCGGCCTGGCCGTGCTGGCCACCATCGCCACCGACCGGACCCTCGCCGCCCTGGCCGACCGCCGGCCCGTACTGTCGCACGCCGCGGCCCTCAATGACGGATACTCCCGGGCCTTCGAGGTGGCCGCCGCGCTGACCCTGGCGGCGTTCGCGGCATCGTTCGTCGTCCCGGCCATCCGCGCCCGGACCACCCCGGCCCCCAGCAACGGGCCAAGGGACGAGGCCAAGACCGACGCCGACGCCGATGCCGGCAAATCGGTTACGTAAAGCTGCCCGACAGCTGTCCCATACTGGGGCAATCGCTCTCGACGCCACTGACGTCAGCGAGATCGGACGCACCAGCAGATTCACCCGCGCAGCGCTTGGCTGATCCGCGCTGCCTGCCGGGTGAGATGGTGACGTTCGGCTAGGTTGGGGGCGGACCGGGCGGCGTCGGCGTACAGCCGGGCCGCGGTCCGAAGGTCGCCGGCCTTCTCGTGCAGGTAGGCCGAGGCGGCGGTGTGGCGAGGCAGACCAGGGTCCACCGTGGCCAGGGCCGCGAGTCCGGCCGCGGGGCCATCGGCCTCGCCGATCGCGACGGCCCGGTTGAGCTGCACGACCGGGCTGCCGGTGAGCCGGAGCAGTTCGTCGTACCAGCCGACGATCTGCACCCAGTCGGTCTCCTCGGCGCGCGGCGCGTCGGCGTGCAGGGCCGCGATAGCGGCCTGGGCCTGGAACTCGCCGAGCCGGTCGCGAGCTAGCGCGGCCTGCAGGACAGCAACGCCCTCGGCGATGAGCGAGGTGTTCCAGCGGGAGCGGTCCTGCTCGGCCAGGGGGACCAGGCTGCCGTCGGGCCGGGTCCGCGCTGGCCGCCGGGCGTGGTGCAGCAGCATCAACGCCAGCAGCCCCGCGGTCTCCTCGTCATCGGTCATCGACGCCAGCTGCCGGGTGAGCCGGATCGCCTCGGCCGCCAGGTCGACGTCGCCGGTGTAGCCCTCGTTGAAGACCAGGTAGAGCACTCGTTGCACCGTCGCCAGGTCGCCTGGCTCCTCGAACCGCACGTCACCGACGGTGCGTTTGGCCCGGCTGATCCGCTGCGCCATGGTCGCCTCCGGCACGAGATAGGCCTGGGCGATCTGCCGGGTGGTCAAGCCGCCGACGGCGCGCAGCGTGAGGGCCACCGCGGACGCCGGGGTCAGCGTCGGATGGGCGCACAGGAAGAAGAGCTGCAACGTGTCGTCTGCGGTCTCGGCCGGTCCGGGCGGCGGCTCGGCCTCGGCCCGCTGCTCCCGGTCGCGACGCGAGACCTCGGCGCGGCGGGCGTCCAGGAACTTGCGCCAGGCCACCGTGACCAGCCAGCCCTTCGGATCGGCGGGCGGCCGGTCCGGCCAGGTCCGCGCGGCCTGAATGAGGGCTTCCTGCACGGCGTCCTCGGCCGTCGCGAAGTCAGCTCCGCGACGTACGAGGACGCCGATCACCGCGGGAGTCAGCTCCCTCAGCAGCAGTTCGTCCATCACCTGGTCTGCCCTAGCTGGTCCGGTCACTCGGTGACCGTCGGCGGTGCGCTCAGGAACGGGCGCAGCTCGAGCCACTCGTGGATCGGCTTGCCGCCGGCTCCGGGGGCCGCCGACAACTCGCCGGCCAGCGCGAGCGCGCGCTCGTAGGTGTCGACGTCGATCACCATCCAGCCGGCGATCAGGTCCTTGGTCTCGGCGAAGGGCCCGTCGGTGACCGGCGGCCGGCCCTCCCCGTCGTACCGGACGAACGTGCCCTCGGGCGAGAGAGCCTGGCCGTCGACCCACTCACCGGCGCTCTCGAGCCGGGCGGCGAAGTCGGCCATGTACTGCATGTGGTCTTGGACCTCCTCCGGGGTCCACTGGTCCATCGGGACGCAGTTCACGGCCTCGGGAGCGCCGCGGTAGTGCTTGAGAAGCAGGTACTTCGCCATGCTGGGTCTCCTTGGTGCGGAGCGGCCACGGTGGCCGCATCTGGCCCTGGGACGGAGCCGCCAGGCCGGTCTCGACATCCTCGTTACATCTTTCTGGGTCATTCTTGATGCTTGTTGGCCGGCTGGAGGTCGGGCGTGGTGTCGGGGAAGACGGGGGCTTCGGCGCCGCCGTCGATCTCGATGATCTTGCCGGTGATGTAGCTGGCGGCGGGTGAGGCGAGCCATCTGGCGGTGCTGGCGACGTCAGCGATCGTGGCCAGCCGGTGCAGCGGGGTGGCGGCGAGGATCTGCGCGCGCAGTTCGTCGGTGAGCACCGCTTTTAGGCCCTCGGTCTCCACGACGCCGGGGGCAATCCCGTTCACCCGGACGCCGGGCGCGAGCTCCACCGCCAGGAGGCGGGTGAGCTGGGTGACGGCGGCCTTGACGGTTCCGTAGGTCACCATCCCCCGGGCGGTGAGGCGGTCCATTCTGGAGGTGATGCTGACGACCGAGCCGCGGCCGCTGTCGAGCAGGTACGGGGTCGCCCGTTGGGTGAGTTCGAACGGTGCGGCGACGTTGAAGTGGAACGCCTCGTCCAGCGCCTCAGGGGTGGTGGCGAGGTAGCTGGCGGGCATCGCTCCCCCGGCGTTGTGGACCAGGATGTCGAGCCTGCCGTGCTCGGCGATGGTGCGCTGGACGATGGTCGCCGCCTGGGACACGTCGGTGAGGTCGGCCGGGATAACCAGTGCCGTTCGGCCCAGTGCTCGTACCGAGGCGGCCACGGCGCCGAGGTCGGTCGCGGTCCGGGCCACGAGGACCAGGTCCGCCCCGGCCCGCGCGTAGGCCTGGGCGATTCCCGCCCCGATGCCCCGGCCGGCGCCAGTAACGAGGGCAACGTACCCGTCAAGCCGAAACTCATCGGCGCCGGCACCAGGCGCCGATGGAAGTGTCATGGTCATCTATCCAGCTTCCTTAGGGCATTACTTGTAACAGAGATTATTATCTGTGACTAATGGCAGCGATGGAAGGAGGCACCTTGGTGTCCCAGAGGAACATCGCTGTGCCCACGGCGGTCCTGGACGAGGCGTGCCCGATCAACGAGGTGCTCGACCACATCGGCGGCAAGTGGAGCATCGGCATTATCGTCGCGGCCGCCGCCGGGCCCATCCGTTTCACCGAGCTGGAGCGCAGCATCGAGGGCATCAGCCGCCGGATGCTCACCCTCAACCTGCGCAAGCTGGAACGCGACGGCCTGCTCATCCGGACCGTGTACCCGACCGTGCCGCCCAAGGTCGAATACAGCCTCACCCCCATCGCACGCGAACTCGGCGACTCCTTCGCGGCCCTCACCGCCTGGGCCGAACGACACCGCCACGCCATCGCCGCGGCCCGCAGACAATACGACGGGCAGCCAGGCCACCGAGCGGGCGCGCAGGACGTCTGACGAGATGAGGTCAGGGGGGAAACCCTGCGAACTCTACTGCGCACGCCCGGCGAACGGAGTCAGCGCTCGGGGAAATTGCACTCAGGAGCTTTGCGGCCCGGAGTGCTCCCACCACGGGGTCTCGTTCTTAGGAGCGTCGACTGCCG
>Ga0302325_10002783_pt1 | contig 42055 bp, 38 predicted proteins | sample Palsa_T0_2_FD_201948 | JGI IMG/M metagenome (GOLD analysis project Ga0302325, IMG submission 201948) | Peat permafrost microbial communities from Stordalen Mire near Abisko, Sweden - Palsa_T0_2 | ecosystem: Environmental > Terrestrial > Soil > Palsa > Peat permafrost | place: Sweden: Abisko...
CGGCTTGGTTGCTGCCTGCTTGGACGTTGGAGGCCAAGGCCCGCATCTTGGCAGCTTGCGTTTGAGCCGCCAGAATCTGCGTGCGAACCTGAACGCTTTCCAGCTCCAAATCCTGGCGCGAGCCGCCGGGAGGCGAAAAATACAGATACACCGCCACTAAGTTGAGCAGGAGCAAAACGGCGGCAGCAACACGCAGCCGCAATTGCAGAGGCGAGAGCTTGCGGCGCGCTGCCCCGCCGAAAACCGCGACCAGTTCGCTGCTGGTTTCAGAGTTTCTGGTCATAGGGCACCGTCACGCGGTATTTGTACAGAGGATCGTTTTGGGAAGGCGGCGTTGCGCTTACCAGAGAAGCCGCGCCGAACAGTTGGGACTTTTGTAAATTCTTCAGCAGCGTAATGACCGATTCCGGACGGGTGGTGCCGACAATCATGTCCAGTTGAACACGATTAGCGCCATTCGCATCTTCGGAATCGACTTGCGGCAAACGAATGCCCTGGAGCGCGACGCTGGGCGGCAGCACGGTGGCCAGATCCTGGAAGACGCGCGTCCAACTGACTCCGCGGCGCGCGATGATCTGATTGAGAAAAACGCTGTTGGCAAACGCATTAGCGTTTTCCGGCTTGTAGAGCACCGACGAATATTGGCTCTGCTGGCGGCGCAACACGGCGAGTTGCGTCTCCTCGCGGGCAATCTGGCGGCGGATATCGGAAGCCTGCGACCGCGCCAGCAGAAACAACGTCAGCAGAACGCCCAGCGAACAAGTCAGCAAAGCGCATACCACGGCGAAAGCCGCCACATCGGCTCGTTCGCGCCGGAACGGATCGGAAGCAAGGTTGATCGACACAGGGAGTTGGGTCTTCATGCGCTGAATTGCTCCAATAGACCGAGCAGCCCAGCATTCTCGCCATGGGCCGGTCCAAAACGCGACCTCACAGGCGCATACGGGATACCGAACTCATACTCCATCTGTTCACCAACGGCATCGGTATCCGGGCCAAAGCCGCACAGAATGGCCCGATTGACTTTCTGCTCCAATTGATCTTCGGCGAAAGCGAGAGTTTGCTGTAGGATGGGGAACGACCCGCGGCCGGGATGGTCGCCATCGGCCAGTTCCTCGGTGCTCAAATCAATGCAGCGAACGAGTCGCAGGTGGGTTCTCTCAATCAGGCCGATGGATAAAGTCGTGCCGGTGCTTTTGGCCAGCAACGTTATTCCGTCTTCGGTGGCATTGCAGAAGGGCAATGCGGCAATCAGAGACGGTACCACCAAGCCGACCCGATGGCCGGCGTCGACAAAGATTGCTTCGTACTCGTGCAGAATCGGATTCGCTATGGCCACGGCTAAAATCTCGAAATGACCCGAACGCGAGTCTTGAATGGAATACGCCACGCGGGCTTCCTCAATGTGGAATGGGACGGTTTTGCGCAAGCGGAAGCGGAGCAGCGAAAGGCGGTCTTCTTCGCGAGTCGGAAAGTCCTCAAAATCGACGATGGCCATTCTAACCGCGTAGTCGGGAATCACCAAAGCAGTGTTGAGGCGGCGCGCGCCGTTGGCCGCCGTTACCCTAGGGAGAGCGTCGCGGAAAAGTTGCGGCCGGACAAGATTGGGCAGACTGGGCGAGGCGGTGAGAGCGCGCTCATGGAAGCGTTCGCGATTCTGGCCGCTGGGATTCCGTGGCGACACTCCAGCCAAAGCGTATTCCGATATTTCGAAAACGTGATCGGGCGCCGGATCGGATAAAAAGTTAAGCATTGCTTTCGATTTCGCTTCTTACGCCTCGATGAAGGTAACTTTGTTCGCCTCGCGTAGCGTGGTGATGCCATTCTTGACGCGGTCGAGCGCAGATTGGCGCAGGAACGTCATGCCATCGCCGCGCGCCAGGCGTTTGATTTCCGAAACCGGCCGCCGCTCTAGAATCATTTCGCGGATTTTTTCGGTAAGATCGAGCAATTCGTGAATGGCGGTGCGGCCGCGGAAGCCGGTGCCGGAACATTCCATACAGCCGGTGCCTTCCCAAAAAGTGAACGAGCGCCACTGCTCAGGATCGAGCCCGCTCTCGACCAGGTACTCGTCTTCGTAGGTCACGCGCTTGCGGCAATGGGCGCAAATAATGCGGACCAGGCGTTGCGCCAGGATGCAATTCAAGGAGGAGACGAAGTTGTAAGGCTCAACGCCCATGTTCAAAAAGCGTCCCAAGACATCCAGCACGTTGTTGGCATGCACGGTGGTGAAAACAAGGTGTCCGGTGAGCGCGGCGTTGATAGCGATTTGGGCGGTTTCCTGATCGCGTATTTCGCCAACCAGGATTTTGTCGGGATCGTGCCGCAAGATCGAACGCAAGCCGCGGGCGAACGTGAGACCTTTCTTTTCGTTCACCGGAATCTGCGTGATGCCCTTAATCTGATATTCGACCGGATCTTCAATGGTGATGATTTTGTCTTCGTCGTTCTTAATCTCGCTCAAAGCGGCATAGAGAGTGGTGGTTTTGCCCGAGCCGGTTGGGCCCGTGACCAGCACCATCCCGTAAGGTTCCTTGATATAGCGACGGAATTTGACCAGATCGTGCTCGCCGAAACCGACCACGTCAAGCGAAAGCTTGGAAAACTTCTCGCTCATGGATTCCTTGTCGAGAACGCGCAAGACGGCGTCCTCGCCATGAATGGTCGGCATGATGGAGACGCGGAAATCGATCAAGCGGCCTTTGTAACGCACGCGGAAACGGCCGTCTTGCGGCACGCGCCGCTCGGCGATGTCCAACTCGCTCATGACTTTGATGCGCGAAATGACGGCCGAATACCACTCCTTGGCGATCGGCGTCATGGCATATTGCAAAACGCCATCAATGCGGTATTTGATGGCAAGCTGCTGATCGCGAGTTTCGATGTGGATATCGCTGGCGCGCCGTTCGAGGGCGTTAAAGATCGTGGTGTCGACCAGTTTGATGACCGGCGCGATATCGCCTTCGTCGGATGCCAAACGGTCGATGGATAGATTTTCGTCCGAGTTCTCGTCATCGCCGACAACGTCAAGCGTGAAGCCTTCGGTGACTTCTTCGAGCACGCGCTGCGATTGTTCCGTCTTTTTGAGAAGATCGGAAATCTGCGAATAAGTGGCTACTTTGACCTTGAGTTTCTTGGCCAGCAGAACGGACAATTCGTCGATCAGAACAATCTGCTTGGGATCGGACAAAGCGATTTCAAGCGTGCCGTTCACCGCCTGAATCGGCACGAAGTGATAGCGGAACATCAGATCGACGGGCAGAGTGCGGAACAGTTCGTGATCGATTTTAGTGGCCTTTAGATCGACGAATTCACAACAATAGCGCTGGGCAATGGACTTCGCCTGATCCGTTTCGGTGGCGGTATCTTTGAGCCGGTTTAGTGTTTCGGTAGCCATTATTTAATCGTGTCCGCGAGAGAAAAAATGGGCAGATACAGCGCCACCAGCACAAAGGCGACAAAGATACCCATCAAAATCATAATGGCGGGCTCAATGAGTGAGAGCAGCGCCGTCATACGCGTAGACACATCCTCCTCATAAAATTCAGCAACGCTGGCTAGCATTTGCGGCAGCGCGCCGGTGGATTCACCGACTTCCATCATGTCGATGGCGAGCACCGGCATGATGCCGGTGGAGGCCAGAGACGATGACAGAGTTTTTCCTTCGCGAACCGAAACCGACGTTTTATCGAGCGCCTTTTTGAGCAACTTGGTACCGAGCGATTGACCGGTGGTTTCGAGCGCCTGCACGAGCGGGATACCACCAACCAGCAGCGTTCCCAGGACGCGCGCCAACTGTGCGACTTGGTATTTGGTCCAAATATTGCCCACAATTGGCAGACGCATGATGCCGCGGTCAATGGTTTCCTGAGATTCCTCGCGGCGCGACCAGAAATAAACCCCGACACCGGCACCTATCAGAGCGGCAAAGCCCAGCAGGACGTAACTGCGCGCGGTGGTTCCAATCGCGATCAAAACCGAGGTAGCGAGCGGCAATCGGGCGCCCATACTGCTGTAGAGCAGCGCGAAATTGGGCACCACGTAGGTGATCAGGAAGACCATCAGGGCAATGACCAGAACGATGAGCACGCAGGGATAAAGCAGTGAGACGAATAGTTTTTTCTTCACCGCCAAGGTGAGGCGCTGATAGGAAAGGTAACGATCAAGGACCTCTATGAGCGAACCGCTTTTTTCGCCCGCCATCACGGACGTGACGTAAATGGCCGGGAAAACCTGTTGGCGGCGGAAGGACTCGGAGAGAATGGTGCCGGTTTTGACTTCATCGCGTACGGCTTTGATGTGGCGGCCCAGTTTTTCATCGGTCAGGCGATCAGCCAGCAGATCGAGGCACTTTAGAATGGGTAGGCCGGCGCGCACCAGCGTGACGAATTGCTGGTTGAAGATAAGGAATTTCTCGAGATTGACGTTTTTCTTGCGGCCAGTATCGGCGCCAAGGCGGGTGCCCAGGTCTTTGGCGCGAACGGAATACACCAAGTAGCCCTGTTGCGCCATGCGTTCACGGGCATCGCGTTCCGTGGCCGCTTCGGTGACCTGTTCGTGCATCTGGCCGCGCGGGTCGGCGTAGCGCAGCAGAAATTCAGCCATACCTACTTCGCTTCCTTGGCGCTTTCTTGGCCGCCCCAGTTGACGGAATCGACGACTTCGGCGCCACTAGGGATGGTGAAGTGGAAAAGGCTATCGCTCACGGGAGGGTTGAGCCGTTCTTCCTTGAATGAGAACACCATGAGAGATTGATCGCGGCCGGATACTTTGAGTTCCTTTACCTCGCCATTGGGCGCAACCAGTATTTCGATGCCGTCGTAGGGAGTGCGGTCATTTTTGGATCGGGCGGCGAGCCAGGAGCCGCCATCGCCCGGCCGGACGCTGAAGTCCTGGAACTCCTTCTTCATGTCTAGCCGGCCAAGCAGGAAGGCTAAAGGGGCGCGCATGTCATCGGTTTCTTTAAGCGGCATCTTTTCCACGCGGTTTTCGGCCGCGGAATACAGATAGACTGTTTTACCGTCTGAAATGAAGAGCTTACCGGCTGGACGCAAATAATCCCAACGCATCTTCCGCTGCTTGCAAAGCGTCAGTTTGCCCTCTTCGGGCGGCCGGGGATGACCCTGCATGTTGTAGTTTTCCACAAAATCCAATGACAACGTTTTGGCGGCGTTATAGCGCGTTTCGACACGTCTAATCACCTCATCGGCAGTCGGGGCGCATTGGAGTAGGCCAGTACCGACCAACAAGAGACAGAACGAGCGGCTCATTACCTCAAGTGTAAGACGGGGCGGCGGGGGGAAACGTGGATGCACGAATTGGGCCGGCACGGGGCGCATTCCAGAGAGTGCCGGAAAGAGTCGAAGCGTTTCAGCGGCCGGCGCGGGAATTAATAGGGTCGGAAGAGGGGATTCCGTCCCGCCTATAAATACCTATAAATAATAGAGCCGGCCGACGGGAAATCAGCTGTTTTTTCCGGCCGGGCGGGGGCATTTCTTCCCGCGGGGATGTGTGGCCGGCATGGTGAGGCGGCGACAACGATTTGAAGATGGCGGTGGTCATAAAAAATGGCGCCTTTGGTGGCCGCGCGCGAAGTCCTTTCTGAGGCCAGATTAAAATGGGGGCGAACAACGGGGTTGAGAAAAAGTCTGTAAACAGTTGAAAGCTAGGGAGATAAAATTTTGTGAACGGTGGTTTGTCATTCGGCCGGGAGAGGGGTTCGCCTTGCCAGTGGAATCGCTTTTGCCTTCGCGCCGGAATGCCGTTCGCTCCTGCCGAAATCGCGTTCGGATTCGACCGTTTCCATATCTTGACCTCCTTATCGCGTTCGTTTGAACCTTCGAAAACCCCTTATTCCCGAGAGCACTGGCCGCTTATCTCGAATGTCCACCAGCCAGCGCACGCCAAGCGCTGGGCATGCTGCTACCTGCTGAAATCCATCTCACCATTTTGTCGGGCTGCCAGCGCGACGATCGACGAATTAGCCGAGCGCGCCGCGTGGGCTTCGGCCAACCAAAACGCCCGCCACATTCAAGTAGAAGGGACGGGACACTGGCTCCACTGGAACGCCCGGAACTGGTTGCTTCGGTCATTCATGAAGCAGTTTCCGGTGTACGATAGCGCTTGATGACGTCAATCACCCGCCGCCATTGGTTAAACGCTCTGAGGAACACGCGCAACACGGGCTCGGTGTCAAGCGCCCCGCCCGAATCTCGGCGGGAGTTCCTCTTTGTTTGGCGGCGCGCAGCCGAGCCCTTTGCGCTTTTAGCCGCTGCCGGTCTTACCGCGCGCCCAACCTTCGCTGCGCGTGAAAAGCTGCGCATCGGGGTCACCGACTGGAATCTGAACCTCGGTGCCGATCCGCAAGCCGTGCCGTTGGCCGCGCAACTCGGTTTTGAAGGCGTACAAATTTCGTTCGGCCGCAAGCTGGTCGACAACAAAATGCTCGTCGATAATCCCGAAGTCATCGCGCGCTATCTGCAGCTTTCCAGGCAGTACGGTATTCCCATTGACGGCACCTGCGTCGACCGTCTCCATGACAACGGGCTCAAGAGCGATAAGCTGGCGCCCAAGTGGGTTTTGGATTCCATCCGTCTCACGAAAGAGCTGCATACGAAGGTTCTCCTTGTGCCGTTCTTTGGCCGCTGGGCACTCACCAATCAGGCCGAGATGGATTACACCGGCGATGCCCTGCGCGACCTGGCTCCTGAAGCCGAGAAGGCCGGTGTCATCCTCGGCATTGAGGACACTATCTCGGCCCAGGATAACTGGCGCATGATTGAGCGCGCCCGTTCGAAAAATGTGCTCGTTTATTACGACGTCGGCAATGCGACGGAAGGCGGTTTCGACATCGTCAAAGAGATTCGCTGGCTCGGCAAAGATCGCATCTGCCAGTTCCATCTCAAAGACAATCCGAACTATCTGGGCGAGGGAAAAATCGAGTTTGGCCCAGTGATGCACACGATTCGCGATAGCGGATTCTCCGGCTACGCCAATCTTGAAACGGACGCGCACCCGCAAACGTTAGAAGCGGATATGCGGCGCAATTTGATGTATATCCGGCGTATTATGAAGCAATCGTGAACGAGAGCTTGCGATAATAGGTTGGGATTCCATGGCTGAAACAAACGGAACCGGAAGGCTCGAAAGAATCGAAGCCAACTTGGAGATCACGAGTCAGCGCTTGAATCAGCTCACTGAGAAATTCCATTTGATGGTCGACCATCATGATGCCGAGTTCAAGACGCTGATGACCTGGCAAGTGTTGATGCAAGACAAAATGGAGAAGTTTGCGGCGGCACGGGAAGCGGACCGGGAAGATACCGCTCGCGAGCGCAGACGCCTTGATCAGTTGTGGGAGAACACCGACAAGCGCATTGCAGACCTGGTCGGCGCCATCGGATCGCTGATCGCATCCCGCCCGAATTCTTGAATGTGCGCGGGAGTTCCCTGCCTGTTTGGCGGCCGAGCCCTTTGCGCTACTTGCGGGATAAAGCTGAGGAGGTATGGCTGAAACAAACGGAACTGGCAGGCTCGAACGAATCGAAGCCAACTTGGAGACTACGACTCAGCGCTTGAATCAGCTCACTGAGAAATTCCATTTGATGGTCGACCATCATGATGCCGAATTCAAGACGATGATGACCTGGCAAGTGTTGATGCAGGATCGATTCGAAAAACAGGTGGCTGCGCAACAAGTTGAGCAAGCGCGGTTGAACCAATTGTCTGAGCAGACCGACAAGCGCATGGCGGACCTGGTCGGCGCCATCGGATCGCTGATTGCATCCCGCCCGAATTCGGGAGCCGAAACACCGTCTTATTAACCAAGCTCCGGCGGCGGCCGCATGAGCTTTACCGGAACATTCAGCGCGGCGCCATTGCGATAGATAGTCAGGTTGATCGTGTCGCCGACACGCCTCTGCGAAATGGCGCGTACGAGGGCGTCTTCGCGGTCCACCGCTTTGCCGTCAATCGCTACAATCAGATCTCCGCCAATTCCAAGTTCGACATTACCGATGGCGACGATCTGGTTCGCGGGGCGAATGCCGGCGGCTTCTTCCGATGTTCGGCGGAAGAGTTGTTGCACAAGTAAGCCGCCACGGCGGGGAAGGCCGAGCGCTTCCGCCAGATCGCCGGCTACGTACTCGGTCGTTATGCCCACTTTGGGCCGTTCGGTGATGCGGCCGGCCTTGTAGTCATCCAGCAAAGCTTTCGCTCGGTTAATGGGCAGCGCGAAGCCGATACCTATATTCGTTCGGCCCAGAATGGCAGTGTTGATGCCGATGACGTTGCCGCTCGAATCGAGCAAAGGGCCGCCGCTGTTGCCGCCGTTAATCGCCGCATCCGTTTGGATCATGCCTTCCAGGCGTTGCTCATTTTCGCCGTCGATAGCGCGGCCGATAGAACTCACCACACCGACGGTGAGCGTGCCTTCCAGCCCAAACGGGTTGCCAATGGCTAGAACTTTTTGGCCCACTTGGATGCGGTCGGAATCGCCAAGCTTAAGGAACTGCGCTCTCTTCTTGAGGGCGATTTTGATCAGCGCGAGGTCGTCGGAGCGGTCGGTATCAAGCGCCTTGGCGTAGTACTGGCTTTGGTCGGAAAGGGTGACCTGAATTTTGCTGCTGCCGGAAATCACATGGAAGTTGGTGAGGATGAAACCCTCGTCGTTGATGAGAAAACCGGAGCCGAGACTTTGCGATGCGACAGGTTGGTAAAAGAAATCCCGGCGGACCGTGGTACTGGTGATGTAGACCGTAGCAGGCTGGCCGGTTTTGTAGATATCGATGTTGTTCTGCTCTTCCGGTGTCAGTCCGGCGCTATGGACCGCGGCCGGTTCCGACCACTGCAAGGCATGCCGCAAAAACGGCGCGGTCAAACTGCGCAGACTCCAATCGGCACGGGCCGTCAGCCAGAACAGCGTGGCGCTGAACAGAATACTCCAGAGCAGAATACGGAGTCTCAACGTGGGGCGGCCTCCGCCAGCGGCTTTAATGCGTGGAAAACGGTTTCGACCTGTTTCACAGTTTCTTCTTTGCTTCCGCCGGTGTCGATAACGAAGTCGGCGTAACGTTTCTTTTCTTCGAGCGATAGCTGCTTATCGAGGCGCGCGAGCACGGCCTCGCGCGTAATGCCATCGCGCTTCATGCCGCGAACGATTTGCGTCTCCTGATCGCAAGCGGTCAAAATCAATTTGTCACATTCGGCATAACGGCCCGTTTCTATCAGGATAGCGGCTTCTATCATGGCGATACCGCGCGCGTCCCGGTTGGCGAAATCTGCCAGCATTTGCTCCTCGAGTTGAAAAACCGCGGGATGCACAATGGCATTGAGCGCAGCCAGCTGTTCCGGCGCATTAAAGACAATAGACGCTAGTTTTTTGCGATCGATAGTGCGGTCGGGCAGAAGAATTTCGCGCCCGAACCGTTCGACTGCCGGACCGTAGGCGGCGCCGCCCGGCTGAAGAGTCGCGTGGCCCAGTTGATCGGCAAAGATGAGGTGACAGCCCAAGCGCTCGAACTCGCAGGCGACAAACGTTTTGCCGGTGGCGTAACCGCCGGTGAGGCCGACTTTCAACATGCAATCAGTGCATTTCCGCTAAATCGACGGTGTTCACCATTAGCATGGCGATGGTGAGAGGTCCGACGCCGCCCGGAACGGGTGTATAAGCGGAACTCAGTTCCTGCATCGCAAGCGGATCGACATCGCCCACCAGAACCGAGCCGTTCTTTTCAAATGCTGCCAGGCGCGCCGGATCGTGGGCGAAGAGCGCCTGCACTTGAGCCGGGTCATGGATACGGTTCATGCCCACATCGATAACCACTGCGCCGGGTTTGATGTAATCGCGCGTGATAGCAGCGGGCTTGCCGATCGCGGCCACCAGGATATCGGCCCGACTGCATTCCTCAGCTAGGTTGCGCGTCTTGGAATGGCAGATGGTGACGGTGGCATTCCCGTGCAGCAGCATGAGCGCCATTGGTTTACCCACAATATCGCTGCGGCCCACGACGACAGCGTGTTTACCGGCAATGGGAATTCTCGAGCGCTGCAGCAATTGCATGATGCCCGCGGGAGTACAGGCGCGCGGGGCAAAACGGTTTACGACCAGACAGCCCAAGCTGTGAATGCCAAAGCCATCTACATCGCGAAAAGGATCGACAATGTAAGGGATCACTTCCTCAGCCCGCAGTTGCCGCGGCAGGGGCATTTGCACAAGAATGGCGTCGATGGTTTTGTCTTTGATGATGGGCTCGGCGGCTTGAAAAAGATCGTCGGTGGAAATGTTGCCCGGCGGTTTCAGCTCTACACTGCGGATTCCCAGTTCCTCGCACGCCTTGATTTTGTTGCGAACATAGATTTGTGAGGCGGGATTGTCGCCGATGAGAATGACGGCGAGTGCGGGAGGGCGGCGCAGTCTCTTCGTCAGATCTTTGATCCGCGGTTTGAGCTCCGCGAAAATGTCCTGGCTTACTTTCTTTCCGTCAAGAACAACCCCGCCCATGCACTCGTGAGGATAACAGAGGGCCAGCCGCTGACGCCCGCGAAATTTGCCCTCCCTGAAAATTTCAGCGAACTAAACCGCGGACGGGCATTCCCATATTCCGAACCTCTCCACCCGCTCTACCTAACCTCAGCCGGTTTACGAAACGAATTTCGATTGGGTTCGCTTTTTTTGAAATTTGACGGCTTCGCCAGGGGCTTATACTTGACAAGTACGGAGGGCTCACTTTTCGGACTCCCATGCCCGATCAGTACCGGTTCGGATCCTATTTGCTCGATCCCGTAAAGGGCACTCTTGCGCGCGATGGCGTCCAGATAAAGTTGACCGCAAAATCGCTGGACACGTTGGCGGTTTTGGTGAGGCGTCACGGGGAGACGGTGGCGAAGGAGGATCTGATCAACGCGGTGTGGGGAACGACCGCGGTTGAGGAGAACAGTCTCAATCAATGCATTTCGGCGGTGCGCAAAGCGCTGGGCGAGCAACGCGGGCAGAACGAATATATTGTTACGGTGACCGGCACGGGATACCGGTTTGTGTCGCCGGTGGTTGTGGTGCCAGGGGATTCTCCGGCGGCGGCAGAGACTACCTCACAGACGATCGCGAAGCGTACTTTCATGGCCCGAGCCGCGGGCGTAACGGCTGCGCTGACAGCGCTGGCCATCCTCATTTATGCGACCCATCGAGCGGCGGAGAGTAAGAGCGCGGACGGGTCACGACGCCGGACGGCGGTGATTCTGCCGCTGAAGAATCTTTCTGGCACGGCGGATACAGCTTGGCTTTCCACGGCAGTCGGCGAGATGCTGTATCACGAACTCGCCGGCAGCGGCCCGCTGCGCATGATTCCGCCAGACGATGTCGCGCGGATGCAGCGCGATTTGCCGCAACGACGTTCATCGGAGCAATTCCGCCGCGATATCCGTAACTACACGGGAGCAGATCTGGCATTGGGAGGGGCGGTTACGGTGCTAGTGGGATCGCCAGAAAAGGCCCTGAGAATCGACCTGCATGTCGAGGATTTGCGTACCGGAGAAATTATCGCCACATCGTCAGGTGATGGCACGGAGGAGCAGACCTTCCGCATAGTTCGGGACTTGGCAGAGCGAACGCGTAAGGGGTTGGGAATTGCCACAGGCTCTGGCGCACCGAATGTGATGGCGATACCGCGCACAGTGCGTGCTATGCAGCTATACGCGCAAGGTTTAGAAGCATTGCGGTCGGCGGATTTTCTGGGTGCGAAGGACCGCTTGCTTGAGGCCGTGGCTGCGGACCCTTCGAATGCTCTTTGCTATTCGGCGCTCTCTAGCGCTTGGTCGGCTCTGGGTTACGACAGTAAAGCGCTGGATGCTGCCAAACACGCCTTCGCTCTCTCCGCTTCCTTGGATCAACTCGATAAACTGGCGATCGAAGGACGCTATCGCTTTGCGGCGCATGAGTGGCAGCGTGCCGCCGGGATTTATGAGTCAATCTTGCAGGTCGTGCCTGACAGCATGGAGGACGCGGGTACGCTCGCGGAAGTGTATTGGTCGTCCGCACGAAGCGAACAAGCGATACGGGTTCTCGAGCAACTGCGCAAGCTGCCCGCGCCACTGGGCGACGATCCACGCATCGATTACTGGGAAGCCCAGGCAGTGCGGGAGACCTGGTCGGATTATCCGCGCGTCGAAGCGCTAGCGCGCAGAGCCGCGGAGAAGGCGGCGCAACGGCAGATGCGGGGCCTTTATGCGAATGCGTTGCTCCTCCGCCAAAATGCCATGAGCCATGCGGGCATGCCCGGGGTGGCGGCAATTCGCAGTGAAGCGCGGAAGGTATGCCAAGATGTCCAGGATTTTTTGTGTGTGGCCCAGGCGCTTCGCAGCGAGGGCAATCACAATCTTTTAAATGGCGAGTTAAAGGAGGCGGAAAAGAACTACAACCAGGCGTTAGCCATCGATACTCAGATCGGTCAATTGGGCGAGAAAGTGAACGAATGGAACGGTTTGGGTTTCATCCATTGGGATTTGGACGACTTTGCCGCGGCGGAAGGGAACTTCCGCGACGCTCTTCATGCGCGCGAGGAATTGGGCGGGAACCCGGCGATGATACTCAACAATTATGGCGAATTGTTAACCGCCGCAGGCCGCTTGCCAGAGGCCCGGCGCAGTTTGGACGAAGCGCTGAAGCATGCTCGCGCCGCCAAAGAGGTGGACTCCGAAGCCACGTCACTCGCCAATATGGCGGAGCTGGACCGAGTAGAGGGGCATCCGCAAATTGCGGTTGAGCTGGCATTAGGCGCTGAAACGGCGGCGAAAAAATCCGGCTCTCCGACTATGCTTTATGGAGCGGAAGAAGTTTTAGCCTTAGCGCAAAGCACAGTGGGACAGACACGGCTGGCCGAAATCGCCTTGGGCGAATTCGCGGCGCAGCGGCCGTTCACGCAGTCTGGGGACATTGCGGAGTTTGATTTTGTGCGGGCCGCAATCCGCTTCGACGAGGGCATTTACGCCGATGCCGAGAAATTCGCGCGCAACTCTCGGGACGAAGCCCGGAAAGCCTCTATTCGCGAAAAAGAGAATTTGGCTGAGGCGCTTTTGATTAAGGCGCTGCTTGCGGAGAACCGCCTGAACGAAGCTAGCACGGAGGCGCTTCGGGTAAGCGCACCGCCGCAAGCGCCTGAACATGCACTATCGCGCTTGGAGACGAGATTGGCGGAACTGGCGGCGAATTCACGGATGAGCGGTAAAGCCGGCTCTGGCGAATTTCGTACGCTGGCGGCGGAAGCTCACCGAACCGGATACGTGGAACTGGAACTCGAGATTGAGTTGACAGCGGCGGATCAGATGGGGCGCAGCGGGCGTGAACCAGACGCCGATTTATCGCTGCGGCAATTGCAAGCAACTGCCGCCGCGAGAGGCTATGTTCGTTTGGCGGAACGAGCGCGCGTGCTTAGGGAGTCCCTGCGCCCGCGGTGACCATTGGCGTGTAGCTGATGGCGGCCCGTGAGGGATCGGTAAAGCCGACGACGAACGTTTCGCTCGCACCCGAAGAGAGCAAGTTGCCCGCGCCCAATGGCACGCTGAAATACGGGCTGCCCTGCGCACTACAAGTGGAAACGCCACTCGAGTTTGCGAGCGTTGCGCCGGCGCTCAAGTTTGAAACCACCACGCTGATGGGGCCCGAAATCGCCGCTAAGCCGGAGTTCGTAATCGTCACAGATTCGACGAATTCACCGGTGGCGTGATCGAGCAGGAAACCGCCGCGCGTCAGCGTGACATTTTTCGTAATATTGGCCGCACAGGGAGGCGAGGCGAGATAGATGCCGCCGAAAAAGGGGCCCGGTACATTTAGAAAGGCTTGGAACAGGATTCGGCCCTGGCTTACCGCGTTATTCCCGAGATTCCCAATCACCCGGTAGACAGGCGCACCAAACAGTTCGTCACCTTGAGCGATGACTTTTCCAACAAGGCCACCCGAGGACGCATAGATTGCGTTTATGGAGGCAGCGTTTTCTAACTGGAACGCGACCGTGCCACCCCCGGCGGAAATGCTCTCAAACGAATTCGGACCATTGAGCGCTCCCAAACCCGCTGGCGAATCGCACGTGTCGAGAATTTTAATGGGGCTTGCTCCAGTAAGCGTACTCTCAAATACCCCGGTAAATACGCCACCAGCGCAGGGTCCGGCATAATTCGGATCGCTGGCAAGGTAGTAGATGTTGGTGCCGTCAATGATGGGAGATCCGAAGAAGGCTAAGGCGTCGGGGATCTCGGGGCTGTCCGGTCCTGCATCTCCGGGAAGCGCTGCGGTCGATTTGACTACCGGATTTAGGACCGGCGCGCTGACAGAGGTGACAAACAACCCATTGAAACCCTCTTCGCCAAATAGGCCGCCTCCAGCAAAAACCAGATTTCCCGACTGCAGAGAAGGGCTTGAAAAGAGATTCGGGCAGCCTAGTTGAGAGCCTGCGGAACAATTCCACGGCGTATTTTCATCGGCGATTCGCGCGAGGCCGGCGCCGTTGATGGCAGCGGTCCAAATGCCGATATCGCCATTGGAGGTGGTTGCCTGAAAGGCAACGTGGCCCAGACTGAGGGAACTAGCGTAGAAATTTCCGTCAAAAAAGTGATAGGTTCCGCCGCTGCCGGGTAAGGTAGTAGAGAAATCGACCACCCTCGAGATCGCGCCGCCCCCGACCGGTACGGCATACAGACCGCCTTCGTGTCCAAAATTGCAGATTGGTGCGCTCGAGTCCGCGCCGTAGAAGAGGACATAACCGTCATGCACCTGAATGGGGTAATAGGGGGCGCCGCAGAGTGTGAAATCAATGAACTTTCCACCTCCGGCGCTGTCTGGAACGGGCGTGCTGAAGTCAACCAGCTTGGTGAATTGTTGAGTGGTGATGTTGTAAGACCAGAGGTCGAGAGCACCTCCGCCAGGAATGGAGTTGATGAATGCGACCCACTCGCCGTCGATAGCGGGTGGGTTCAGTGAACCCAAAGGAAGATCGAAGTTGCCGAGGCCATCGGGGCGGACCGTGTGGTCGTCGACAATCTTCGCGTAGTGATAGGGCGGGAGTGATTGGGCGAAGAGAGAACAAGCGGAGAGGATGAGCGCGCAGGAACGGCGCCCGATTTTCGCGCCGCTCAAGAGCAGCACGGCAGCGGCGAACAGTGCCAGGCAAGACGGTTCAGGAATTGAGGAAACCACAGGTGTAACGGTAGTAGCTTCCCGAGTGGAGGTGTAGACGCTGAGGCTGCCATCCGACCCTGCGGCGAAGAGTGCGTCGGCCCCGGTGGGATCGCTGGTGGTTACCACCGAGTTTGAGGCGGAGGAATCGAGAAGATAAAGAGAAAATTCATCCGGTAGTGATCCTGAGCCGGGCGGAACGTTTGTCATGCTAAGTGAAAACGAGAGAGTGGTACCGAACTTGAAATCGGTTAAGTATTCGTTAAAGAAGCTGCTGTCGCCGATGGTTACGGTGCCGGGAAGAGAACCGGCGGCATCCCCGGTAAGCGTTGGGCTTCCCAAAACCCCGTTAGAACTGAAAGCTGAGATGGTGACCGAATTAGACGGCGGTCCGCCATCGATAAAGTCAAATGCCAAACTGCCGGTGGTACCTGCCGGCAATGTCGTGTTTACGCTGACTTGAAATGTATCGGCTTGGGCCAAGCCGATTCCGAACAGCCCAAGCATAAAAAAGCTGAGTGCGATGCATCGCATGGTGGTAATCCCTCCGAGGGGCCAACTTGAACGTTTTGTGGCGCCTCAGAGAACAGTTAAGCCCGGAAGGACCTGAAAAGTCCTTTTTAACGGTCTGAAATTATCTGAATTGCTGTTTATAGGGCCGCTCCCCAATCCACAAAAGCGCATGCGATCTTTTTCAGTCACAGATTTCAAAAAAAATCGAAAATATTTTTATCTCTCATCCTACCAGCAGCTTACAGTTAATTTTTCCTACTACACCTGTAGGCGAAGTTCGTTTCACCCGGGGTGCCATGCTACAAATGGATCAGGCTCGCCCGAGATTCCCATCTCGTTTGGCGGGCCATTCGTTTTAAGGAGCAATCAAATGTCTAACCGAGCTGCCCGCCGCGCTGCCATGCGCCAAACCTCCGAAGCCCAACTCGCCGCCAACCGAGCCAACGCCCAATCTTCCTCCGGCCCCAAAACCGAGCAAGGAAAACTCGTTCTCCTCCCACAACGCCCTCAAAACCGGCCTCACTGGCCGCACCATCGTCCTACCCACCGACGACGTCGCCGCCTATCAAACCCTCGTCGCCCTCATCAACAAAAAATTCGCCCCTGCCAACGACATCGAACAACACCTCGTCCAAACCATCGCCGATACCGAATGGCGTCTGCTCCGTATCCCCACTCTCGAATCCGGCTTCTACGCCCTCGGCCGTCACGAGCTCGCCGCCGACTGCGCCCATGAACCCGACCCCCAACTCCGCGCCGCCATGCTCGAAGCCCACATCTTCCGCACCTATCAGAAGGACCTCCGCAATCTCGCCCTGCAAGAGCGCCGTCTCCGCAATCAACTCAAACAGGACACCGCCGAACTCCGCCGCCTGCAAGCGGAACGCCTCGAACAGGAAACCGCCACGGAACCGCGCGCGTCAGCAAGCGCCCCCGCCCCCAAGCCCAAGAATGGCTTCGAATTTGCAACTCCGCCAACGCAACCTTCCCACCAACCCGCTCCCGTCCCAGAACCCACCCGGCCGGGCCAAATCAACCTCAAAACGGAGGCAACCGCCGCGTAAATAGCGATCACCAACCGGGCACGCCTCGATCATGCGCCCCACGTGTGCCGCCGCGCCCTGATTCTGTCTTCCGTCGTCTGTGTAGCTGGATGCCCTCGGCGTAGGTATGGAAAACCGACTCGAAGACCGCATCCCAAGACTGCTGCGCCGCATACCCGATGGCGGCTTCGCGCATGTTGGCCTGAAGAATTGGGTCCGTCAGAATTTTTTCGACAGCGCTGGTAAATTCGGCTGGATTGTCTGCGACATAGCCAGTCACACCCGGCTCGACAAGAAACTTAGGGCCGCCGCTGCTGGTCACGACAGCCGGGACGCCGGAAGCCAAGGCCTCGAGAATGACGTTGCCGAATGTGTCTGTGTAGGAGGGGAAAGCAAATAGCTCCATATTGGCGTACGCTTCCGCGAGGGCATCGCCGCGCAAAACACCAGTAAGGGTGGCCTTGGGAACATGAGTGCGCAACCAACGTTCCTCGCTACCCTCGCCCACGATCACAAACTCGAAATGGGTGTGACCCTTGGCCTGCAAGGCCGTGCCGAGTTCTGCCAGAAAGCGCACGTTCTTTTCGGGTGTCAGGCGACCCACATAGCCGATGCGGAAGGCGTTGCCGGGACGATGGCGGCGCCCAGGGTTGAAGAGTTGTGTATCGACGCCGCGGCGCATCAAATACGCCGGCCGGCCGGTCAGAGAATGCGTTAGATCAATTAACTCCTGATTGGGCGCCATGGTGACAACGGCGCGCCGGTAGAACCAGCGAAGAATCTGGATGCAGAGATTTTCGGCGTAATCACCGGCCTGCTTGCTGCGGCGTTTGCCGCTAAAACTCAACAGCCGCTCCAGACGCGCGCCGGCGTATTCGTGCAAGCTGGTGTGCCATGAAATGACCAGCGGCAGTTTGAGCCTCCAGGAAACGTAAGCGCCTACCGCTCCCATGTCGCCCGGACCCGTGATGTGGATCAGTTCCGCCCCGAACGCGCGTACTTCGGCCAGCACGCGCTTGGCGTAGCGCATGAGAAGCAAATCGTAATCGAGATTGGCGTCCAGGGCGATGCGCGCCGGACTGCGCTTCAGTTGCAGAAAGGAAACCACTCCGTCATTGGTCCGCTCGGTTTTCGGACCGCAGTGAACGCTTAGAAAAGGAATCTGGCGGCGGCGCGCAAACGCCTCCAGATGGCGGGCGGTGTGAGCGACGCCATTTACCTCAGAGAACGTGTCCGGCAAAAAGGCAACGCGCGCATAGCTGCTCAAATAGCAGCCTCCTGATCGGACCAGACAGCCGAACGGTCACTCAGCGCTACCCGCAAAGCCGAACGAAACGGCGTCCATTCCAGCAACCGCATCGCCGCTATGAACTGCTTGACAATACCGGGACCGCCGTCGTTCCAAAGGCTGGCGAGGGGAACCGCGATTTTTGTTTGCGGATCTCGGTAAAACACGCGATCGGCCCAGGTGCGGCGCCCCGCGAAGTTTTCCGGGTAATCGCGAACCACGTCAACCATGGTTTGGAGTACGCGCATCTTGAGAGGTTCGTGATACTGCGGCATGAAAACCACATGGCTCAGGCGTTCGCGGCGGATTTCGTGGACGAATTCGGGGAAGGTCGCGGCATGCGAAATGTTCAGAATGGCATTGGGTTCGCGGCCATGCCGGTCGCCGCCGGAAACCACCGGGACATTCAATTCCTTGCCCAGCGCAATGACTTGCTTATTTTCGTGCCAGGAGCGCAGACCGTTCAGTTCGAACGCATGAAGGAATTGGCCATAGTCGGCCAGCAGGTTCTTTAGAACTGCACAATGGCGATCGCCGCCGATACCCTTTTCGTCCCAAAGAGGATGATTCAGTACTAGCAAGACGTCCGGGTTCGAGTCGAGCATCGCCAGCAGATCGCCCAGGTGAGTCACATCTGGCTTGGCGGTGAACGCTTCAAACTGGCTCATCAGGCCCGCCGCATCGGCGGATGGCATGTTGTGGACGCCCACGTGGAAGAAGGTGTCGGCGAAAGGAATGGTCCATTCGGTCGAGATGGGCACGTTCTTGAAGCGATCAATGACGCGCAGATTGGCGCCCGCGCGAATGTCATCGTGGTCAGTCAAAGAAATTAGGGCCGGCAGCTTAAATTTTCGTTGAATCTGCTTTTCTTCCAGCCGGTAAGCCTGGCGCGGAGCAAGCGGAGGAGTCCAGAACGCATCGCCGAAACTGAAACGCCGCTGTTTCTTGCGATGGTATTCCAATTCCTGGCGGCGGATGGCTTCGCCTAAGTAGGGCACCTTGGCGGTGTATTGGGGCACCATGGCGAGGCTTTCCTCGGAATACATGGTGTGGCTATGGAGCGAGACCCCGGAGCGAAAACCTTCCGGGATAGTGGAGGATTGCCAAAAGAACTGGAACGAATTTTTCGCTGTAACAACCATTTTGTTTCGCCTTTGATTCCACTGTCACTGAAATGTGTTGCTTTGGCATTTGCGGAGTGTGAATAAACAATGAAAACAAAAATAAACGAAAATGTTTTGACAGGGGTAAGGTGACAACGAGGTTGCAGCCGTAAACGAACGATCTAGAACGACGGTCCTATTTTCGCGTTGGCGAATTGGCTGATACAGTAAATCGATAACTGAAGTTGTCTGCCAAACACGGGCGACGGTGATCAGACGAATGGCGGCTGAAGTATCGAGTACCGATGCGCTGGCAATCGAAGCCTTAGATGGATCGGTTGGAGCGAACGCGGAAAAAGTAGCTGAATTAGAGGCTACAATAGCCGAATTACGCGCCCAGGTTCGGGCCTACGAGGGCGTATTTTACGGCAACCCGAATCCGGCAGTGATCTTCGCTCAGGACGATTTGCGCATTCTGGAAGCCAACAAAAATGCCGTGGAGTTGTACGGCTACACGCGAAAACAGATGTGCGAGATGAATCTGCTCGACCTGTTTTCGTTCGAAACCGGCGAGCGGTCGCGGAACGGACTTGAAAGCGAACTCCGCAAGCCGCACAATACGCTGGGACCCTTTCTGCACCGGGGCGCAGCGGGTAAAGAGTTTGTTGTCAGCATGGTGTTCTCGAGCTTTGCCATTCGGGGCCGCGAAGCGCGCATCATGCAGATTCAAGACGAGACCACGCGGCGAACGGCCGAAGAAGCGGTCAGGGCGAATGAAGAGCGCTTTCGTGAGCTGTTTGAAAACGCCAACGATGTCATTTTCCTGCAGGATCTGAAAGGGCGATTGATGGCCATCAACCGGGCGGCGGAGAGTCTGACTGGCTATGCGCGCGCTGAAGTCTTAGGCCGGAGCATCGAGGAATTGATTGCGCCGGAGTCGCGGCGCTACAACCAGGACAGTATCCGCGCCCACTTGGGCGGAAGCGCCACGCAGCATTTTGAGCTGCGCATGCTTTCTAAATCGGGCGGGGTGCGGTTTCTGGAAGTGAATACGCGTGTGATTTACCGGCGAGGGCACGCGGTAGCGATTCAAGGCATCGGGCGCGACGTTACCGAGCGCAGGGTGGCCGACCAAAAATTGCGCGACTCGGCGCGCGAGTTGCATACGAAGAACGAAGAGTTGAGCAACGCCCTGCATCTGGCGCGCGAGGCGACTCAGCTGAAAGAGCAATTTCTCGCCAACACTTCGCATGAATTGCGCACGCCGTTAAACGGCATCATGGGCATGATCAACCTCATGAAAACCACCGACCTTACTCCCGACCAGCGAGAATACGCCGACGCCATCAGCCAATGCGCCAACGATTTGCTGACGATTATTAACGATCTGCTCGATTTGTCGCAGATTGGAGCGGGCCGGGTGGCGATGGACTACCGGCGATTCGATCCGGCTGAGAGCTTACGTTCGGTGGTCAAGATGCTGAACTTGCGGGCGAGTACGAAAGGTCTCACCTTGACTTACGAGATCGATCCGCGGGTGCCGGCGGCCATTGAAGGCGATAGCGTGCGATTCCGTCAGATTTTGACCAATTTAATTGCGAATGCCGTGAAATTTACCGCGACGGGAGGCGTGCGAATCGTGCTGACCACCAGTACAGATGGCTCAAGGATACGCTGCGACGTGATCGATTCCGGCATTGGAGTGGATGAAACCTTACGCGACCGGATTTTTGACGCTTTCTTTCAAGCGGATGGGACGAACCGGCGGCGTTTCGGCGGAACCGGGTTGGGTTTAACGATAAGCAGGCAACTGGTGGAGCTGATGGGCGGGCAAATTGGGATGTTCAACAACGCCGGCGCGCGCGGTGCTACGTTCTGGTTCGCGCTTCCGCTGCGGGCCGAAATGGCGGTCGGACGCTAAGAAGAGAATAGGATTTCGGGAACTTTCACACACTCGAAACGTTGTATTGGCTAGGAGGCCTATGCGCCATTCTGTCTTGATCTCAGTTTTTTTCTTCGCCGGAGTTCTTTCGGCGTTTGCCAGCGTCGATAACGGTCTGCTATCGATGGTTCCGGCGGAGGCGAAGTTTGTCGGCAGCTTAGACGTCAGCCAGGCGCGGAACTCCGATTTTGGCCAATACCTGCTGAGTAAAGCACAAAATGAGGACGCTCATTTCCAGGAGATGGTGGATCAGACCGGCTTTGATCCGCGGCGCGACTTGCAAACGATTGTGTTTGCGACGAGCGGCCCGGGAGCGGCGGGGAAACCGTCATCGTTCGCGATTCTGGCGCGAGGCAATTTCGACGCCGACCGGATCAAGGCGCTGGCTACCAGCAAGGGCGCGACGATTACGAGCTATCGCGGCTTGGACATAATCGTGCATACCCACGACAAAGGTCAACAACAGACCGCGATCGGTTTTCCCGAGGCGGGAGTTGCGGTGATGGCGGATCTCGCCACGCTGAAGGAAGTGATCGACAGTCACGCCATGCCTGCGACGCTTGATCCAGCTCTCCAGAGCAAGATCAACGCCATCGGCAGCAACAATGATGCCTGGTACGTTTCGTTGGTGGGCGGAAGCTTTTTGGCCGATCACATGGGAAAAGATGGCGCACCGCAAACCAAGGCGTTGCAGGGCGTGCTGCAATCGAGCGGCGGGGTGAAACTCGGGGCGATGATTGAGACCACCTTCGATGCGGTAACCAGATCGACGCAAGACGCCACGTCGTTGTCGGATGTGATTCGCTTTTTTGCGAGCATGGTCCAGATGCAGCGCCAAAACGACCCGCGAGCGGGCATCCTGGCGACGGCTCTTGATGGAATGACGCTCGAGAGCTCCGGCGCAGCGGTGCATTTTGCGGTGTCGCTGCCGGAGAAGAGTTTAGAGCAGTTGGCGGAAGCGGCGCCCCATGTGATGGGCGGACACTAAGGCAATCGCCTTTGTGGGGCGGACCTCCCGGTCAGCCTCTCCCAACTTTGGCTAACGCATCAAATAAGCTCGGCCTGCGAGCACCAGACCAACTGCGGAGGCAGCGCCACCGCCATAAAAAAAGCCCTTTTGCTTGGTCAAAATCGCGAGTGACGACAAAACGATGCCGATTTCAAGAAAAACCTCGCCCATATGAAAGCTTTCGGCGCGCTCGCCGGCGGATTCGCTCTGCTTTTCCAGCGCTTCCGCTTTTTCTTTAATGGACTCCATGTCCTTTTCATAGCGCTCGGAGTCTTGGCCGTACTTCTGGAGCGACTTTGGGTCGGCCTTCGCTTGCGTGAGCAGATCCGAAGTTGCCCCCGCCACATAACGGCGAATGTTCTTGGCCTGATAAAAGGCCCACTGATCTGAGCTTTGCTGTTGGCGCAGGAGGTTTTCCGTCGTGAAGTGCTGACCCAAAACGGAGACTATGGCCAATAGAGCAGCGATGGTCGCCATGGTGCCGGCCACCAGTTTGTCAAATGGTTCATGGGCGTGATGGATGTGTTCTTCTACTTCAAGTTCCGCCATGCGACCAAACTAGCACGGGAAATTAGGGAATTGAGGTCTTTGACAGTTCGCGATGCCATTTCGAGGCCTTTTCTCGGGGTCGGGCAGGTCTCCGATGGCGTCCCGGACGGTCAGCCACGGCGAAGTGCCGGGGTGAAACGAGTCCCCCTCCGCGAAGGCGCGGTGATGCTGGACGCGAGATACTGTTGAAGTGTCATCATGATCGAGTCTTCTGATTTTCGGATTGCGAGAATGCCGCTCAACCACGGAGCTGGCCATATGCCCGCACTCGGGTTTGGCACCCTGATTCCCGATGCAGCCGCGACGATAAGTGCTACCAAACATGCGCTGGAAGCTGGCTTTAGACACTTCGATTGTGCGGAACGATACCGTAACGAGCGCGCGGTGGGCGAGGCGTTGCAGGCCGGACTTGCCGCGGGCGGAATAGCGCGTGAAGACATCTTTGTTACCACAAAGTTGTGGAACACCAATCACAGGCCCGAGCGCGTCGAACCGGCTTTCGAGGCGAGTCTCGAGAGACTCGGGCTCAACTATGCGGATCTCTATCTCATTCACACTCCATTTGCGTTTCAACCGGGGGACGAGCAGGATCCGCGGGATCAAAACGGCAATATCCTTTACGACCGCGGCGTGACTTTGCTCGATACCTGGCGGGCGATGGAGAGTCTGGTGGACCATGGCAAATGCCGGGCCATCGGACTGTCTGACATCAGCTTGGACGGACTATTGCCCATTTATGAATCCGCGAGAATCAAGCCCGCTGTGGTGCAAGTCGAAGCGCACCCGTATCTGCCGGAAACCGAGCTTCTGGAATTCTGCGAGAAGAACGGGGTCGTGTTTTTGGCTTTTGCGCCGTTAGGTCACGGACAAAGGCCAGGGCCGCTTGAAGATCCAGTCATTTCGGCAATTGCCAAACGGGTTGGCAAGACGCCGGCACAGGTGCTGTTGGCTTGGGCGGTGCAGCGTGGCACGGCATTGCTTACAACGCCCAGAACCGCGGCTCGCGCGCGCGAGAATTTCAACATCTCCGCTCTTCCGGAAGACGCGCTTGGCGAAATCAATCGCATTCAGACGAGACAGAGGTTCAATGAAGTGGTGAAGACCGGCAGCCCAGGCTTCATTCCACAAGGCAGATGATCATGCAAGAGGCCGATCCCTTCGAGGCGCCGGCCTGGCGGAGCCAATGGGTTCAGCGGATCGTGACATCGCCTTGAGGCGAGGGCTTCGCATTTGAGCCGCACTGACGTTTAGGCAGGCTGTATATTCGTCATCAGGGGAGTTCGTGCGTGCGTTTTGGGGGGCGCTTACGCTTCCGGCTCGGATTGAATGCTGACTGTTCTGGGTGATCAACCAGTCTCGATCATTTCGAAACCAAGGCCGGGGATGGGGCGTCTCGTGTGTTCCCATAGAAAATAAATGGCTACATCACGAGTTACTTTACCCACCCTGGTGGTGACGTTCATCGCCGGGCTAGTGGCCTTACACGACTTGCAGAACCTGTTCGCCTGCTTTTCCGGATTAACGCTTCTAGTGAGCTTATTCGCTTATGACCGGCGCGGTGCGCGCACGGGCTGGCAGAGTTTAGCGTTTGCGTTCGTCGCGGGGCTGGCGCTGCTTCTGGCCATTTTGTATCCCTTGCGCTTGCTGCTGGCTGGATTTACGGTGACAAACGAGCTACCCACATTGGTATGGCTGGTTGGGACTGCGGCGTTCTGGTTTACCGATCGCGCGCGCATGGATGCCCGCCACGCGGCGAGTTTCGCAGGTTATAGCCAGCCGCCGGTTACCCAGGCTGTGCCTTCCATTTATCCGGTGTCATCGTATTCAGCGCCGCCTCCTGCACCTGCGCCTGTACCTGTGCAGCAGACGTTTACGCCGGCTCCGCAGCCGCAGCCCTACGCGGAACAGGTGGCATCGGTGCCCACTCCTGAAGTAGAACCGGTGACAACCGCTGTTCCGCCAGCCCGAGCGCCTATTCCTAGGGGTCAGGGCAAAGAAGTGAGCATCTACATCAACTTGCTGGGCGAGGGTATGAACATGCTGCGCGCGGTGCGGGCCGAACATCTGGGCCGGGATTATTACATCATCACTGAAGAGATGCCGGAGGGCGAGAGTTGGGAGTACGCTCCGGGTCAGGTTGTGCGCTGCCGCAAGCAGAATCTATCGAGCGGTAAAGGCCTTGTCGCTTACGAAGAAGCGCCGCGCGCGCAATAGGAGAATCGGTGACTATCAAAGACGACCTGGTCGAAATTCTAGCGACTCCGAGCGGCCCGATGCGCACTTGTATCTTTCGTCCGGCGGCGGAAGGAAGGTACCCGGGTATCGTTTTTTATTCCGAGATTTTTCAGATTACCGGCCCGATCCGGCGCATGGCGGCCTTTCTTGCGGGCCATGGCTACGTGGTCGCGGTGCCCGAGGTCTATCACGAGCTTGAGGCTGCCGGCACCGTTCTGGCGTACGACCAAGAAGGCGCGGATAGAGGCAACGCCGACAAATACGGCAAAGAATTGTCTTCTTACGACGCCGACGCGCGGGTTGTGCTCGAGCATCTTAAATCCCGTGCCGATTGCACGGGGAAGCTAGGCGCGCTCGGGATTTGTCTGGGCGGACACTTGGCGTTTCGCGCGGCGATGAACCCCGCTGTTCTGGCCGCGGCATGCTTTTACGCCACCGACATTCATTCGGGAACGCTGGGCAAGGGCAAGAAAGATAACTCGCTGGAGCGAGCCGGTGAAATAAAAGGCGAACTACTACATTTCTGGGGCCGGCAAGATCCGCACGTTCCACTGGAGGGCCGCAACAGGATCAAAGCGCGGCTGGAAGAAGCCGGCGCTAACTTCCAATGGGTAGAAGTGAATGGCGCTCACGCTTTTATGCGCGATGAGGGATACCGTTACGATCCAGCGCTTGCGTATCTTTGCCAGGGAATGATGCTCGAACTCTTCCAGCGGCAATTAAGACAATAGGAACAGCGTATGTAACTTAGCGGCCTCTCGCCCAATCAAAAGGTTAGGAGAGAAATAAAACATGCGCAAGTTACTACAACCTACTATTATTGCGGCTTTGTGTTTTTTGCCGCTGCAGCTAGGCGCGGGGCAGAAAAAGGATCATAACGACGCGTTCGTTCCCGGCCCTGCCGGCACAAGCAAACTGGCTCAAGAAGTGCGCCACCAGCTGGTGATGTTGCCGTATTACACGGTTTTTGACGACTTGGCGTTTCGCGTAGACGGCGGAACGGTCACGCTTCTTGGCGCCGTAACCAATCCAGTGCTGAAAAGCGATGCAGGCACTGTGGTGAAGAGCGTGGAAGGCGTGACGCAGGTGAACAACGAAATTGAAGTTCTGCCGTTATCGCCGATGGACAACCAAATCAGGCGCGCCGAGGCACGCGTCATTTATGGCGATCCGGCGCTGAGCGACCGTTATGGAAACCGCGCGCTTCCATCTATTCACATCATTGTGAAGAATGGCGATGTAACGTTGGAAGGCGTGGTTGCCAACGAATTCGACAAGAATTTGATTAACGTTCGGGCAAATGGAGTGCCGAACGTGTTTCACGTCACGAATAATTTGCAAGTAGAAAAATGACCCTTTAGACCCGCGACCGCAAGCGAGCGCCCACGGACCGCGCGTTTGTGTGGATGTGCCATGCGCGGTCGCGGTCTGAGTTGCACGCCGGAGCCGTACATTAGTACTAGCGGTAGCAAATTGGTACTGAACTTACCGTTTAGGTCCGTTGTATTCTGCCCTCGGAGAGCAACCATACATGATAAAGATCACAAGACTAGGATGTCAGGCCTTCGCGACCGCCTGGTCCTTTTAGGGGGAGTGTCCCCAAAGGCCGTGGCGCAGAACGGAGGCGGAGTGTGCGTCGTTCTGAAAACGAACTGGACCTACTATTGTTATTCTGGATGCGTGAAGGGCGTGTGCACATGCAGTTCGCAAACGACCCTGACACAGCCAAACGGGGGCACCGGAGCGGGACAGCTTTACAACATGGTGACGACGCAGTGCTGCGGCAACACTAATTTCCTACCTCGGCAGCCCTAGCAGTGACTGCTATGCCAATAACGGGGCAAATGAGCAGCGGCAACTAGCGAGCAACCAGAACCGCCTCGTCTTTGTGCGCGATTGTGACGGCCGCTTCAGACTCTACGCTGTTGCCGCGACGCAGAGATGTGACAAAACCCATAACTCTGCCGAAGTGGACCCGTAACCTTGCCGCAGATAGCTTTCTAAGCTTTTGATTCTTGGCCCATCGAAAATCTACATGAAGCAAGGATTGGACCCATAAGTTTGCCAGGAGTGCGAATTGGACCCATAATCTTGCCGGGAGCACAAATACCTCGGCTCACCGCGCCGGGCTTCACTGTACGAGGAACCCGTGTCTCGACCACGACGAGATTCCGTTTGTTTCCGGATAGCCTACCATCCGGGAGTTGAACCGGTCGCTCTACCCTGCCGTCATACGCGGGTGACCGCTAGAGAAGGCTTCGCGCCCAGCACCATCGGGTCGGAGCTTTGTCCGAGTGGCGCGTGATACGCCCGGAGTGGGCACTTCTAGAATCTAGAAGATGCCGACGATACGGCCGTGTGGTTCTAGTTCGATGCCGAATCAAAGGGGGAAATCTGAGCCACCGCCTAATTTTCGGCTTTCTCCTTTATCGCTTGATGAACGAGTTCGCGCAGAAGACCTTCATTGTGTTCGAAGTCGCCCTTCCGGAGCCGGACTAGCACGAGCGTTCCATCTTTTAGTTCGGTCTCCACGCCAGCCTCACTCAATCGCTTGACCCACGTTTCTGGATCCTGAACGCGAAACCGAATGCGAAGGAAGTCCTTCCTAGGCCCGAGACCTAGGACATTGAAGAAGCTGCCCGGCACACTTAGAGCAACGAAGCCTTTCTTATACTTTAGTTCCAACTTCGGCTCAGCGGTTTCGTTCGCAATCTGAGCCACTTGGTCGCACAATTTCATGATGGCGGCGCCTACTCGTGCATCCCAGGTGGACCGGTCCACATCAGGCTCTGCGGACCCGCCCGCATCTAAGGTGTCGTCTTCCCGTAACTGTCGCTGATCAACCACCTTAACGAAGTCAAGGACAACCATGTTGTTGACCCTGAGGGCGTTTAGCTGGATAGCAATAATGGGAATGCTGCCGGCAAAAAGAGAAATCACGTTCAAAAAACGCGCGGTTACCTGCTCTGCAACCAGAACAGCAATATGGTCATAGGCCGGATAGCGACGTCGCTCAATGTCCCAATATTCGATAGTGCGGATTAGATGGCTGGGATCCGTTGGACCCAACATGATCTCAACTTCATAGCGAGTCGGGCTGTCGGGGTCGGAATCGGTTAGCAGCATATCGAGCCGACCGGCGCCAACCTGGACTCGTTCGCGCTTGAGTACGTCAAGTTCGCCCAGACCAAGGATTGAGGTGTCTCTCGAGATCTGCTCATGCAGCCAGACCTCGCTGAAGTCCGGATGGCTCTTCAAGGAGATAGGCTCAGCCTTGACATACTCAAGCTTCGTAGCGGTAGCATTCATAATGAGTCCAATTCAGCATTGATCTGAAACGATCATGCGGCCCGCAAAAAGTATACACCTCCTTGGTTCGAATCGATCGGTATATTGGCATCCATAGCGCGTCCGGCACTGGAATAATGCAGGATCGGCAAACCGCTCGCATTGACGCAAAAAGCGTATTTGTGGAAGTGCCTTGCCGATTCCTGGACTGTCGCGCACTCGTACATTGATAAACAAACGGCACTCTCGTGAATTACCCCTCCCTGGTCGGCAAGTGTAGAGCCAAACCCCGCAGAGTCTGTGGGCGGATGACGGGGTACTCGGAAACAATCGCCTCAGTGGCCGTGTAGTGACGGTATCGGAAGCTGGGAAATCGTGCATCTTTCTGGCGATTGGACCCCATAAAGTTGCCGCAACGGCAATGATATGGGTATAGTCACAAGGGAGATTGGGAGCGATGACGGGGCGGATTTGGCGACACGGCTTGAGGCACGCTCTCGCAAGCCTGATCGTGTTAGTCGGCCTAGGCGCGGGCGGCACCTGGGCCGCCCAACTCCTTGGTAAATCACCGCAGGCTTCCGGCCAGCTTGCGGACGCGGAAACACGCGGCCTCTCGCTGGTGGAGAGCATACCCTTTCCGAACCCTCCCCCTACGGCGCTCATATCGGAGATCAAATGTGACCCCAAGGGCGGCAAGATCTACCTCGTCCAGAGCGGTAGTCCGCCCTTCCTGATGGGCTCCGACGGCCTTTCTCGTTATCCCGTCCAGAGGTTGTCCACTGGTTCGAGGTCCACCGTTGCGTACCCAGTCCCAGCGCTCGATCACTACCGAGGCACCATCAGGATTGGCTTCGATGTGAGCGTAGACGGCGATCTATACGCGCTGCTGGAAGCCGTTGATGCGGACAGCGGAACGGGGCCTTGGTTTTTCGTAGCCAAGTACCACGAAGATGGCTCCCTGGACTCCTATTTCAAGCTTGAGGAGCAGCCAGAGCGTCTACAGCCGGCTCGTCTTGCCGTATTCCCGAGGGGAGGTGTGCTGGTCACAGGAACACTGAAGGAAGGAGGTTCGCTGCGGCCCTTTATCGCCGTCTTCGACAAAGCTGGGAAATTCGTTACGTACGTCAATGGCTCTCTCCAGACAGCTTTTCCCGCTCCTAGCCCCAAGGTGAGCGCAGAGGCACACGGGAGGTCGGCTGAGGATGAAAAATTGAAAAGCGGCGACCGCGCCATCGCAATAGCGAGCGGTAGCCTCATGGCGGGTGCGAGCGACGGCAATATCTACCTGCTCTGTGGAACTGACCATCCTAGGATGTATGCTGTGTCGCCCTCTGGGGAAGTCGTTCGGGAGTTTGATGTCCGGGTGCCCGCACCTGGCCTAACGGCGACGACCATGGCTACGACTGGAGATGGCTCTCTTTTCATCTCGTTTGGCATCGTCCAAGGCGCCTCAGTGGCCCCCGCAAGTTCCGATGCGACAAACGCGCTTATTAGCGTGATAAACCCGCAAACCGGGGAAGTAAGTGCGGTGTACCGGCTGCCAGCCCAGGCGGACCCGTTTAGCACGGCCGCTTGCGCCGTCTCCTCCAACAACTTCCTGTTTCTCGGGGTTACCGCCGACTACCAGCACCAACAGGTCGCAAGGTACGCGCCACAGTAGCTCGTAGCGCTAGGTATCGACAAGTATAGCGCAAAGGTTTGGGGGGCGGCGGCCCCAAGAATCTGATTAACGTTCGTGCTAACGGCGTCCCGAACGTGTTCCACGTCACGAACAACCTGCAAGTAGAAAAATAACCGCGCGGGCGGACGGACTTGACGTAGGCTGCTGGAAAGACTATTGTTAACGTCATGCACCGTAGACGTTTCTTTGGTACTTCCGCAGGTCTGCTCGCCACATTGCAAAGCGGCGCCCTCTTGAAGGCCGATAAGGCAGTGGATGCCATATCCGGCCGCCCCGCCGATACTGTAGCGCGCGACGAGGATTTCTGGTTTAACGTTCGGCACGCGTTCACGGTCGACAGGAACATGATTAATCTGAACAACGGCGGCGTGTCGCCGGCGCCGAAGACGGTCATGGATACGGAAATCCGCTATTTAGAAGTAGAGAACATGAGCCCGTCCTATTACATGTGGAACGTGCTCGATCCTGGGGTGGAAACGGTGCGCCGCCGCTTGGCGCAGATGTTCGGCTGCGATACCGAAGAGATTGCGATCACGCGCAATGCCAGCGAAGCGAATGAGATTGTGCAGCTTGGCATGAAGCTGAACCCCGGCGACGAAGTGATCACCACCAATCAAGACTATCCGCGCATGATTACCACCTGGCAACAGCGGGAACGGCGTGACGGCATTGTTTTGAAGCAGCTTAAGTTTCCCGTGCCGCCGCCGAGCATGGCGTACCTGACGAAAATGTTCGAAGAAGCCATCACGCCGCGCACGAAAGTGCTTTCGATTTGCCATATCACGAACCGCACTGGGCAAATTTTCCCGGTAAAGGCGATTTGCCAGATGGCCAGGGAACGCGGCATTGAGGTTATGGTGGATGGCGCGCACGCGTTCGCGCAGTTTCCTTTCAAACAAGCGGATCTGGATTGCGATTATTACGGCACTTCGCTGCACAAGTGGGTGTTGGCGCCCATTGGCACCGGGATGCTCTATGTAAAGAAATCCAAGATAGAAAAGATCTGGCCGATGATGGCCGCACCGCCGGAGATGAATGGCAACATCCGCAAGTTTGAAGAGATTGGCACGCATCCGGCTTCGCAGCGCAACGCGATCACAGAAGCGTTGGATTTTCACGACAGCATCGGCGGCGATCGCAAGGCCGAGCGTTTCCGTTATCTGCGCAAGAGATGGTCAAACCGCTTGCGCGATCTGCCGGGAGTGAAAATTCTGAATAGCGAAGACCCCGAACAATCGTGCGCTATCGGTTTCATCAGCGTCGACGGCCTGGATGCACCTAAGCTGTCCGCCTATCTGTGGTCGAAATATCGGATCTGGACAGTGGCCATTGTCACGCCGGGCGAATACCAGGGATTGCGGATTACGCCGAATGTCTATACCACGCTTGAAGAGATTGACACTTTCGCGAATGTGATGGAGAAGGTCATCAAGAGCGGCACGATTCCCTCGTAATAACGCATCTCTCTTACCTTACGCCAGCACCTGATTTAGAAAATTTCCGATTGTCATGATGCGGGCACCGCCATATTCACGGAGGCGAAGCAGGTCCTTGTCTTCCGTCACGATGTAATCCGACCTCGCCGCCACGGCGCATTCAAGAATCCGGTTGTCGTCCGGGTCTTCCCTTATGGCCTCCGCCGTCTCCGACGGCGTGACTTTGTTGCACAGCTTTTCGAGCTTCTGACGGACATCGTGAATCGTGTACGGGTCGCGCTGAAACTTCTCACGCAGCACGTCTGTCGTTTCCTTTAGAATTGCCTCCGAAATATCTACCCGGATATTGCCGTCGCGAGCATGTGCCAGAAGTACCGCAGCAGAACCCCCGAAGTTGAACGCCCTGATGTAAACGTTGGTATCGAATGTGGCAGAAATCAACGTCGGCGCTTCTCTTGCCGGTATTCACCAATGAGGCGCTCAGTATCCGATTCCTGCAGGCCCAGGCGTCGTGCGTTTTCCTGACCTGTGGTAACCAGCTTCGCCCACGACTGCTCATCTACATAGCGGTTCCACGCCTCTTCGAGCACTTCGGCCGGCTCGCGGTTTTGCGCGCGTGCCGTCTGCTCTACCTGGTGCAAGAGGTCTTCACTGATCAGTGGTCTGTGTTCGGTCGCCATGGCTTTCCTCGATTTTCTCATCTTGCCGCACCCAAATTGAGAGAGAGCCGTAATTATTCATGACGTAGAGCTTGGATGGGGTCGATGCGCGCCGCACGCCAAGCGGGAAGCAGGGACGCGCAGGTAGCTGCGAGGAGCAAGATAAGACCGGCTAGCGAATACGGCAGAATATCGTGCGGCGCGATTCCGAAGAGTAGACTTTCGAGCAGTCCGCTGGCGTACCAAGCTCCGCCTAAGCCCAACGCGACTCCGGCCACAGCTAGTTTGATGCCGCGCAGGAGGGCATCAGCGGCGATGCCAGCGGGTTCCGCGCCTAAAGCGAGACGCACGCCGATTTCCTGTGTGCGCTGCGCAGTTTCGTGCGCCATCAAGCCAAAGATACCCAGGGCAGCGAGCGCTAGCGCCACAAATGCGAAACCGCCGACCAACAGCGCGGCCGTGCGTGGGGCGGAACGGGTTTCGGCGGTGCGCTCATCCAGTGCAACGACAGTCGAGAAAATCTGGCTGCTGTGGACCGCTTGTATTTGATCATGTACGTAATGGGAGATATCCGCCATCGGCCTCTCTGACCGGACTACGAAGTTCATCAAGGGCCAATACGTTGCACCCCACGGTACGTAAACTTCGGCGGCGGGTTCGCTGTCGGTCGGGCGGGACAAAATTGATCCCACTACGCCTACGATGCGGAACCAGCGGAGACTGCGACTCACACCAGTGCTGGCAATCTCATGGCCGACGGGGTCTTCTCCAGTAAAAAGCAGGGTTGCGAGGCGTTCTGAGATAAGGGCTTCGCGAGTTCCATTGATCCCCTGCCAATCGCGATAGACGGAGCCGGATATCACTGGGATACCAGCTGCGGCAAAGAAGCCCGGACTCGCGGTGCGAAAGCCGAACTCCTTTTCTGCGAGTGAAGGAGGGAGGGTTTTGCCGCGCAAAATAAGGAGGTTGGACTGACTGCCGCCGTGCAGCGGCAAACGATCGACAACCCCGCAGGAGACTGTTCCGGGAAGAGCACTCAGACGGGAGAGCGTATCCGCCGCGGTGGAATTCAAAACGCCCGGCTCGGTGTCCCAAGGAAATTCCAGCGTGAAGGTATAGGCATGGGCGGAATTGAAGCCGGGAGAGCGTGTGCGTAGCTTGAGAAAGCTGGTGGCTAGCATCACCGCAGTGACCAGCAGGATAACGGAGAAGGCGACTTCCGCTGTAACCAAAAGAGCCCGCAACTTGTTCTTGCGTGTACCCACGCTACCCGCGCCTCCGTCTTTCAACGCGACGTTTTGCGCACCGGCGGCAAATTGCCAGGCCGGCAGCGCGCCGAACACGACGGCAGCTACGAGCGATAAAACAACGCCGCAGAGCACTACGCGAACGTTCACAGAAACGGCGGCGAGATGCGGAACCTCGGGAGGCAGGACGGCTTTGAGCAGCGCGACACCGGCGAATGCCAGCATGAGACCAAGCGCGCAACCTGCTGTGGCGAGCCACAGACTTTCGGCGAAGAAAAGTCTCACCAGCCGTGCGTAACCGGCACCCAGGGAAACGCGAATGGCCGCTTCACGACGGCGCGCCAAGCCGCGCGCCAGCAGCAAGCCCGATATGTTCAGGCAGCCGATGAGCAAGACGCTGGCGACAGCAGAGAACAAAACGAGCAGCGGCTTACGAACCCCCTCTCCCACATGCTCGACTAAAGGTGTGAGGCTTGCGGAACGGTCGCGGTCGGTCGCCGGGTATTGGCTGGCAAGACGAGCGGTTGAAACATCGATTTCGGCTTGCGCCTGCGCGAGCGAAACTCCGGGCGCGAGCCGCGCGACAATGCCGAGAAATCCGGCAGCGCGCGATGTCTTCTGAATTTCGCGCAGAGCCGGCGCCCATAGATCGATCTCTTCGGGATAGTCGAGGTCGGGAGTTAAGACGCCGATCACTTGATAGGCTGTGCCGCCCAGGTGAAGGATCTGATTTAAGATCGCCGGATTCGATTGAAACTGCCGGCTGAAAGCGGAAGCGGTGAGGAGAGCGACGGGCTGCCCTTCACCGCGAATCTCCGAGGCCGTGAAGCCGCGGCCCAATTGCAGCCGCGCCTCCAATACGCCGTTCATGTTGCCCACAGTGCGTAAAATCTGCAGCTGCACGGGGCCATGCGGGCTCACCCAGACCGCACCTTCGGAATAGAAGCCGGCGGTCGAACTGAACGAACGCGCGGCTTGCCAATCCGCCAAACGCGCCGGATTCCCGCCCGATTCGTTATGGCCTTTTGAATACTCTTGCAGCCAGACCAGACGATCGGGCTCGCGGGCGCTCAGCGCATGAAGCAGCGCGGCATCCAGCACGCTGAACAGTGCCGTGGTTGCGCCAATGCCGAACGCCAGCGTAACGATGGCGATGGCGGTAAAGCCCGCATTGCGGCGCAGCGTTCGGAAACTGTGAAGGAAATCCTGCGCGATGTTTTCACGCCACGCCAAATTGCGCGCATCGCGGCATTCTTCTTTGTGAAGCGTGGCGTTGCCAAACTGGCGGCGTGCCATGGCGGCCGCTTGGGAGGCGGGAATACCACGGCGAACGAGGTCTTCTTGCTGCATTTCGAGGTGATAGCGCAGTTCGTCATCGAGTTCGCGATCAACCGCCGGGGAACGAAACAGGCTGCGCCAGCGCAGTGAGAGGGTCCGAAACATGATTTAGATCTCCGTGAGGCGGACAATTTGACTGATGGCGCCCGACAAACGCTCCCAACTTTTGCTTTCTCTATTGAGGGCGCGCCTGCCCGTGCCAGTGAGTGAATAGAGCTTCGCGCGGCGGTTGTTTTCGGTTGTCTGCCATTCGGCTTTGATGAAACCTTCCTGTTCCAGCTTGTGCAACGCCGGATACAAGGAGCCGTCACTGACTTGCAGGACTTCGCTCGATATTTGGCGGAGGCGCTGGCTGAGAGCCCAGCCATGTTGCGGTTCGAGCGCCAGAATTTTCAGAATCAGCAGATTCAGGGTGCCCTGCACAAGGTCGGAAGGCTTGCTCATATCGGTTACCAAGGGTAGAGTAGCACAACCTCCCCTCGGTAAGCAAGGGTAATCAGCCTGCCAGATTCCTCACGCTCGCCGCAATCAATTGCTTCGTGCTCTCATAAGGGTCTCCCTCGCTCTCCGACTCCATCGAAAAATAACCTCGATAGTTCGCTTTCTTGGCAATCGCAAAGATGGAATCGACATCCACCCGGTACGCCTTGCCGTCTGAGAACTCGACATCTTTCACGTGGCTGATGTTCGAAGCGAGCGGAAACAGCGCCGCCAGCGAGCGCGCGTTGTAATCCTGGTCGTCGTGGATCAACATCGAGTTGCAAAAATCCGGCAGCGCGCGCAGGTAAGGCGTTCCGGCGGCTTCGATTACCTTGACAATTCGCTCCGGGTCTTCCGATTTCGGGTCGTCGTTCTCTAAATTGATCACAATCTGCTTCGAGGCCCCATATTCCGCCAGCGCCTTGAGTCCAGACACGGCGCACGAAATATCGGCTGGATCGGCACCCATCGGGCAATGCACCCGAATGCTGGGCGATTCCAGAATCACCGCGGCATCCACCCATCTCCGGTAGGTGGCGAGCGCCGCGGCGCGCTGCTCGGCAGTCCCGCACAGTTTCACCGGCACATCGCAAGGAATATTGACAACTTTCAGCCCCGCCTTCTGGAAAGCGTCCGCCAGGCCCTCGATATAAGCAGGTTCCACCGATGCGAAGTGCGGACTCCAAGGTTCAATGCCGTACACGTTGAATTTCTCGACGAGCGTCGCGGCGAATCCCGCCAGTGTCAGCTTTGCCGCGGGTTTACGCCGGGAAACAATCATGTCGCGAAAAGGATAAGTCGCGACCGCCAGTCTATGGCGCGCGTCGGAGGGAAATTTGAGAGCCTGTCCCAAAAGCGGCGCGCCGATCGAGGCGGCCAGAAACATCCGGCGGTTCAATTGATATTCCACACGATCAGCTTAGTACGGCGGGAACTCGCACACCAAATCCGGTGTCTGTTCTGATGAGGCAGGAACTTCCCCATGTTCGATCAGACCTTCATTGAAGCGGGAGCGAGAGGCAAAAAGCGCTTCACGCTGCTACTCTCTCTACTACTCCAAATCATAGTTCTGGCGGCCCTGATAGCAGCGCCTTTGATCTATACCCAGGTCTTACCCAGAGCCCAACTGAGGAGTGTATTCGCCGCACCCACCCCACCTCCTCCGGCTCTGCCGAGACCTCCCATGACAGTGAGGACGCAAGTCAGCTCCTTCCGTCCTTTCCGATTCGACCCTTCTGACGTGAGAGTCGCGCGTGCGCCCGCCCCCTCCGCCGACTTACCCACGCCTCCCGGCATCTCCGATGGAACTACCGGTGGCGACCCATCTTCCACAACAATGCCGCTGGTCGTTTCTCCCATGAAACCGCCCGACCCTCCACCCGCAACCACGGCGAAGAAGCCCGTCTCGAAACCACTCCGCATCGCCAGCATGGAAGCGTCGCAATTGGTTCACAAGGTTCAGCCCGCTTATCCCGAAATGGCCAAACAGGTGCGCGTGCAAGGTGTGGTTGAGTTTACTGCGATCATCGGGAAAACGGGCAGCATCGAGCACCTTCAACTTGTGCGCGGACACCCTCTGCTCGTGAAAGCCGCCGAAGAAGCAATTCTTCAATGGAAGTACAAACCAACGCTGCTGAACGGCGAACCGGTGGAAGTCATCACCGATATCGTCGTGAACTTCACACTCACACCCTGATCAATCGGCGTAAGCGATAAACAGCGTGCAGCCGGTTAGGGAATGGAGTGGCTCGTGGGTTATCCCTTTAGACACCACCACAAAATCGCCCGTATACACCGTGACTCCGTCTGAGTCGGTGAGACTGCCTTCCAGCACATAACATTGCTCGGCTTCCGGGTGTTCGTGCCGCGGAAACACAGCGCCGGGCTGCATGCGGACCATCAGCGTTTTGTCGCCAATTAACCGACGGATTTCGACGCCGGGAAAGGGCATCTTGATCCACGGGGCATCCGTTCCCCGCACAATCTTCATGTGTTCGAGTTGAGATTCCCGATTGCACCGTTCGATGCGATCCAACAGGCGCTGCCGCAGTTCCGGTCGCGGCGCAACGGGCCAAACAGAAAGCGACAACTGCTCCGCCACGGCGGCATAACGCTCCACCTGCGCCGCGCAAAATCCACAGCCGCTTTGTAAGCGCTGCTCAACGGCGCGCGCCTTTTCAGCAGGCAGCGCGCCTAACGCATAAAGCGCCGCTTCAGTCGCAATGTCTTCCAGATCTTCATTGTTCATCTGACTGGCTCCCATCCTCAGCTTGCAGCAGGAAAATTCGCAGCTTATCCATTGCACCGCGAATACGCGATTTAACGGTTCCCAACGGCACACCCAGCTCACTCGCGATCTCGACATGCGTCAGACCCGAAAAATAAGCCAGTTCCACCGCTTGGCGCTGACCGCCTGGCAGACGTTGCAAAGCGCTGTTAATCAAATTCCTTTCCTGGTCAAAAATAGTCACTCGATCCGGCAGCGGTTCTTGGCTCGCCAGATCCCAATGCTCAGGCATCGCAAGGTTTTTCCGATCATGCCTTGCGGCCGCGCTCCGCAAGCGATCCACTGCCCGGCTTCGCAGCAGCATCAGCAGCCAACGCCAAACGTTGCCGCGGGCTGGGTCAAAGCTAGGCGCCGTGCGCCAAACCTGCTCGAACACGTCGAGCATAATCTCCTCGGCATCGGCCTCGTTCTTCAAGGTCTTCAACGCTAATCCAAAAAGCGCCGCCGCACACTCCTGATATAACTGGGAGAGCGATTGCGAATCGCCTGCAGCAATCTGGCTGAGGTATCCGCGCCAGCGTTTTTCTCTATCGGAGACGGGTTGGCCGAGTTCCTCCTGAAACGCTCGCATGATTCCCCCTTCGGGAAACATAGCACGCAGAGTCACAGAGGCACCCATCTAAGAACTAGTACGGGGCCGCGCCTGCTTCAGATCGGTGCAAACTTAACAATTTTCAGTTTTTCTGAAGTTGTTCCGTCGCAATGCGAACCAGCTTGAGGTGCTCTGCAGCCTTTTGTTTGTTGCCCTTGGCCAATTCCGCTCGCGCCGCGTCCAAATTTTCCCGGCCGCTTTTCATGGCGGCGACCTTTGCCGGGTCAACGACCCTGCCGGCCTGCGTGAACGGTTCGCTCGCTTTCCTGAAGGTCTCGGCGGTTTCGGAAATGTCGGGAGGTGCAACCGCCGGTGCCGGTACAACGGGGGCGGCGGGAACGTCGCGGGACACGGCCGGAGCCCTCGCAGAAGGCCAGTTGGAGCTTTGGTAGAAAACGGTTCCCGCCGTCACAACTACAAAGGCCATGGCGGCCACTTTGAGGCCGGTGCTGGATAAGATGCTTCGTTTAGGAGCGGGGGGCGCGGCGGCGGTGGGCGCGGGAAACCTCACTGCGGGCGCAGCGGGTGGGATCGAAATACTTTGCGCTCCCCTCCCAAAGCTGGCGGCGGTTGGCGCGCCAACATTCACCGAGCCGAATACCCTAGGCTCCTCACTCGCCATTCCCACTGGAATCCGCACCACATTCAGCAGCGGCTTCACGGCCGGCAATTCGGCCTCGGCCACGCAATTCGTCCGTAAGCGCCGGTACCCTCTGTCCGCATCTTCCCAAACCAATTCAATTGTCACTGTCAAGAATCCCATGCGCTGAGGTGTAAGCAGGAACGGGCAAACCTCGCTATCGGCATTCACAGGAACAAAAATATTCTTGCGTTGCGCCGGCGGCGAAAAGTCAGGCGAGGTTAATTCCACAGTCACCTTCAATGGATCGGGCGCTCCCGTGGGTCCCTGGGGAAAGGTGACTTCGAAAGGTCGAGATCGCACATCGTCCGGCCGCGCTTCGGCTTCATCATCTTCCTGCAAAATCCCGCTCAGCCCCTTGGATTCCGGGAGGCGAATCAGCACCAGCAGCTCAGTCGCGCGATCTTTCACAATGTGAGTGGGCATAGCCGCATCCAGCACGCGCGCTTTCGGCGTGGCTTGATCGGCTAAGGGTGCGGGCGCCGGTGGCGGCACGGCCGGCTGTTGAAAGCGCACTACCGTTTCGCGAATCGCTTTGGCAATCTCGGCAAATGCTTCATCCTGATTCGACCATAAGGTAACAGCCTTGGCGTCGCGCGGCAGCGCCTGCAAACCGGCGAACGGCGCGCCCGACCAATCGCACGGCCGCAGCACGATGGGAATCACAATCGCCTGCTGTTTCGCATGCCGCTCCAAGGCAGCCTTCATTTCTATGTCGAAACAATAATCCGAGGCCAGAAAGTCAGGGCTAATCAACAGCAGAACGATTTGCGCGGTGCGCAGGTGCTCGTCAATTTGATTCGCCCACTCGTCGCCCGCGCCGATGCAACGGTCGTTCCAAGGCAAGATCAGCCCATTGCGCTGCAACAGCGCCAGGTGGGTTTCAAGGCGCTGACGCAGTTCTTCATCTTTGTGGGAATACGAGTAAAAGACCGCGAGGGGCATGTAACTCCAGCGATTGCGCTTCCCATCATAGCGAGCTTGCGCTTCACGCCAAATACATGCGCGGGTGATATTCTTTCTGAGGAGTTATTACCTATGCCATTCAACCGTAAGTTTTTCTTAGCCGCCGCCTTAGCTGCCGGGTCCGCCTTCGCGCAAGATTGGGTTCCGCCAAATGGGTGCGACTCGCTGCCCAACCAGGCGGCGTTGAAGTCCGCTCTCGTCGCCTCAACCGCCACCGAAACCAGTGGCCTCAACAATCAAATGTGGGGCACCATTGTCGATCGTGATGGCATCGTCTGCGCTGTCGCCTTTACCGGCGTCAACCGCGGCGCTCAGTGGCCTGGCAGCCGCGCCATCTCCGCGCAAAAAGCCAACACGGCCAACGCTTTCAGCCTGGACAGCACATCGTCCAGCGACGGCTCCGGTCAAGCCAACGGATTAGCCCTATCCACCGCCAATCTCTATTCGGCGACTCAGCCGGGCGGCAGCCTGTTCGGCTTGCAAGCCAGCAATCCCGTGGATGCGACGGTCGCGTACGAAGGCTCTTCAGCTCTCAATGGAACCTCTGCCGATCCCCTGGTCGGCCACAAAATGGGCGGTGTGAATGTCTTCGGCGGCGGCTTGGCGCTCTTTGACAAAAACCACAAAATCGTAGGCGCTATCGGTGTCAGTGGTGACACCTCCTGCGCCGACCACTTTATAGCCTGGCGCACCCGCCACGCCCTAAAATTCGATCATATGGCCGCCGGTACTCTGCCGGCGGTGAGTGGCGTTTCAGGCGATGCCGCGCATCCAGACAACATCATCTTCGACATTACTCCCAATCCCAGCGGCGGCACCGGTATCAGCGCCGGAGGCTTCGGTCATCCCATGTGTATCAATACTGGGAACCCTTCCGCGCTCCCTCCAGTAATACCGTAACCCTTTTCTTCGCCTGCCTGCCGCGCCGATTGCTCGACTTTCTACATTTTGTCGACGCGTAGGGCGGGCACTCATGCCTGCCGGCCGCCTTTCCAGGCGGCCGTCGGCAAGTCAGTTCCCCGAAACCGGAATACTGGCAACGCCCCCGGAGGCGATCTGCACTCGATGGCCAGCCTTCGGTGTTTTGAAATAGTAAGTGAGATTGCTCAACCCAACCTCGTACTTCTTCACAAACCACCCATCATCTACCTTGACAAGCAGGAGAGAAGCTCCCATGGGAGGTTCACCATGCTCGCGGTATGTATCGACGGTCATTGGCACGATGAAGCGGGCCCCCGCTGGACCTCGAACCAGGAAAGTCGTCCTCCCTAAATATCTCTCTGGCAAGGTCACCCGGTATTCACCGGGCGGGCACACCACGCCCTCCCACTTCGCCTCAAATGGCAGGCGAAACGATCCTTGCTGTGCCGAAGCCGACACCGCGGCTCCGCACCATACAGCGGCTAGCGTAGCAATGCTGCAAATGCGATTTCCGAAAACGCTCATAAGTCATCTCCTCAGTCGATCTGAACGGCAGAACCTGATGGCTCAAATTCCGTACAAAGCCTAAGACGAAGAAAGCGGCGAAGGGATGGGTCAAGAAAAGCTCAAGAAATCGTCAGTCGAGTCTTAAGAGACACGCGCAAGACGGTCGCGGTGTCAGGCGGCCACCGGAAGAACTGAGGAGTGTTTCTTCTCTCATGGTGGCGCGCATCCGCGGCCTTTGCGCTAATCAAATCTCAAATGGCGCTGGAGGGCTAAGAACTCCGGTTCGGAGCGTAAGGAGGCGAGGCGCGGGTCAACGTTCACCCAGAGCAATTGAGGTTCACGGCGCGAACACGCGGTTTTCAGTGCTTCCAAAGCTAAGTGCCGCTGTTTAAGTCCGGCGTGTATCACAGCCATGGAACACGCCGCTACGTGACGCCGTTGCGATTGATCCGCCAGTTCAGCCAGCAGGCCGCGCGCTTTTTCCGGGAAGCCGGCGGCTGCATACACATAGCCAAGCGCAGCCACGGCCATCGCATCCCGGTCTGAACAAGTGCACGCATTTTCGAGCTCAGTAATCGCTTCGTCAAGGGAGCCGAGTTGATGGTAAGCCAGACCCAGAATCATTTGCGCAGGAGCGAAAGCGGGCTCGAGTGTGAGTACTCTCCAGGACTGAGCCACCGCCTGGTCGAAACGGCCCGCTAAGAAGAGAAGCCACGCCTGTTCGAAACCGATCGGCAGAGACAGTGGATCAAGCTCCTGCGCCAGAGAGATCTCTTCGAGCGCATCGTCGTGGCGGTTGCGGGCCGCGGACAGCAGCGCTCGGCCGCGATGCGCTTCAGTGAGAGAGGGATCGAGATCGCTGGCACGGCTCCATGAGTCACTGGCGTTCCTCCAATCCCAATCGAAGATCATGCGCACCTGACCCATCGAGACATGCGCCTCCGGCAGAGCAGGTTCCATTCTCAGTGCGGCACTCGCAAAATCGCGGGCCGTAGCACAAACATTGGCAACGCTCACCGCTCCGCTGAGGGCGAGCCGGCAATAGGAATCAGCTAGTCCCGCATTGGCTAGGGCGGAGTCAGGATCTTCGTTTAGCGCCGCTTGAAAGCAACCGATCGCCCGCTGAGTGCCGTCGTTCGTCATTTTGTTGAGGAAGAATCGCCCCCTT
>Ga0302325_10002787_pt1 | contig 42023 bp, 44 predicted proteins | sample Palsa_T0_2_FD_201948 | JGI IMG/M metagenome (GOLD analysis project Ga0302325, IMG submission 201948) | Peat permafrost microbial communities from Stordalen Mire near Abisko, Sweden - Palsa_T0_2 | ecosystem: Environmental > Terrestrial > Soil > Palsa > Peat permafrost | place: Sweden: Abisko...
GGGCAGCGGCGGCGCGGTCCCGGTTTCCGGCCGCGGCGGCGGCGCTGGCGGCTTCCTCGCGTCCAGGCTGTCTGCTCTGCGCCGCCGGAAGTTACGGCGGCGGGCCCGAGCCGATTCCGTTTCTGCGTATCCTGTCCGTCAGTAACCATGAGACGTACGCGGCGGACACAGGCCGCCGACCTAGCCTAGGAGCAAAATGAGCAGCACCGACCCGACGACGATCGGCGTACACCGCGCTCTGCACGAAGCGCTTAACTCGGCGAGGGAGGCCCAGCACCGCCTTGATGACGGGGACGCCGCCCCTGACCTGGACGACCTGGTGGAGCTCGGCACCCTGCTGGCCGGGCTGTCCGAGAGTCTCGTAGCGGTCAACTCCGGGATGCTGGCGAAGGCGCGCCTCGCGCAGGGTTCGCACACCTGAGGCAACCTGAGCAGGAGCTGTTTGTCACGGGACGGCCCGGCCTTGCGTTAGGGACCGGGCCACCCCAGGATCAGACCGTCCGCTTGCGGGGTCCGGCCCAGACGTTGAAGTCTTCTGGATGGTCCCGCCGGGCCAGTGATTCGGCCATCAAGGCGTCGCCATCAGCCTGGGTCCTCCGCTCGCGGACGCGCCGCAGGTGGGTCTTCTCGCCGATGTTCGCCGCGACCAGGAGGGGCGGGTCGACCGGATCGGTCCCAGCGGGCTGCGAGCAGACCCGGCATTCCCACTCCGGGGGTGGCGTAACGGTCCAGATGAACGGCACCGTCGTCCGGTGCCCGCTCGCGCAGTAATAAGGCACGACGACTTTGGCGACGGTGAATCCGCGACCATTAGGCTCACCGGCAGGACCGGCCCCCACCCTCTTGCCCCGCACGCTACCGTGGTTCACAGTCCGCATATTGCCTCCGTGAGTTCTTACTCTACAGGCACCGGGCGGTTTTAACCGTTATCGACTGTTTATGACACCCTTGAAATAGGTCCAGACCTTAAGCCGGCGGGCCGGACTCGGGGCAGACCATATGCCGCACAACCCCTGGCCGGTAGGAGAATCCTGGCCTGACCGTCCAGAAAACGATTCAACCAGGTTCGGAAAAAGAATTACAATTAATCCGAACGGCAGTGGTATCTCGGCTCGCATCGCCCCCTGTTTCCGCGGAGACGCGCTTATCTGACTGGCGGGCGAGATCCGAACCGGGTGGGTCAGCTGCGCCGTCGGCGAGCGGCCAGCCAGGATAGGACGGCGAATACCGGTGCCGCGAGTCCCAGCAGCAGGGCCGTGCCGGTGACCACGCCCTCCAGGAAACCGGGTCCGACCCGTGCGACGCCGAAGTAGTAGGCGACCACGACCGCCATCAGCAGCAGGTACCCGCCGACGACGGTGCCGGCCACCTGCCTGAGCAGCGCGGCCCAGCCGGCCCGCGGGCCGGGGCCGGGTCCGGGGCCGGGACTGGGGCCGGGACTGGAACTGGGCCTGGGATTGGGTGGTGTGGCCCGCGCCGGGGCCGGCCGCTCGTCTCCGGCGGACGGACCTGGCCGGTACAGGCGGCGCAGGCCGAACCCGAGCGCCGACATGAGGATCAGGTAACTGGCGGCCATCGGCACCAGCGCCTGGCGGTCCGCCAAAGACAGCGCGAGCACCCCGGTCGGCGCCATGATGAGCTCAGCCCCGGAGCAGGAAGTGCCAGCCGCGGATGAAGAAGTGCCAGCCGGCCCACAGCCAGAGGGCGAACAGCGCCCACCGCCCGACCGGATAGCGCATGATCACGCGGAAGACGTCGCTGAGGGTGGGGACGCCGGTCACCCGGGCCAGCGCGAGGCCCTCCCAGGCGAACAGGGCGCCGAACAGGACCAGCCACACGAGATAACCGATAAGCGGATGCCTTGCCATGCCAACCTCCCGGCCGTCGGATCACATCGCGGGATCGCTTCTCACGCGCCGGGCTGGAGGACACCGTCCAGCCAGCCGAAGGACACCGCATGGTAGAGGGTGCGGGCGCCGGCCTCGCAGTGGTCGCCGGCTCCCTCGGCCGCCGTGAAGAGGCGGTACTCCTTCTCCCCCGGCAGTTCCGCGAACAGGCGCGGCGCCGACGAGCTGATGTCATCCCCTTCGGCGTGGCCGACAAAGGCGGGGCACCTGATCTTCTCGGCGCGGCCCTTCAGGGAGTACTCGCGCAGCGCGAGCAGATACTCGATCGGGTCTTCGACGCCGTGGACGAGCTGTCCCCGCCGCAACGCCCAGCCCGCCGTCGGCTTGGCCTCCAGCACCTTCAGGATCTGCCTGAGCACGCGGAGCGAGGCATGCTTGCCCTCGCGCAGGCCGGACGCCAGCGGTCCCGGGATACGCTCGAGGGCGGAGGAGAACAGGTCGTAAGAACCGCAGTCGGCGACGCACGCAGCGACCCGGCCCTCGCCGCTCGCCGCCCTGGGGGCCAGGTGCGCGCCGAGGCTCAGGCCGATGAGCGCGACCCTGGCCGGGTCGGTGCCGGGGCGCGGGCCGAGAAAGTCCAGGACCGCCGCGATGACCGTCTCGAAGTCCGGCCGCAGCACCAGCCGCTGCTGCAGCAGCGCGGCGCCCTGCCCAGGACCGTCGAACGCGAGCACGTTGTAGCCGCGGGCCAGCGCCGCCCGCCCGGTGAGGAAGTAAAGCTCCTCCGACGTCCCGTCGTAACCCCCGACCAGCACGACGGTGGGCCGGGGCCGTTCGTCGCCGTCGACCCGGAAGTGGTAGCCCGGCAGCGTCGTGTCCTGGAAGGGAATGGCCAGGATCTCCGGCGGCTGGGCGAGCAGCGCCGCGCCCCGGCGGAACACCTCGGTCTGGCGCGCGTTGCTGATCCGCAACCGCTCGTCGACGGGCGCTCCCAGGAGCATCACCCCGGCGGTGCGGAAGTAGTTCGAGGCCCGGAGGAAGGCCTCGCTCGCGCTTTGACGCCGGCCGGCGGCCAGCTCGGCTTCGGCCAGCGCGCGCACCCGCTCCGCCGTCGAGACCCAGGCGTCATGCCAGCTGGTCAGGTTCGTCCCGTCGATGCGGGCCGCGGTGGCCAGGCATTCACCCAGGTCGGCTCCGCCGTAGGGTGCCGTCCCGGCCGTGCGCAGGAGCTGAGCGTCGAGCAGTTCGTCCTTCAAGGCCAGGTGCGTCACGGTGCCACCCCCGCTCGCCTTACTTGGCGATGATCAGACCCAGGGAACGGGCCCGGCTGACCGCCTCGTCCCGGCTGTGGACGCCTAGCCGGTGGTAGAGACGTGCCGCTCGCTCCTTGGCCGCTGACCGGGAGATACCCAGCTTGCCGGCGATAACGGAGAAGGGCAGTGGCGTGGGGAGGTACCGGAGGACCTGGGCCTCAGCCATGGTGATCGACGCCGCCCTGACTCGGGCCCCGGCTTCGCTGGTCGCTTCGTCGGCTTGCTCGCCGGCGGTGGAAATGGTGATGAGGGACTCCGCCACCGACTCGGCGGCCTCCTCGTCGGCGGCGGCAATGGTGCTGAGGGACTCCGCCAGGGACTCCGCGGCCACCTCGTCGGCGGCTTCTACGGTGGCGACGTCTTCGGCTACGGCGTCAGCGGCGGCCTGGTCCGCGGCCGCCACGATCAGACCAGCTTCGGTTAGCGCCGCGACCGCCTCGTGGGCGGCCGCTTCCTCCACCAGCCCGGCCGTGATCAGCGCCCGGAGCGCGTCGGCGGCGGCGGCGGACTGGATCCACTCTGAATCCGCTACGGCCTGCGCCGCCTCGGCTCTGGCCGCGGCTGCGGCGAGCAAGGCACTGGCCTCGTCGGCCTGGGCCAGGGCGATCACCTCAGCTGCTTCCTCCATGGCGGCGACCTCGGCTCCCACCACCAGCTCAGCCGCCGACGTCAGGAAGCCCTCGCCGATCAGCGTGCCGCCGGTCTCGGCGATCGCGTCGAAAAGCGGGGCGGCCCAGTAGTGCTCGACAAGCAGGAAGGCCAGGGCGGTCCCCGGCTCAAGAGAATCGGCCAGAGCCCGCGCATCGGCCGGGTCAAAGCCCACGGAACCGTCAGCTGGCGCCGGCCCGGCCGGGCCGCCGTTCGCCGTGGGAACGACCGCCGCCAGGAGCGAGCCGAAGTCCTCGTCATCACCGATGGTCAGCCGTTCGATGGTGCCGTCCTGGCTTTTGGCCACGAAGAGCATATCCAGCAGGCGAAGAACTCCCCGGCCGCGCAGACGGTCGACCTCGGCCAGGATCCTGTCTTCGGAACCGGCGTCGCGGCTGAACCTCAACGCGATCACCTGGAGCGGTGCGGTCATCGTGGCCCTCCTTGTTCTGGCTCGTAACGTCGCTGACGGTACCACCGACGTAGGCACTCATGACGGTCCGGTTACGGCCGCCGCTCGGCCCGACCCTATGACCTTCGGCTCTGCCCGGGCGGGCCTTTCTGCTCTGCCACCGGACGGCCGCGGCGGGCAGCGTCGGGGTCAGCCCCAACGAAGCGGAGATGGTCATGCGAGCCCTTGTTTACCACGGACCAGGCGTTAAGGCCTGGGAGGACGTGCCCAAGCCCGAGGTGATCGCCGACACGGACGCGATCGTGCGGGTCGACGTCACCACGATTTGCGGTACCGACCTTCATATTCTCAAAGGCGACGTCCCGGCGGTCACGGACGGGCGGATCCTCGGCCACGAGGCGGTCGGAACCGTCGAGACGGTCGGCAGCGGCGTCAAGACGGTCAAGCCCGGGGACCGCGTCCTCGTGTCGTGTATCTCCGCGTGCGGGACCTGCCGGTACTGCCGCGACGGCCACGCCGGGCAGTGCCTCGGCGGGGGCGGCTGGATCCTCGGCCACAAGATCGACGGGACCCAGGCCGAATATGTCCGGGTCCCGTTCGCCGACACCTCCACCTACCCGCTCCCGGCCGGCGCGTCCGACGAGGAAGTCCTGATGATGGCGGACATCCTGCCGACCGCCTATGAGGTCGGCGTGATCAACGGCTGCGTCCGGCCAGGCGATGTGGTCGCGATCGTAGGGGCCGGTCCCATCGGCCTGTCCGCGATCACCGGCGCCCGCCTGTTCAGCCCCAGCCACGTCGTCGCGATCGACCTAGCCGACATCCGCCTGGAGGCGGCCAAGACGTTCGGCGCGGACATCACCGTGAACAACAGCCGCGAGGACCCGCTGGAGGTCATCCGTGAGCTGACCGACGGGCTGGGCGCCGACGTGGCGATCGAGGCGGTCGGCGTGCCCGCCACCTTCGAGCTCGCCGCCCGGCTGATCCGGCCAGGCGGTCATATCGCCAACATCGGCGTGCACGGCGAGCCTGTCACGCTGCACCTCGAAGACCTGTGGATCAAGAACGTCACCATCACGACCGGCCTGGTCGACGCGTACGCCACTGCGACGCTGCTGCACCTCCTGGCCACCCACCAGGTCGACGCCGCGCGGTTCATCACCCACCGCTTCACGCTGGATGAGTTCGACGCGGCCTACGATGTGTTCGGCCGGGCCGCCGAAACGGGCGCCCTCAAGGTAGTCCTGAGCCGCACCACCTGACCGGGCCACGCGGGCGCGGGGCCTGGCCGCAGGCCCTGCGCTCCCGCTGTGGCGGCCGGCCCAGGGCCGGGCCAGGCTCGCGGTCCGGGATCTGCCCGCCACCGCGTTCGGCCCGGCCCCATACCCCCTAGCCGGACTCGCCGCTGAGGGCAGCCAGCGCGTCGTCCGGCTGCCGCTGGTAGATGTGCGCCGCGTTCTTGGCCAGTTTGGTCTCGACCTCGGCCTGCAAATCGACACCGGTCATCCCGGCCAGGCCCAGCAGGCCGATCGCCGCATCCGCCAGTTCCTGCCCGATATTGGTGCCGCCTTTGCGCCATTCGTGGAATGCTTGGGCAATTTCTGCTTGTAGCAGGCAGAATTCCAGTGGGATATTAGTGGTATTGAACCTTTTTGCGAGCTTATTCTCCCAGGCCAGTTCTTGCCCTGATCGAATATCCATGTCCCTCCCCCGAGTTGCCGGCCGCCGCACAATGGCCGTGGCGCAGCAACACCTTTCACCATGCCCCTGTCAGGTACTCCCAACCGGAGCCTGGTAGAGGTAACCGGGGGCGGGCAGCACCGTTCGTTCCGTAAATTAAGAAATTAAGCCGAACGGACCGTGGTATTACGGTCCGGCCCCGCGCGGGCCGATCTACTGGCGGGTGCGGGCGAGCATGAGGGTGATGTCGTCCTCGCCGTGCTCGTACAGCAGCTGGGTTACCGTCTGGCAGGCGCCGTCGAGCGTGCTGCCGGGCTCGGCCAGTGCGGAGCTGAGCGCGCCGCGAAGGAGGGCCAGTCCGTCGTCGATGGGCCGGGTGCGGCTTTCCACCAGCCCGTCGGTGTACAGCGCGAGGGTGGCTCCCGGGATGAGATTGAACCGGGTGACCTGGAAGGATCCGGCGCCCAGGCCCAGCGGGAGTCCGGGCGGAAGGTCGAGCACCTCGGTCGCCCCGTCGGGCAGCACCAGCACGGGTGGCAGGTGACCAGCCTGGGCGATCCCGCTGACGCCGCCGGACGGGTCGATCACCGCGTAGACGCAGGTGGCGAACGGCGCCGCGGTTCCGGCGGCCATCGTGCCCGTTCCGGCCGTTTCCATTGCCATTGCGGTCGGGTTCATCGCGGCCGGGTTTATCGCGGCCGGGTCCATGGCGGCCGGGTCCATGGCCGCGGCCATCGCGTCTAGCTTGCGCAGCACCTGCCCGGGCGGCAGGCCCAGCTCGGCCAGGGTGTGCGCGGCCGTGCGCAGCTGCACCATGACCGCCGCGGCTTCCGGGCCGTGGCCCATCGCATCGCCGACGATGAGCGCGGCGCGGCCGTCCGGCAGCCGGATGATGTCATGCCAGTCGCCGCCCACGACGTGGTCGCCGACGGGGAGGTAGGCGTGCGCGACCTCCATGCCCGGCGGGATATCGGGCTGGCCGGGGAGCAGGCCCCGCTGCAGCGCCTGCGCGGTCCGCCGCTCCCGGTCATACAGGCGGGCGTTGTCGATGCCCACCGCCGCGCGCGCGGCCAGGGCGCTGGCCAGCGCGACGTCACCGGGATTGAACGCCGGGCTGGCCGGCGCCCGCCCGAACACCGCGCACCCCACCACGGCGCCGCGGGCGATCAGCGGCATGGCCAGGAACGAGGTGCAGCCGGCGGCGATCTTGCCGTCGGAGGACAGTACCGGCTTCCCGGTCGCCATCGCCTGAGAGCGAAGCGAGTCCGCGCCGAGCACGACGACCTCGCCGGGGGGTAGCGCCGTGCCGTTGGCGGCTTCGACCTGGCCGGAGAGGCGGGCCGCCAGCCGCCGCACCGCGGTCCCGAGCCCGGCCCGGGGCCAGGCGAGCTCGTCGGCGGCGAGCAGACGTTCGACCACGTAGATGGCGACCGCGTCGGCGAACCCGGGAACGGCGGCCTCGGCCACCTCGGATGCGGTCTCGGCGAGGTCCAGGCTGCTGCCGATCCGGGCCGTGGCCTCGCTCAGCCAGCTCGGCGCGCGCTGCGGCCAGGCCCGCTGGGCCACCGCGAGCACGGCGCCGCCGGGCCCCGCCATCGGCTCCCAGCGGAACGCGAACCGGCCCTCGCCCAGAGAACCGCCCGCCACGGTCGCCGCCCATACCCGCCCGGCCGCGACCTCGGCCAGCGCGTGGCCGACCAGTTCGCGCTGGCCGGGCCCGGTCATCAGCAGGTCGCACACGTGCTGCCCGATAGCGGCGGGCGCCTGCTGGCCGAACAGCGCCGCGGCCGTCACCGACCAGGAAACGACCCGGCCCCCGGGATCCAGGGTGAACGCGGCCAGGCCGGCCAGGTCCGGCTCGCGCCGCCGCGGCAGCACGGGCTGACCATTGGAGTTCCTTACTGATTTCACCAGTACCGGCACCAGACTTCGGACACTTGAGCGGAAGAGGCGGCCTGCCGGGCCATGGCCGCCTCGCCATGCACCCCGTGGCGGCTCGGTAACGGCAGCCGTTACCCTTACCCTGAGAAATCGCGCAGGTAGGAAATCTACCCCATCAAGGGCGACTTTCTCGAACCCACGCGCAACGGGTTGCGCGCGAGCCGCTCGCGTTCTCACCTGGGGAGACAACCGCAGCGTCGCCCCCCAGAGCTACGCGGTCGCGGGGAGAGATCATGCGCTAGATCTGGGTTCGCGCGCGGCGGAGGGACCTTGGCGGGTACCGTTAGCCGGATTACAATACCTATGAATATAATGATGTGCTTCAGGTGAGCCGCCGTCCTCGGCTGAAGGGAGCCCCGATCGCATGATCGGCGATGACCCGCAGGATCCGGACCCGCCCAGCGGTGGTACCGCCGAGAATTTCCCGCACCTCTTCTCGCCTATCCAGGTCGGGGGGATGCACCTGCGCAACCGGGTGATGGCGCCGCCGCATGCGTCGGCTATCGGGAACCTCTGGGGCTCGCCGGCCGAGGCGGAGCGGAACATCGCGTACTGGCGATCGCGGGCCGAAGCGGGCGTGGCCTGGATCGACGGCGCCACCGGCCACGTGCGCAACACCTACATTCCCGGGTTCGAGCCCTCGGGACCGAGTGCGGAGACCATCGGATACTTTCGGCTGCCCTACTACGTCGAGCGGGCCCGGCAGCTGGCCGATTCGATGCATGCCGCCGGCGCCGTGGTTACGGCCCAGCTGACCGTGATCGCTGGTGTGCCGCACGCACCGTCGGCCAGGCGCAGCGATCCGATCATGAACGCGGCGCCGCACGTGCTCAACACCGACGAGATCGACTGGTTCATCCGGGAGTACGCCTGGTCGGCCCGGCAGGCACAGCTGGCTGGACTCGACGGCATCGAGCTTCACATGAACAACGACGATCTGCTGGAATGGTTCCTGTCGCCGTTGACCAACGCCCGCGAGGACAGTTACGGCGGCAACCTGGAGAACAGGGCGCGCTTCATCGTGGCGATACTCACCGCCGTGCGAGACGCGATCGGCACCGGCGTCACCCTGGGCGTGCGGATGAACCTCCAGCAAGAACTGCCTGGCGGCCTGACTTCCGACGACGCCATCCAGACCGCTCAGTACCTGGAGTCGACGGGTCTGATCGAGTTCTTCCACCTGGTCGTGGGATCGTCCTGGGGAAGCCCGAGCTACATCCCGCCGCACACCTTCCAGCCCGGTCAGTGGGCCGAACTATCGGGTGCCGTCCGCCAAGCCGTGTCGCTGCCGGTGGTGCACACCGGCCTCATCAACAGTCCGCAGCTGGCTGAGCAGATCCTGGCCGCGGGGCAGGCCGACGTCGTCGGAATGGCACGAGCCCATCTCGCGGACGGCGAGCTGCTCATTAAGGCCCGGGCAGGCCGGCTCGAGGACATCCGGCCCTGCGTCGGCGGCAACGACTGCATCAGCCGGCGGTACGTGGAGAACCTGCCGTTCGGCTGCGCGGTCAATCCGGGGACCGGACGGGAACTTGACCCGATGCCCGCCAGGACGGGTGACCCCAAGCGGGTCCTGGTCCTCGGCGGCGGACCGGCAGGCATGGAGTTCGCTGCGCTCGCCCGCGAAAAGGGTCATGAGGTTTCGCTCTGGGAGCGTGACGACCAGCTGGGCGGACAGCTGCGGATAGCGCTGGCCGCGCCCGCCTACGAACGGTTCGGACAGTACCTGCAGTGGCAGCAGCGGCGCCTGGCCAGACTCGGTGTCGACGTGCAGCTCAAACGTCTGGCCACGGCCGAAGCGGTCGCGGACAGCGCGGCCGAGGTGATCGCCGTCGCGACCGGTGCGCGATCGCGCAGGCCGGCCGTACCAGGAGCTCGTTTTGATTTTGTTTTTGACATTCGCGAGGTTCTGGGCGGCCGCGCCGGGCTGGGTAAACGGGTACTGATAATCGCCGAGGACGACCACATGCCGCCACTGAGCGTGGCCGACTACCTCAGCGAGCGCGGACACGACGTGACGCTGGTGTACGGCACGGCAGGTCCCGCGCAACTGCTCGGACGCTACATCGTCGGGGGCATTCTCGGCCGCCTGGACGATAAGGGCGTGCAATTCCGGTTTATGGAACAGCTGGTACGGATCGAGCCCGGTACCGTTTCGACGCGCAACGTTTACTCGCGGCGTGAGCGCCAGATTTCTGGCGTTGATTCGGTCGTCCTGGCCTGCGGTGGTATCTCGAACTACGAGCTCTACGAGGAACTGCGGGGCCACCGCTCCGATGTGCACGTGCTCGGCGACGCGTTCGCGCCGCGGCGACTGGTATTTGCCACCCGTCAGGCGTACGCGCTCGCACGGCTGGTGTGAGCCGTGCCGGACGAGATGACGAGCCAAAATGGCGACTCGGCGGGCCGTTTCGATGGGCGAGTTGTCGTCATTATGGGCGCCGGGCAGACACCAGGCCCCACGATCGGAAACGGCCGCGCGACGGCCGAGTTGTTCGCACGCCGAGGCGCGCACGTCATCGCGGTCGACCGCGACCTCGCCGTGGCAACCTGCCGGCCGCACGATCCAGAGTTAGGACTGCGCTGATGTCCGAAGGCGTCCTCGATCAGGCTCACCCGTTCCACATCGGCGTGACCGTGGCCGATCTTGATGTGGCCCTGTCGTATTACACGGCTCTTGGCACGACCGAGTGGGCCACGTCTGGCTGGAAGACAGCTGTCTACTTCGACGCCCTGAACGGTCGTGTTATCGAAGTGCGTTCCCGGGTCGCCTTCGGGCGGCTGAACGACGGGGCCGCGCTTGAGTTTATCGAGGTCGACCGGTCCGGACCCGTGCCTTACGTGTGGGATATCGAGAGTCCGGCGTGCTCGCCGCACCTGGCCTACTGGGTCGACGATCCGCGCGCCGCCGCGGGCGAGTTGGTCCGTAACGGCAGCCGACTGCTTCAGGCCCGAGCCTCCAGTCCCCAGTTGCTGGAAATGTCCTCCGTCCCAGACGCGGCGTGGCTGCCCGACGCACTGGACGCCTGCTACCTGTCGGGGCCGGGCGGTCTGTTCGTCGAGCTGGTCCCGCGGTCAATTTTCGCGACGCGCCTTCCGGCGACATTCGGACCCGAAATCCAGGCCATACTGCCGGCCCCAGACCGCGGGCGGACGACGCAGCAGCGCTGACGCGGCAGCGCCTGACCGAAGGAGAGACATGGAGATCATCGATGCCCAGGTGCACACCTGGATGTCCGACCGGCCCCGGCGACCCTGGGTCGCGTCCTACCGGGCGCAGCATCGCAACACCATCGCCTATCTGATGCACGCGGGCCAGACCAACAGCAATGAGATGGCCGTGAGTGAGATGGCCGAGGTGGGCGTCGACCGAGCCGTGCTCACGCCGATCGGCGTTTACGGCAATAGCAACAGCTACGAGTTCGAGGGAGCGGCCAAGTACCCGTCCCGGTTCCGCGTGCTCGGCTGGATCGACCACCTGGCCGACGACGTCGAGGAGCGGCTGGCCGCTGACTTCGGCCGTGGCATGGCCGGCGTCCGGCTCGCTCAGTTCCGGGACCGGGAACGACTCGAGCGCGGTGAGTTCGACCGGGTGCTGGCCGGGTGCGAGAAGCAGAGCGCCGTCGTGTCGATCATGGTCTTCCACCCGCTACCCGACATCATGATCGAGACGATCCGGCGGTATGAGGGGATTAACTGGGTGCTGGGTCACCTCGGAGTGGGCGTCGCGCCGCCCGTGCTCGGCGTGCTTCCCGATGACCCGTTCGAGAACCTGCCGGCCGTGCTCGACCTCGCCCGGCTGCCGAACGTGCACCTCGCGCTCACCGGAGCTCCGTCGTTGTCGCGCGAAGCCTTCCCGTTCCGCGACATATGGACGGGCATCAACCGCATCGTCGAGTCCTACGGCCCCGATCGCGTCATGTGGGGCACCGACTACACCCGCTGCAGCGCCTTGCACAGCTACTGGGACGGCACCCATTACCTAGCCGAGGTGGACGGCCTCGCCCGGGAGGACCTGACCAAGATCTACGGCGCGAACCTTCGGCGCATCTACCGGTGGGACGAACACGTCCCCAACTAGGAACGCAGGCCGCGCCAGGCGAGCGAGCCGCCGTCGATCAGGTACGCCGCGCCGGTGATAAAGGTGGCGTCCGGGGAAGCCAGGAAGCACACGAGCTTGGCGACCTCCTCGACGGTGCCGCGGCGCGGGATAAGGTTCTCCGAAGCCATCGCCGCGACCCGGTGATCGACTCCGGCCGCCGCGGCCGCACCGTGGCTCATCGCGGTATCAATGCTGCCCGGGCAGTAGCAATTGACCCGGACGTCGGGCGCCAGCGAGACGGCCATCGTCTTGGTCAGCTGGATCACCGCCGCCTTCGATACGCCATAGGCGGCATGGCTGTAAGCCACGTACCCAGCCGTCGACGCGGCATTAACGATGGCCGGCGTGCGCTTGGACCGACGCAGGTGCGGGGCGGCGAACCGGGACATCAGCCAGACTGCCTTCAGGTTGACGTCCATCACCAGGTCCCAGAGGTCCTCGGGGAGCGTATCGAAGTCCACGTCGTTGGTGAAGGCGCGTTCCAGGACGCCCGCATTGTTGTGCAGCACGTCGAGCCCGCCGAACTCGCTGACTACCTTCGTCACGGCCTCGGAGATCTGGTCGCGGTCACGCAGGTCGCAAGGGATATAGATGCTCTTCGCTCCCTCGGCCCGTACCAGTGCCGCGGTCTCGTTACCGCCCTCGCGGTCAATGTCCACGACGGCCACGGCGGCCGCGCCCTGACGAGCCATCTCAATGGCCGCGGCCCGGCCCATGCCCTGGCTCGCCCCGGTGATCAGGCAGATTCGATCCTCAAGCACGCTGGCCCTCCTTAGCCGTTACCGCTCTGGGACTACGTTGCGCTGGCGTCAGCGCCGCTGGTCGAAATTACGCCCGAGAAGCTCGGAGACGATACGGATCCGCTGCATCTGCGGGGTGCCCCCGGCCACGGCCCAGCCATGGGAATCGCGATGCAGGCGCTCGATGCCGTACTCCTCGGTGTAGCCGTTGCCACCGTGCAGTTGCATGGCCAGATCGCTAACTCGCTTGGCCATTTCGTTCGCGGTGCACTTCGCCAGCGAGACTTCGAGCGGATCCGGCAGGCCCGTCCCGGCGGTCCGCGCGGCTTGGTAGACCAGCTGGCGAGCCGCGGCCACCTGCAAAACCATGTCCGCCAGGGTCGTCTGGATGCTCTGAAACTCGATCAGCGGCTTACCGAATTGCGTCCGCTCCTGAACGTAATCGATCGTGTGGTCCAGGGCAGCCTGCCCGATCGCGAGGCTCATCGTGGCGTTACCGAGCCGCTCGATCGAGAACATGGTGAAGAGCTGACGGAAACCCCCGGGCCCGACCAGCAGGTTCTCGGCAGGCACCTCGACGTCATCGAAGATCACGTCAGCCGAGGGAATCCCGCGGAAACCCATCAGGCGCTCGCTTGGGCCAAAGCTCATGCCCGGGCGGTCAGCCTCCACGATCAGGGCGCCGATCCCCTTCGCGCCGGGCTCGTCTGACATCCGGGCGTAAACCAGGTAATAGTCAGCCTCCCCCCCGTTAGAGATCCAGCGCTTCATGCCGTTCAACACGTAGGTGCCGTTCGAGGGCTTGGCCCGCGTCTTCATGTCGGTGGCCGCCGAGCCTGCGTCGGGCTCGGAGATACCGATGGCCATGGTCGCATCGCCCCGCACGATGGGCGGCAGAAACCGCTGCCGCTGCTCTTCGCTGCCGATGAGGCTGAGGACCCTGGCCGGGCCGGTGTTGGCCTCGAACAGCTGGAAGGCCGCCGGGCGGCACACCTTGGCGAATTCCTCGATCGCGACCAGGGCCGTTAGCATCGGCGAACCGGAGCCACCGTACTCTTCCGGCAGCGTTATGCCGAGCAATCCCTGCTCCCCCAGGAAGCGCCGCTCCTGTTTGGGAAACGTGGTACGCGCCGCATCCCACTCAGCGGCCTTCGGCGCATAACGCTCGCGAGCGATCGCGGCCGTCACTTTGCGAAGCTCAAGCTGGTCCTCGTCCAAAGCTCCGTGATCGGCCGCCATGCGCATCGCCTCCAAATTAACCATAGTAATGGTAAGTATAGATTAGTCTCAAGGGCGGCCCGGTGTGGCCTTGCTCGCACGGCCGTCCTGGCCCGACTGCGGAGCCGCTGAGGCAGACATGCGGTGAGCTGACTCATGCGGACGTGCCTGACGCGCCGATCCAGTCCCGCATTCCCTGCTGCTTGTTGATGTCCACGAGTTCGACCAGGCTGCCCTGCGGGTTGCGGTGGTAGCTGAAATAGCCCGAGCTCGACTCGTCATCGGGGTCCAGGCCTGAGGCCACCGCGGTAAGCCCGGCGCGCACCAGTCGCGCGGCCTCGGCCGGCACGTCATCGGTCCACAAGCCGATGTGGTGCAGCCCGGGCCCCGAGCCGATGTCCCAGATGGAGCCGGGCATAGCCTCGATCAGCTCGATGTGCGTCGGACCCTGGAGGCTGAAAGACGTGTGCAATTCGACGGTTACAACGCTATTCCCGGCATCCCGGTACCTGGCCGTCACGAAATGATCCACGAAGCGGACGCCGATTGCCTCGCTGAATTGGACCATCGCGTCGTTGAGGTTCTCGACGACATAGCCGACATGGTATATGGCACCGACATCCGTGCCGAAGAAATTCGCCGGTATGAAGGTCATGCCTGACTCCCTGTCATTTACAGTTACACCCGCGCTGCGGCATCCGCAGCACGCTGGGATCGAGGGCCTCGACCGACGGGCAGGCGAGCAGGCGCAAGGTGGCGTCGATGTTGCGGCGATACAGGGCGAGCAGCTCGGTCACGCCGGATTGACCGCCCGCCGCAAGCGCCCAGATGTACGGCCGCCCGATGAGGACGGCCCGGGCGCCGAGAGCGACGGCTTTGACCACATCACCGCCGCGCCGGACGCCGCCGTCGAGCAGTACCTCGATGCGGTCGTCGACGGCCGCCACGATCTCGGGCAGCACGCGGATGGTCGCGGGTCCTCCGTCCAGCCCGTTCCCGCCGTGATTGGAGACCGATACGGCGTCGGCACCGATATCGGCGGCCCGGCGGGCATCCTCCGCGCAGGTGACGCCCTTGACGACCAGCGGACCGTCCCACTGGGTCCGGATCCATGCGATGTCGTCCCAGGTGGGCGGGTATTCGCGCAGTGCGGCGCTGCCCTCGGCAATCGCCATCGGCGCGCCGTCCTGGCCGGGCGCGTTAGGGGCGATCAACTGGAAGCCGCCGCGCAGGAAGTTCACGGCCCAGACCGGTTTGCGTACCATTTCCGGGGCGTAGCGAAGCGCGGTGCGCAGATCCACGCGTCCGGGTGGCGGCGGGACTGGCCGGCGGTCGTTGCCGCCGGTGCTGTCGGCGAGATCAGCGGTTACGATCAGCACCCGGCAGCCGGCCCGCTTGGCGCGCTCGATCGCTATCTCGGAGCCCTTCCGGCCGCCGATCATGTACAGCTGGAACCACACGTCAGAGGCGGCCGCGGTGATCTGCTCGATCGGCACGCTGGCCAGAATGCTGATCCCCACCGCGATTCCGGCGGCCTCAGCCGCCCTGGCGACCGCCAGTTCGGCCGCCGGATGGGCCACCCTGATGAAGCCCGCCGGCGTCGTGATCACCGGCATGGCCAGCTCTCGCCCCAGCACCGTGGTGCGAAGATCACGCGCGTTGTGATCCTGGGCGATGCGCGGGCGGAAGCCGATTTCGCCGAACCCCTGGGAGTTGGCCCGAGCGGTGCGTCCCTCCTCGGTGCCGCCCTCGATGAAGTGATAGACCGAGCTCGGCAGCTTGCGCTTGGCTATCCGACGGGCCTGCTCGGTCGATTTCAGGCCGATCGGTCGTGGCATGAGCCTTAGGCCGCCTTCCTCGCCAGCAGGTGCCTGGGTACATCAGGTGGTCACCGAAACAGGAGTATGTTATCTATAGTAGGCATAGATATCGGCGATATGGTAGTGGCCAGTCAGATGTTGATCTTCGTGCGTTCGGATGCAGCCGAGCGCAACGCTTGAGGGAGGCGGAGTGCCGGACATCGAGATCGAGGCACGCGAGAACGCGGTCTGGATTCGGCTCAACCGCCCCGAGCGGCGGAACGCGTTCGACCCCGACATGGCCAGGGCGATCGCGGAGAGCGTCGAAAGCGCCGCGTCCGCGCGCGCCGTGGTCATCACAGGTAACGGCGGAAGCTTCTGCGCCGGCGGCTCGCTGGCCAGCCTGGCCGCCCCTACCCGCGGTGAGATGCGCGGGCTGTACCACAACTCGGTCAAGATGTTCGACGCCATCCGCAGCTGCCCGCGGCCGGTCATCGCGGCGATACACGGCCCGGCCGCCGGAGGCGGTAACGAGCTGATCATCGCGTGCGACCTCGCGATCGCGACCCGTTCCTCCACGTTCGGGCAGACGGGTCCGCGGGTCGGGAGCTCGCCGGTGACCGGCGCCACGAACGTTCTCAGCGTTCAGATCGGCGAGAAACGGGCCAAGGAAATGGCGCTTCTGTGCCGGCGCTACTCGGCCCAGCAGGCGCTTGAGCTGGGCCTGATCAATGCCGTGGTGGAAGACGACCAGCTCGAGAGCGCGGTCGACGCCTGGTGCGCCGAGATCGCCAAGCTCAGCCCGCGGTACCTCGAGATCACCAAGATCAGCTCGAATATCTGGTGGAATTCAGCTCGCGACTCGTTTCTCAACGGGCTCGGCATGCTCGTGCAGGCGGTCGGCAGTGACGACATGCTAGAAGGAGCGAACGCCTTCCTGGAGAAACGGAAGCCCAGCTTTCCGCCGCCCGAGTAACAGCGTCCCGGATGAAGGAGTTACTAGCTATGCGCTCGTACCGGTCGGTGCTCTTCGTACCGGCGCACAAGCCGAACTGGGCGGCCAAGGCTCTCGCCGCTGGCGCGGACGCCATCGTCATCGATCTTGAGGACTCGGTGCCCGCCGCGGAGAAGGCACCGGCCCGGGAGCAGGCGGCGAAGAGTATCCGGGATCTGCGCGAGGCGTCCGCCCAGGTGGGCGTGTTCGTGCGGGTCAATCCGCACGACACCGGCCTGACCGGGGCCGACCTCGAGGTGACGGTGACTCCGGGTCTCACCGGTGTGTTCACCCCCAAGGTCGATTCGGACCGCGACATCATCAAGTACGACGCCCTCATCGATCATTTCGAGCGCCGTAACGGCGTCAGCGGCCTGCAGTACATCGTTCCGGTCGAGACTGTGGCCGGCATTCAGAACTGCCGCCAGATTGCCACCGGTTCGCCGCGCGTCGGCGCCATGGTCGGGCCGAGCGCCGAACACGCCGACATCGCGCGAGCGGTCGGATACATCTGGAGCCCCGGCGGCCTGGAGACGCTCTACCTACGGAGCCGGATCCTGCTCGCCTGCCGGGAGGCGAATATCCACCCCCTCACCGCGCTGTGGGAAGACCTCGACAATCTCGACGGGCTGCGGGACTTCGCCGACCAGGGCCGCCAGCTCGGCTTTCGCGGGATGATCGCGATCCACCCCTCGCATGTGCCGCTGATCAACCAAGCGTTCTCGCCCAGCGACTCCGACCTCGAGTTCTACGAAGGCCTGATCGCCGCGTACCAGAGCGCCGCGACCAAAGGCGAAGGTGCGCTGCGCTATCGGGGCCTGCACATCGACAAGGCGCACTACGACAAGGCCGTCGACTGGCTGGCGCAAGCCCGCGAGCAACTAGATCTGAACCGGTCGGCTGATTGAGGCGGCGGGTGGCTCACTGCGACAGGAACTAAACATGGACAGATCCAAGGGCCCGCTGACCGGAATCCGGGTGCTCGAGCTCGGCAGCATGTACGCGGCACCGACGGCCGGCCGGATGCTGCGCGATTTCGGCGCGAACGTCATTAAGGTCGAAGATCCGAAAGGCGGCGACTTCTCGCGCCAGTGGCTCCCCGCCAAAGACGGGCAGGGCCTGGGCTTCGTCCGGTTGAATTCGGGGAAACGTTCCCTGGGCCTGGACATGCGCTCCGAGAAGGGTCGCGAACTGGTTCTTCAGCTGGCCGGGCGCGTCGACGTCGTCATTGAGTCCTTCCGGCCTGGCCGGCTCGAAAGCTGGGGTCTCGGCTACGACCGGTTGAGCGCGGCCAACCCCGGATTGATCCTGACTCGGGTATCGGGCTTCGGCCAGACCGGCCCCTATAGCTCTCGCCCCGGCTTCGGCACCGTCGCCGAGACCGGCAGCGGCTTCGCCAACATCAATGGCTGGCCGGACACGCCGCCCACGTCGCCCCCCTTCGGCTTCGCGGACTCGATTGCCGGCATCTCGGCCGCGTTCGGGACCCTGATGGCTCTTTACCGGCGCCAGCGGGATAACCGCGGAGACGTCGTTGACGTCGCGCTCTACGAACCGCTGATGTTCATACTCGGCGACATGCTGCTGCTCTACAGCACAACCGGCGAAATCCAGGGCCGCGTGGGCAACGGCACGGGCTCGGCCTCGCCGCGTGGCATCTATCAGGCCGGCGACGGCAAATGGCTGTCGATCGCCGCGTCAAATCAGGCCATCGCGGTACGCCTGTTCAGCGCCATGGGCCAGCCCGAACTGCTCGATGATCCGCGTTTCGCCACCAACCCGGCCCGGATGGCGAACAACGATGCGATTCAGGCGCACGTCCATGAATGGGTAGGCAGCCTGAGGCGTGACGAGATACTGAAGATACTCGAAGAGGCCGAAGTAGTATGCTCGGCGGTCAATGACGCCAGCGACATCATCGCCGATCCGCACTTTCTCGAGCGGACCCTGGTCAAGATAACGAACACGGGCGCTCTCGGCCCGGCGCTCATGCCAGGACCTGTCGTCCATCTCGGCAGCTACGACGGACCGGCCTACGATGGCTACCCGAGCATCGGCGAGCATACCGTCTCGGTGCTGCGCGAGGTTCTTGACTTGCCTGACAGCCAGATCGCCGAACTGACCGCCGCCGGGGTCATCACCGCCGCGGCGACGGGCCGCTAGCCTGCCACGGGCTGACGGTGATCAGCCGCCGGCTCAGGCGCGGTCGCCAGTACCGGCACGAAGGCCTCCGTGATGGAGCCTTTTCCGAGCTGGCGGACCGCCGCTTGCAGGCGCTCCGCCGTGTTCTCGGCCCGCTCGGCGGCCAGCCCCGCGGCCCGCAGGCAGCCCGTGACCTTCTCCGTCATCGGCTGCCACCCGAGCGGATGACTGGCACTACCCGGAGCGGACTGGATCACCGTCGCCTGCTCCGATCCGTCCCTGTTCCTGACCAGAATCCGCACGGGCGTGATGCCGCTGTCGTCCGGCTCAATGTCCTGGCGCACGCTGACTCGCCTGGCCAGCGCCTCGATACCGGCGTCCATGACGCTCTGCCCGGCGACCACGCTGAGGTCAGCCCGGCCGTGGGTGATGGCGGCGGCAACCATCCACGGGATGGAGAACTGCCTGTCGTTGAGCGGGGTGCTCCGTCGTGCCCACGGCCGGGCCACGGTGGCGTGCGACTGACCGGCGGGCACGCTGATCTCGATTTTCTCGATTTCTTCAGCCGATATCCCTGCGCCGCGCATCGAAAGCGCGCCCAGAATTGACGCGTGGGTGAAGCGGCACGAAGGGTACGGCTTGATGGACAGATGGTCGATCTCCCAACCCTGATAGACCAGGCCGGCCAGGGCCGCCGCCTCGTCCTGGGCGAGTGCGCCCAAGCCGAATTCGCCGCTGAACCAGCCCTGAGGTCCGCTGATTCCGGCCTTGGCCAAGTAGGCGCAGGTAACGCCGTCACGCACACCGAAGCCGGGTTGCAGGCGCTTGGTCTCCCCGCCGTCGACCAGCACCTGCCTGCTCGTCGGCGACATCGCGAACGGTGTGGCCAGGGCGAGTGCGGATCGCGTCTGTCCGGGGCTCAGGCCGAGCACGCGCGAAGCCGCGGCGGCAGCGCCGAGGCAGGCCAGCCCCGACGACCGGATGACGCCGCGCTGGAAACCCAGCGCCAGCGAGATGCGCGCTACGGTTTCGACACCGGCGACAGTACCCTCGAGAAACCGCTGGCCAGACGCGGATTCCTTCACCGCGGTGGCATAAGCGGCGGCGACGGCCAAGGCGGCCGTGTGCAGAACCCCCGCGTCGTGGGTGTCGTCAAAATCCCAGGCATGAATCAGCCAGGAAAGGGCCATGGCCGCATCGGTTACCGGCAGGGTCATATCTATCCAGGGGACCTGGACGTCTCCTGGGCCGACCACGCCAGCCAGGGCACCGATCGCCGCGTCCACGCCAGGCGCGTAACGGCCGGCCGAGGCTACGCCCAGGGAATCGAAAACCAATCTGGAGGTGGCGTCCTGGCTCTGCACCGTGAGGGCGGACCAATCGACGGTCGCGGCCACCTCGACGCGAGCCTCGAGCGCTTCGCTTAGCTGGCTGGTCATGGTCATCTGCTCAGGGCCCCATCCTGGAGACTGCGCCAATCGTGGCTGGCCACGGCCTACTCCGGGTCCAGGTAGATCACCGACGTCAGGCCGCCGTCGGCCACGATCGTCTGGCCGGTGATGTACGACGCTTGATCCGAGGCTAGGAAGGTGGCGACGTTCGCCATGTCCTGGACTGTTCCCATCCGTCCCAGCGGCACGCGGCTGACGCGCTCCGCGACCCAGGCCTCCGGATGGCTGCGCAGGATCGGCGCGTCGATCAGTCCGGGCGCGAGAGCGTTGATGCGTATGCCGTGCGCGCTCAGCTCGTAGACCAGCGCCCGGGTGAGTGAGACGATCGCGCCCTTAGACGCCGCGTATACGTTGTTGTACCGCGATGACGTGCTGAACGCGGCGATGCTCGCGATGTTGACGATGCTGCCGCCGCCGTGGCCCTTCATGGCCCGGACGGCGTGCTTGATCGCGAAGGCGGATCCGTCCAGGTTGATCGCGAGCAGGCGCCTCCAGTCAGCCGCGGGCATTTCGTCGATCGGTATCTTGATACTGATGCCGGCTGAGTTGACGAGAATGCCGAGCGGCCCGGTACTCTCGGCCACGCTGATCAGTTCCCGCAGGTCGTCCTCGTCGGTGACGTCACACCGCACGCCCGCGTACCTATCCGCGGGTCCGGCCAGCTTTATCTGGAGAATGTCGCCGCCGACCACAGTCGCGCCTTCGGCGATGAACCTCTCGGCGATGGCCTTCCCGATCCCGGAGGCTGCGCCCGTTACCACGGCGACCCGGCCGTCAAGCGCCCCGCTGGAGAGTGTGCTGGTCATAGCGACGGCCCTCTTCCGGCCCCGGTTGACACGCTGCCATTTTGGTCTCAGATAATGATTATCATTGATATGTAAACGTTGTCAAGTAAGTCGCGATCCGGCCAGAATTATCGCTCCGGCGATTCCGCATCCGGTGCCGACGCTACCGGCGACGCGCTAGTTCCCGCGCCAGGAACCGCGCTGGGCACGGCCGAGGCGTCGTGAGCATGTTCGGCCTCTTCCTCTTTCACCACATCCTCGATGATGTCGATACCGAGGAAGGCCTCGACGATCTCGGAATTCTGCAGTGCCTCGGTGGGCAAACCGGAATAAGCCACTCGTCCCTGTTCCAGGACGTAGATGAAGTCGGACACGGGCATGGCCGCCGTGACATTCTGCTCGACCATGAGGATTGACACGTGGGTCTTGGCGATGCGACTGACCGTCTGCATGACGGCATCGACCATAATCGGCGCCAGCCCCATCGTCGGTTCATCCATCAGGATCAGGCGGGGCTTGGACATCATGGCCCGGCCGATGGCCAGCATCTGCTGCTCCCCGCCGCTGAGCAGGCCGCCAGCGACATCCTTGCGGGTGCGCAGGACCGGGAACAGTTCGTAGATCTCCTCCAGCCCCGCGACTAGCTTCCGCCGCCCGCCGACGGCAAAGCCGCCGAGCAGCAGGTTCTCCTCGACGGTCAGCGGGCCGATGATCTTACGGCCCTCCGGCACGAGGACAAGGCCGGCCCGGGTCATCCGGTAAGCATGGCGCTTGCGATACGCCTGTCCGAGGTAGCGCACGCTGTCGGCCGTGGACGGGATCGCTCCGCAGATGGCCCGGACCGTGGAAGACTTGCCCGCACCGTTGGCGCCGAGCAGGGCCACGACCTGATTCTGCCCGACCTTCAGGCTCACATCGCGAACGGCGTGAACGGCGCCGTAACTTACGTTGAGCCCTTCGATCTCAAGGATCGGCTGGCTGTCATCAGACTGCAACATCTGCCCCGCGTCCTATGTATGCGACCTGAACATCTGGCTGCCGCATTACGTCATGCGGATTCCCGCTGGCGATGAGATTTCCGAAATGCATGACGAACAGGTGCTCGCTGATCGACGTGATCATTCTCAGGTTATGGTCCACGAGAAGCACGGTCATGCCGTCAGCCACCAAGCTCTGACTTAGCTCCATGAGCTCTGTTCGCTCGTCTTCGCGCATGCCGGCCGTCGGCTCGTCCAGCAGCAACAGCCGCGGCTTCATCGCGATGGCGCGGGCCACCTCGACCCGGCGCTGCAGGCCGTAAGAAAGGGTGGCCGGATTCCTCTTCTCCAGCGCGGAAAGACCCACCCGGTCTAGTGCTTCCATGGCTCGGTTCGCGACATCGCGGGTCTCCCGGCCGGCCGCCCGGCGGCCGATCCACCAATCGAGAGTCCGTTTACGTCCGCCGACTGAATCCGCGCCAAGCTGAACATTCTCTAGGACGTTCAGCTGGCTGAGCAGCCGGATGGACTGGAATGTCCGCGCTATTCCAATCGAGGCTACCGCGGTATCGGCAATGCGAGTGTAGTCCCTGCCGTTGAACAGCATCTGGCCGGCGGACGTGCGCACAAGCCTGGAGAGCGCATTGAGGAACGTAGTCTTACCTGACCCATTCGGGCCGACCAGGCCGTACAATTTTCCTGGCTCAAGGCAGAGGCTGACACCGACGACGGCCTTCACGCCGCCGAAGGTTACCGAGAGGCCTTTGGTCTCGAGCAACGCCGGCGGATCCGCGGCATCAGTTGCGGTCATGTCGCTATCTGCTTTCGGCGAAGGCGAAGGGTCGATACCCCGAGTTGTATGGCGCCCAGCAGGCCATCGGGGAAGAAGAGCATCACAGCCACGAGGATCAGGCCGAAGAACAGGTCCTGATACAGGCCAATGAACCCGAGCCAAACAGGCAGCCAGGTGACGAGGTAAGCGCCTATGATGGCCCCCAGCCACGACTCGCGGCCGCCGATGATCGCCATAGCCAAGACCAGGGTGATCACGCCGAAGCTGGCCGTCGAGGGGCTGACCGCCCGGAACAGCATGCCGCTGAGGCTGCCGGCCAGCCCGCCGAGACCGGCGGAGACGGCGAAGGCGAGGTAGCGCTCCCGGGCCACGCGGATCCCCATGGAGCGAGCCAGATCCTCATCACTGCGCAGCGCCAGTGAGGCCCGGCCCATCCAGCCCCGCTCGAGCTGGCTGATCGCGTAGATCACCACCACCACGATCGCGAGCAGCGTACCCGTGTTAACGGTCACAGGAATACCGTACAGGCCAAGCGAGCCACCGGTGAAGCTGCCGCCATTACTGAGCAGGACCGGGAGGACCAGGTCGAAGGCCAGCGTCGCCATGGCAAGATAGAGCCCGCGCAGGCGCGCAAGGGGCCGGCCAAAACCGTATCCCACCAGGCCGGAGACGACCGTGACGACGACGATAATGACCAATGAAGGCCAGCCGTGTTTGCTCAGTATCGCGCCGGCATAGGAACCAAGAGTGTAGAAGCCGACCGACGCCAGTGACACGACGCCGCAGCGGAGCACAACCTGGATGCTGATAGCGAGGATCATGTAGACCAGCGTCTGCTGGAACAGGACTTCGTTCTGCGTGAAGTATCCCATTAGGACCGCTGCCATCTCCTTTGCGCGAACAGCCCCGTCGGACGCACGAGGAGAACGATAATAATAAGCGCGAACGAGATCGCGTCCTGGTAAGTGGAGGGACCGTAGACCACGACCAAGGTTTCCGCGAAGGCTAGGAGATAGCCGCCAACAGCCGCCCCGGCTATGCTGCCGACGCCGCCTATTATGATGACCGCGAAAGCCTTAGTGACCAGCGGATCACCCATCTGGAATTGCACGTTGGTCAGGTCGATGCCGAGCAGGACTCCCGCAAGGCCGGCCATCCCGCCGCTGATGGCCATGGTCACGGAGAACAAGCGATTAGCGTTGACCCCGAGAAGCTCGCAGGTGGCGGGATCAACGGCCGCTGCCCGCATCGCACGACCGAACCGGGTCCATTTAACGAACGCGGCAAAAGCAATGGTCAGCACGATAGCGACGACCGTCATCAGCAGTTGGATATTTGTTATGTGCAGGGTACTGCCGCCAAAGCCAAGAGTTCGCACCTTGTACGTTGACGACGGAATAAACTCAGAATTACCGTCAGTAGCGTTTTGGACAATTGTCTCAGCCACCGCAGCCAGCCCGATGCTGGCTACCAGCATGGCCAGCTCGCTTTCCACCGGCGTCCCGGCCCGGATCCGCAGCCACCGAAATACGAAGTAATCGGCAATGACTGAAGTAGCCGCCACGGCTACCACTGCCACGGGGAGCACGACAAGCAATGACGCGTGTACGTGCTCCCCGAACAGGTAGGCGAAGTAGGCGCCGAGCATAAACTGCGCGCCGTACGCGAGATTAAGCAGGCCTAGTACGCTCCACGACAGGCTAAGCCCGAGGGAGAAGAGTACGTAAACCGACCCCAGCGATAGGCTGTCAGCGATGACCTGAATCATACTCGGACTAACCCGCCTCTTGAATCGTCGGGCTCAGGAAGACGGAACCGTCTCTACGGCCGATCCGGTGTAGGTCTGCAGATAACCGGTTTCGGTCAGATCTTGATTCACGAAGACGTCCATGCCCAGGGCGCCGCTGAAGCCTGTCTTCGCCGCTTCGGCTAGTCCTGCTTGCAGCGCCGTGCGGCTGAAGGTGCCTGTGACGTCCTTCAGGCCGTAGGCGAGCAGGTAAACCGCGTCGTAGCCCTCGGCGGCGTAGTCGAGAGGAGCACCGCCGTAGGCCGCCTCATAGGCCTTCACGAAGGCTGCCGTCTGCGGGAAGGTGCTGTTCTGGTCGAAGTCAGTCGCCCAGACGACCCCCTTCGCCTGCTGACCGGCCGCCTTCAGCGTGAACGCCTGGAAAGATGTTCCGCCGAAGATAATGCCTTTGTATCCGGCATTGCGCAGCGCGATTATGACCGGGCTCGGCTCGGTGGTAATGCCTTCGACACCGACCGCGTCCGGGTTCTCGGCCGCGACCTTGGTGGCGTACGAAGAGAAGTCGCTTGTTCCTTCCGACCACCCGTACGAGCCCTTGATCGTTATGCCGGCGGTCTTGAACAGCGGCGGCAGCGTCGTCTGCGCGATCCCGGCCGTGGTGGGCACGGTCGCGTCGAAGAGCATGGTTACCGTCTTGACGCCCTTGGACTTGAGGTAGGCCACCATCTTGGGCTGGTACTCCGACTGAGGCGCGGTGACCCGGAAGACATACCCGCCCGGTGTGACGACGCCGGGGCCGCCCGCCTGAGTGAAGATGGTGGGGATCTTTGCGCTCTCGACGATCGGCGCCACCGCTACGGCCTCGGTGCTCAGCACGGGACCGAAGATCGCGTCGGTGTTCGAATCCGCGGCGGCGGACGCTTCGCTTACCGCCATAGCCTGCGTTGTCTGGGTGTCCTTGTACGTAATCTGGATCTTGGTGCTGCCGAGCATGTGGCTCGCCTCGATGGCCTTCACGGCGAGGTTCATGCCATCTTGGGTGGAAATGCCGACGGGCCCGACCGCGCCCGTCAGGTCCTGGATAGATGTGACGGTAATAACGCTAGGCAGCTTTGAGCTGCCCGAGCTACCTGATGTGCTCGTACTGCCACTCGACGAGCTGGTTGTACTGCTACCCGACGAGCTGCAGGCGGCCGCGACGATCGTAACGCTGGCCAGCACAGCGGTTGCTGACGCTGCCCGTCTGTATCGCGACGATCTTTTCGGTCCGGTTGAATCACGTTTCATCTGATGCCACCTCACTTGTGACCAGACCGCGGATTGCCTCGACGGTCTGCTGAATTTTCATTTCTAATGAAGCTGCGAGTAGCGGCCCACTGCGAACCCGGGATATCGGTCTGACAGCTGCGGGTTGGGTGAAGCGGTGCCTTGAGGTGACGATTGAGGGAAATCTCGATCATCAGCAGTCCCAGCCTCGCAATACCAGTTAGCTAACCGTCAAATCCGCCTGGCCCGACTTACCTCGGAGCCAGGATTACCGAGCCAGGCCGGTCCGTCATGAGGCGGCCCCGGACCGCTGGACGGATCGCGCGTTCACCTCCGCTAGCTGGCCGCTTGCCCGGCATCGGGATCTCCACTAATCATATGTATGATCTCTATGATCCCTCACAATTGTTCTATAGGGTAGCAGCCGCCAAATCGGAGCGCAAGGGCCCTCGCTGGCGGCTACCCTCGAGCGACCGACTCGTTATCTGCGCTCGTCGCGGGCAGGTACCGGGTCGCCAGGTGTCCCTGAGCCAGGCCAGAGCGCCGGGTGGCCCGGCAGGCCGCCGACGACACCACGTGCCGGCAGTTTGTTAATTCAGGAGATAGAGGTCAGGACCCGGGTCACGCGAGCAGCGTGGGGAGCGGCGCGACCGCGGCGATGGCCGGGAGAATCTCGCGCGCCAGCCGGTTCATCGTCGTGATCGCCTCGTCGGCGCTCATCGTCGGCCACTGCGGACGCAGGAGCAGCGGGTCCACCGGCAACGTGGTAATGAGATCTATCAGCTTCCCGATCACCTCGTCGGGCGTGCCGAGCACCGCGTGATCGGTTACTGCCGCCTCAAAGTCGTTACGCAGATCGGTATCGGCCATGACGTCCAGGCCGCGGTCGGAGTACGTGATATAGCGCGCCTGCGCCAGGCGCGCATACCCGTCGACGGCCGCTTCATGAGTATCGGCCACAAAGACATTCCGGCGCAGTGGCTGCGGTCCGAACGGCATACCGCGCGCGGCGAACCCGTCACGCACCACGGCGAACCGCTCTCGCACCTGCTCGACGGTGGTCTCAGGCGGAACAGTGAACGCATCGCCGAAACGGCCGGCGCGCCGGGCTCCGGCCAGGCTGTGACCACCCACCCAGATGGGCGGGTGCGGCTTCTGCACGGGCCTGATGTGCGGCCGGACGTGGTTGAGCTTCCAAAAGCGCCCGTCGTAGCTGATGTCGTCCTCGGTCCAGAGCTTCTTCATGATCTCAAGCGATTCGTCCGTCCGCGGACCACGTTCGGAGAACGGCACCTCGAGATACTCGAACTCGTCAGGCCGGTACCCGATACCTGCCCCGAAGATGAGCCGGCCTTCGGTGACGACATCGAGCGTCGCGATCTCCTCGGCGAGCATCACGGGATGGTAGACCGGCGTGATGATGACGCTGGTCACGAGCTTTACCTCCGGACCGACGTGCGCGGCCAGGCGGGCCAGCAACGGTACGGGCTGGAGGTAGCTGAGATCTCCGTACAGGAAATGCTGGCCGAACGAAATATAGGTGAAGCCCGCGTCTACGGCCCCGGCTACGACCCGCAGGGTGTCCTGAAACTGCTGCCGCGGGCCGACGGCCGCAGGAATGTCGCTCATCAGCAGACCGACCTGAACCATCGATGAATTCTCCCGTCGGCTGGGGAGCCGCTCGGCGCGGCTAACTCTCGAACGACCGCGGTGGCATGCTTCAGAAGACGGTGATCGCACGCTCGGGGCAGCTGTCGGCGCCGAGTTGCGCCGCTTCTTCCATGCCCTCGGGCACGTCCTCCGAGTCGACATAGGAGTGGCCGTCGTCATCTCGGAGCCGGAACAGGTCCGGCGCGGTCATGTAACAGACGGCGTGACCTTGGCACAGATCGGGATCGACTCGAACCTTCACGGATGCTCCCTGAGGCGGTTGGGTTACTTGACAGGGTATCAATCGAGTATAACGATTATCAGTAGCTAAACAAGCGACAACGCTTCCGAGAGCCCACGTCGCCCCGACAGATGCCGGAGATCGATGCGCATCCCTGAACGCTGCGCCTGCGCCCGCCTTGACCGCAGGCCCGGCCGTCAGTGACCGAGCGCATCGTCGTGGTCGGTGCGTCACTGGCGGGCCTGCGCACCGTGCAGGGATTGCGGCGGCGCGGCTCACCCGCGCACATTACCCTCATCGGCGAAGAGCCTGATCTGCCGTATGACCGGCCGCCGCTGTCCAAGTCGGTTCTGCTCGGCACCGCTAGCGCGGAGTCAGTGCGCTTTCTCGACGGCGGCTCGCTGGCGTCCCTTGAGGTCGATCTGCGCCTGGGTATGGCCGCCCGACGCCTGGACGTACGGCGCCGCTATATCGAGCTGGATGATGGCGACCACGTGGATTTCGACCGCGTGGTCATCTCCACCGGCTGCTCGCCGCGCATCCTCCGCGGCATGCGCCAGCTCGCCGGAGTACACATGCTCCGGACGATCGGCGACGCGCTCCGCATCCGCGCCGGCCTGCTGGGCGCGTCCCGGGTAGCGGTGGTAGGCGGCGGTTTCATCGGGTCTGAGGTCGCGTCCGCGGCCATCGAACTCGGGCGCACGGTGGCGGTCATCGACAGCTTGCCGACCCTGATGACCCGGGGGCTGGGCGCCGAGCTTGGTACCCGGATGACCGATTTTCATCGCCGCCAAGGTGTGGACATGCACCTGAATTGCGGTGTGTCGGAACTGGTCGGAACCGAAGCGGTCGAAGGCCTCCGGCTGGCGGACGGGTCCGTCCTGCCGGCCGATCTCGTCGTCGTCGGCATCGGTGCCGTCCCCAACGACGCCTGGCTCGCTAGCTCGGGCCTGCCGCTGAACGACGGCGTCGTATGCGACGAGTTCCTGTGCGCCGCGGACGGCGTCTACGCCGTGGGCGACGTGGCTCGCTGGCACAACCCGCGGTATGGCCAGCTGATGCGCATGGAGCACTGGACCAGTGCCAACGAGCAGGCGACGGCGCTCTCAGCCACGCTGACGGGCACGCCGACACCGTGCAACCTGCTGCCCAACGTGTGGTCTGACCAGTTCGGCAAGCGCCTGCAGATCTTCGGGCGGATAGCGCCAGACGACGAGATCGACGTCGTCTTCGACGAAGACGACCGGTTCGTCGCAGTGGCCAGGCGAGACGGGTGCCTGCAGGCAGCGGTCGCCTTCGACGCCCTCAAGCAGGTGCTGCCGTACCGCATGCAGCTGGCCAAGAACGGGTAATGGACTCCGCTTGGACTACTCCGCCGGCGGCAGCGTTCCGGCCAGAGCCGTGACCGGTTCATAGTCCTTCAGGGACGGGATGAGCTGCTCGCCGAGCAGCCCGATGTAGGCGACGGACTCGTCGGCCGTCATCCCGGGCCAGTTAGCGCGGGTGATGATGGGGTTCACCGGTACCGAGTCGCCGATCTCGCGCAGTTGAGCCGCGCAGTCCTCGGCGTCGCCGAGGACCCAGTGGGCGGATAGCACGCCCGGGATGGACTTCACCAGTTCGTCGGCGTCGACGTAGGTATAGTGCCCGCTCCCGAGCATGTTGACGTACCACGGGGTGGCCACCCGCACCGCGGTGGCGAGGGCCTCCTCCCGGTTCTTGCCGAGCATGATCTCGCGCCGCAGTGGCTGCCGTCCCGAGCGCGACCGTCCGGCCTTCGCGCGTGCGTCGAAGAACCCGCCGACTTGTGCGGGCAGGTCTTTGGGTGCGACCTGGGGCGTGATGGGCCAGGCGTCGCCCAGCCGCGCCGCCCGCTCGATCCCGGCCGGGCTGCCCGCGCCGACCCAGATGGGCGGGTGCGGGCGCTGGATCGGCCGGATGTGGACCGGAATGTCGTCCAGGGTGAAAAAGCGCCCGCTGTAACTGACGCGATCCTGTGTCCACATGAGTTTGAGGATCTCGATGGTCTCGTTCAGGCGCGCGCCGCGCTCCTTGAACGGGACGCCGAGAACCTCATACTCGCGGGGAATGTAACCGAGCCCGACGCCGACGCAGATCCGGCCGCCGGTTACGACGTCCAGGGTGGCGAGTTCCTCGGCGAGCAGAACCGGGTGATACAGCGGCGCGATCAGGATCTGAGTCACCAGCCGCACGTGGGGGTCGAGCTCACCGGCGAGCCGCGCGAGAACCGGTACCGGCTGGAACCAGCGCGAGCCCTGGAACATGAAGTGCTGACCCATGAGGATGTAGTTCATGCCGGCCCGCTGGGCCGCCTCGACCTGACGCAGGATCGAGTCGAAATGATCCCGCTCAGAGACAGTCGTGGGAATGTCGCCGAGTATGATGCCGAAGTCCATGTCAGGCTCCTACCGTGCGAGTCTGGTCCGCGGCGAATCCTTCGGCCCAGCCTGCCTCGAGCGAGGTGCCAGCGACGACATCATTGACTTTCTCTTTGAACCGCCACCGGCCCTCGCTTTTTACGACGGTGTCGTGGTAGCGGCCGTACGCGATCTTGGACTCGCCGTCACGGCCTAGCATTGCTATGAAGTACGACTCGTGCCGGGCGACGCCAGGGGATAGCAGCGTAATTACCTGGTTCAGCACGTGATGCCGCGAGAACTTCGTTTTATCGGTAAAGAAGTTCAGGTAATAGTCATGGATAGCCGCACGGCCTGAGTGCGTGCCCGCTGCGTTGTGCATCACGGCGTCGTCAGTGAATAGCTGCATAAGGTCATCAATGGCATTCATCTTGTCGGTGGTGGTGCAATAAAGCGCGATGAAGTCACGGACTTCTTCCTTCGCCTCGAGAATTGCGAGCCGCGCTTCGATCTCTGCTTGGGTCATCGCGCTTTCCTGTCTCCAGCATCGTGACTGCGTTGGCGTGACCGACCGCGACCAGCCTCGTCCGCCGAGCGGGCGGGGGCCGGACCCGCTGCCACCTTCCTTCTAACCATACTATTGGTTAATATAGATTCGGCGTCAAGCTCCGGGCTCCGTCCCGGCCGCGGCTCCGAGCGCCGGCCAGACAGACAACACCGAGTCAGGAGGTGTCCAGCGCGATATGCAGGGCATCCATCACGCAGGGATCGTCGTCTCGCAGCTTGACCGGGCGATCGACTTCTATGTGGACGTCCTCGGGCTGGAGATGATGTCCGAGCCGGCGGCGCCGAACGAAGGACCGCACCTCGATTCTGTCCTGGGCCTGGCGGGCGCGCGCCTGCGCGGCGTTCTGCTCCGGGCGGGCAGCAGCGCCATCGAGTTGCATGAGTTCTACGCGCCACCGTGGCCGGGCGGTCAGCCGGTACCCGCGAACGCCCTGGGAGCCCAGCATGTCGCTTTCCTGGTCGACGACCTAGCCGTCGAGAAAGCCGATATCGAAGCGCGTGGCGGGGTGTTCATGACCGGCATTAACGTCATTGACGCCGGGCCGTTCGCCGGTCTTCGGACTGCGTTCATCCGTGACCCAGACGGTATCAGGATCGAGTTTGTCGAAGTCGCGTACTGGCTGGCTGCCGAGCGGGAGGCAGCTATCAAAGAGTACCGGGCAGCACGAATGAGCGAAGGCGGCACGAATGGCTGAAAACGTACTGAGTGAGCAGGCCGAAAACCTGCTCACCGCTTACTGCGCCGCGGTTGACGGCCACCACCTTGACCAGCTCCAAGCGCTATTCACCGATGACAGCACGTTCTTGACCCGCGGCACGCTGATGACGCCGTCTGAGCGGGATGCCTTCTTCACCGAGTTGTGGGCAGCTAGTAATGACCGCAGCACGCACGTCTGCCGGGATGTGCGAGCAACACGCGTGGGCGACAAGGTAACGATCAATGCTCAGCTGACCGCGACATTCATCCTGGCCGACGGCTCGGTTCGGCTGGCGTTCGGACATTACGACGACCTGGCCGAGATGACCGCGGCGGGACTGCGCCTGAAGGCCAAGCGGGTCATTGTCGATCGTACCGAGGCCGTGACGGCTGAGCGTGCGGCCACGCCAGCTTAGGCCGGCCGGCCTGGCCGGCGGGTGACGATCGGAAGCGAGAAGCTGTGGGCGGGAAACTCCAGGGACGGGTCGCGATCGTCACCGGTGCCGGATCGGGGATTGGCGCGGCGACGGCGGCCCGTTTTGCCGAGGAAGGTGCCGCTGTCGTCTGCGTGGACCTGAACGGCGACGCGGCGGAGAAGGTGGCCGCCGCCATCACCAGTCTGGGCGGCCGGGCGCTAGCGGCAGCGGCCGACGTGACCTCGTCGCCCGACCTCGAAGGCGTGACCGCGGCCACCCTGTCCCGGTTCGGGAACATCGACGTGTGCTTCGCCAACGCCGGGATCGCCGGCCCGGGCTCAGCCGCCGACGTCGACGACGAGACCTGGGCCGCAGTGATTGACGTGAACCTCACCGGTGTCTGGCGCACGGCTCGCGCTGTGCTGCCCGCGATGCTCGAGCGCGGCCGCGGAAGCATCATTAACCAGGCGAGTGCCGGCGGCATCGTCGGCGTCCCGGGAGTCGCGGCGTACGCCGCGGCCAAGGGCGGCGTTATCGCCTTGACCCGGCAGATGGCGGTCGACTACGGGCCCCGGGGGATCCGGGTGAACGCCATCGCCCCGGGCACGGTGCCGACACCGCTGCTGCGCGCCTCGAATGCGGGCGGCGGCGGGCTGATGACCTCGGCCGAGGACCCGGATGGTATCGCTCGCCGCTTCCCGCTCGGCAGGCTCGGGACGCCCGAGGATATCGCCAGCGCCGCCACCTACCTCGCCTGCGACGACTCCGCCTGGGTCACAGGTACCGTGCTGGTGGTCGACGGCGGACTGACAGCCTGGTGAAAATCTGCCGCGCTACTCGTCCGCTGACATGCCGAGACACGCCCATCCGCCATCGACCGGCAGGACCGCTCCGGTGATGTAGCTTGACCGGTCCGAGGCGAGGAAGTGGACGGCGTCGGCTATCTCGTCCGGCCGCCCGAATCTGCCCATCGGGATGCGCCGCAGATACCGCTCGGGTGAGGCGTACCCGGTCCGCATGAATTCGGCCTGCAGGTCAGTTGCGATTGTTCCGGGCGAGATCGCGTTCACCCGCACACCTAGCGAGGCCCATTCGACGGCGAGCGAGCGGACGAGACCCTGAACTCCGGCCTTGGCCGCGCCGTAAGCAGCGCGGCCGCCAAAGCCCAGATGCCCGTTGATGGAGGAGATCATCACGATGCTCCCGCCTTCAGGCATCCGGCGGCAGGCCTCTCGCGCGCCGAGGAAGCTGGCCCGAAGCAGGACGTTGAGCAGCAGGTCCCACGATTCCATCGGATATTCCAGCGAGGGACCTGGACGCGTGAGGCCAGCGTTCGCCACGAAGGTCCGCAGCGTCGCGCTGCTGTCAATGGCCTCGAACGCCTCAACGAGCACTTTCTCCTCGCCGACGTCACCGACGACCGCCACGTGCCCGGCTCCAGGCAACTCGCCTATGGTCTGACGCAGCTGATCGCCATTGAGGTCGATTCCGACGACCTGCTGGCCGTCACCGGCCAGCCGCTGCGCGATCGCCTGGCCCAGGCCGCGCGCAGCACCGGTGACGACCGCACCGGAGCGGCGCCGCGGCGGCGCCTCCGCCTCGCTCATCCGACGACGGAAGCCGGAGCGTTCCGCCATGGCGCGAGCACGGCGTCCATGTCGGCGTAGTCATCGGGCAGGTCATCGGTCATCGCCAGGGAAGCGGCCATCCGGCCATAGCCCACGAACGTACCGACCTGCAGGCACAGCTCCATCGTCTCGCCGGCATCGAAGTACTTGCCCAGCTCGGCGAAGGTCTCGTCGGTGATCGAGAGGTGGTCGGTCGCCAGCCTGTCGGCGTACGCCAGCGCCGCCTTCTCCGCGTCGGTCAGGTCGTCGGCTTCCTGGGGCTTCTCCAGCGAGCACACGAGGTTCTCGGTGACGCCGTCGTCTAGGCCACTGGAATACCGGATCGCCATGCAACTGCGGCACTGGTTGTGGAACGCGATGCGCAGCCGGAGAAGCTCGATCAGGCGGGCGGGAAGCGTGCCCTTGTCCCGCAGCGCGGCCATGAACTGCAGGTACGGGCCGACAAGTTCGGGAGCCTGCGCATACACCTGCTGGCGCAGCGGCGCGTCGACGCCAACGAGGGGAGCATACTGCTCGAGGGGGGCGGGAGCGATGCGAGGCATCCGGGGACCTTCGCTTTCAGGCTCGATAAAACTAATAATGATGCTCATCGTATGCTGGTCCCCATATTCTGGCAAGGGGCGCATTTGAGGTCACTAGAGCTCGGGGCATGCCGCTCGCTGACCTAAGTCAGCAGGTCACGCAGCTTTGGCTTGTCGATCTTCGTGGCGGACATCGGCCACTGCGAGACGAAATGAACCAGCCTCGGGATCTTGTAGGCGGCGATATCGCCGCGGCAGAACTCGACGACTTGATCCGCGGTCAGGACGTGGCCGTCCGCCAGTTCCACGAACGCGGCGGGTACCTCGCCGAGCCGGTCATCTGGCGCGGCGATAACTTGCGCGACGACGATGGCCGGATGCGTGAGCAGGTACGCCTCGATCTCGGCCGCGGCGACGTTCTCGCCACCCACCTTGATCATGTCCTTCAGGCGGCCGCGGAAGGCAAACCGGCCCTCGATCATGGTCCCGAGGTCACCGGTGCGGAACCAGCCCGGATCGGGTCCGGCGGTAAGCAGGGGCTTGGTGTCCTTGTAGTAACCGATCAGTAGGTTGTAGCCGCGTACCCAGAGTTCGCCGACTTCCCCGGGCGGGACCTGTTCGCCGTGCTGATCACGGATCGAGACCTCGATGCCGTCCAGAGGCCGGCCCGCGGTGTTCGCGCGCTGGTCGGCCGAATCGGACAGGTCGCTGACGCAGATGGAGCCGGACAGCTCGGTCGAGCCCGTGACCGAGAGCTGCAGGGCGGCCGGCAAGGCCGCTCTGACCCGGGCTATCTCGGCCGGCCCGGCCGCGGTGGTGAGGATCTTGAGGTAAGGCAGGCTTTGACCGGTCTCGCGCATCACACGTCCCAGGTCGTAATAGAAGGCGGGGAATCCCGCGTAGGCGATGGTCACTCGCTCGCGGTTCAGCAGGTCGACCGCGGCGGCTGGCTCGAAATACGGTGCGCTGACGAATTGAGCGCCTATCGCGCAAGCGCCGATCAACGCGACGAACGACCCGATGTGACACATCGGCGCGGGACTCCACACCACGTCCGCGATCGTCATCCGGATCCGGCCGATCATGCCCGCACTGGCCGTCGCGATCAGGGCTCGATGCGCGAGTCGTACGCCCTTCGGGCGCGCGGTGGTTCCTGAGGTGTACAGAAGAAGAGCAGTATCGCCAGGCGCCGGGCGCCGTATCCAGCTCGGCACGGCACCGGCCGGATGGTCAGTGTCTGGCCATGGCGTCAGCCAGTCGTGCCGGGCCGCCCCGTAGCCGGCGATAAATCGCAGCTTGGGCACCTGGCTCGACCGGCCCGAATTCACCGCCAGGCCGGGCAGCGCGGCCGTGAGCCTGGCCGGGTAGTCGATCCGCTCGCCCTGGCGGTTGATCTCGACGTCGCCGGTCGTCACGAGCCCGGCTAGGTCGGCATGCTCGATTACGTACGGCAGCTCGTCGGTGCGGTACCTGGTGTTCAGCGGAACCGGCACCGCGCCGCACAGGCTCGCTCCGAGCAGGGTCGCAAGGAGCCGGCTGGAGTTCGGGAGCAGCAGGCCGACATGTTCGCCGGGGCGGATGCCGGCGCGCACGAGCCGGCCGCCCGCGGCCAGGGCTTGCTGCCAGAGGTCCCGGTAGGTCAGCCGTTCGCCGGGGAACGCGGCGGCGACGTTACCGGGCCAGGCTTTGGTCGCCCGCTCGAAGAGTTCGCCCAGCCCAAGCTGCAGCGTACGCTGATCGACCGAGTCGAAATCAGTCACGGATGACCCTCCTTCGGGCCGCGGCGAGCGGACCCCAGGACTCGCGGGCGGTAACCTCGCCGCTTGCTCGCCGCCGTTGACACAGCTCGGGACCGGATGTTAGGGATTCAGGACACCTGCGGCAAGTAGCGAGCCGACGCGTCGATCCTTGTGGAGGTTCTCCTGCGTGAACACTCGAAACCCAGCGGACGCTACATCCGCGCCCGATCCGGACGTCCGGAAGTTCACTCTGCCGATCGATCCCGTTCAGGCGGCGCGTTACGCCTACGCCGCCACGGACGAGAACCCCGTCTACTTCGATGAATCCGCGGCTCTGGCGGCTGGCTATGACGGCGTCATAGCGCCTCCCACGTTCGTCTCCTCCATGCTCGACTACAGCGCCGGCCCGCCAGAGTCCGGCCTTAAACCGGACGGAGTGGCCCAGGATTGCTTCCCGGCGATCGTCCGGCCCGACGCGCGGCTCATGGGCGGCGGCCAGGACATCGAGTTTGTCAAGCCGATCCGCCAGGGCGATGTCGTGGAGGTCACGCGAACGGTGGTGGACCACTATCGTCGCCCGTCGGCCCGTTTCGGGGAGCTTGAGTTCGTGGTGGTGGAGAGCCAGGTGGTCAGACAGGACGGAGACCTGGTCATGCGTATCGTCGACACCTTGATCGTCAAGCAATGAGCGGGCCACCCGAGCTGGTGAAGGTGGCGACGCCGGTATCGATGTTCCGATTCTCCGCGGTCACCTGGAACGCTCACCGAGTCCACTACGACGAGCCGTATGCTACGGCGGTCGAGGGCCACGAAGGCCTGCTCGTGCAGGCCTACCTGCTGGCGAGCTATCTCTGTGAAATGCTGATGCGCTGGGCCGGTCCCGAGGGCCGGGTCGTTCGTATGAACTACCAGGTCAAGGCTCCGGTCTACGCGGGGACACAGATACGCTGCTGGGGCAGGCCCGGACCCGGCGGACAAGCCGGCCAGCGGGATGTCGTCGACCTTGAGATCGGCATCCACGTCGCGGACCGCCAGGTAGTTCACGGTTCAGCCCAGGTCCGCCTGCATAGCTGATTATCATAACATTTATAATCATGAGTTATTAGCCAACGCGGAGCGCCAGGAAGTGCCGCGCCGGAGGCGCTGCTGGATACTGTGATGATGTCGCCTCCGATCCAGCCGGCCGCGGCCGAAGCCAGTCCCCGCCTCACGCGCCGCGACGCGATCCGCAACCGTGAGCTTGTCGTGCGCGCCTCACTCGAGGTTTTCTCCGAGCACGGCTCGCTGGGCACGGTCGGCCAGGTCGCCGAGCGGGCCGGAGTCGGCCGGGCCACCGTGTACCGAAGTTTTCCGACCCGCGAGGCACTCATGACCGCCGTGGGCGTCAGGCAGCTGTCTGAACTTGGCGAGGTAGCCGCACGGTGTCTCGCGGCCCCCAGTGCGCCCGGCGCGGGATTCGTCGACTATGTCTTCGAGCTGTTCGCCTACAACCGCGTCAACCGCCTCTACCTGGAGCTGTTCCGCGGCGAGCTGAACGCGGAGGTAAGGGCGGCTCGTGACGCCACGAGGCTAGTCGTCGGGAAGCTGATCGCACTGGCGCGGGCCAGCGGGCTGGTACGTCCTGACGTGATCGACGATGACTTCAACCTGCTCGCCAGTGGGCTAGCGGTCCAGCTCAGCCTGGACGTGTCAACGGACTCGGAGCAGTGGCCGCGCGGACGTCGCCTGCTGCTGCTGGCGCTCGGCGTTCCCGACGATATCGCGACTCACGGTTCTCGCCCCAATCCTTGCGCATAGATCCACGCTCGCCTAGCCTGTAAGTACGATCCGGACATCGATGTCCGGTACGGTCTGCGGCTCCACGTCAGGGAAATGAGATCGGGCATGCACCAGCAATCGCGTCCTGGGCACAAGGAAATGCTATGGATCAAGGACTTCGCGGAAGCCGACGAGATCCTGAAGTCCAAGCTCTTTTACTCGACGCTGAGCCTGGGCCCGAGCGCGCCGATCATGGCGGAAACACTGATCTCGCTACACGGCGACGAGCACACGTACCGGCGACGGACCGAGATCTTGATGTTCTCGCGGCCGGCGCTGGTGTCATATGAACTTCAGCTCGTCCGTCCGGCGCTGCGCACCAGCCTGGCCCGGATGGTCAGCGGGACCGGCTCGGCCAAGGTTCCGATTCTGGACGTGATGCGCTTCGCTCTGCTGCGCGTTTCCGCGCGCATCGTCGGCCTGGATGACGTCGACACCGAAGAGGCCACCGATGAACTGCGCTCGATGGCCGAACGGATCGGCGAGGGCAATTCGTCAGACTGGGCCGTCACGGACATCGAGGACATCATGCGTGACGCGCTGGCCGCTAAGGACGAGTTCAAGGCTCGTTTCTTCGTCCCGGCCCGGCAACGGCGCGAGGTTCTGCTGGAGAAGTACAAGGCCGGGGAGCTGGCCGGTGACCAGTTGCCGAACGACTTGCTGATGCTCTTGCTCAAGGCCTACGAGAACTGGGATGAGGACCAGCTGCTGCGCGAATGCCTGTTCTTTCTCGGCGCCTCGGCCTCCACGACAACGAACATCGCGCCCCATACCCTCTACGAGATCCTGCGCTGGATCGACCAGCATCCGGAAGACGCCGGGAAGATTAATGACACTGATTTCCTGCGGTCGGCAGTGCACGAGACACTGCGACTGCACCCGCCGGTCCCGGCCCTGCTGCGCTCGGCGCTGGAGGACGTCGAGCTGAAGTCCGGCCGGGTGATCCGGAAGGGCGAGTACATAGCCCTCGATCTGACCAGCATCAACGAGCAGGAAGAAGTCTTCGGGCCAGATGCACGGTCGTTCAATCCGTACCGCGCGGTCGGCAAGGGCCTGCACGGTTACGGCGAGTCGTTCGGCGCGGGACCGCACGTCTGCCCGGGCAGGCTGATCGCCGTGGGCGCGACGGCCGCGGCGACCAAGAATTCCGACGACAACACCATCGGCGTGCTCGTTCGCCTGCTGGAGGAACTATTCCTGTACGACGTCTCGTTGGACCCCGAAGACCCGCCGCGGCGGCGCGACGACACCGAGGCCGATCGCTATGCGACCTTCTCGGTGATCATCGGCCAGCGCCGCGCGGCGATGGCGTGAGCTAAGGAAGGCCCAGCAGCCGGGCCAGGTTCCCGCCCAGGATTCCGTCCTCTGCCTTCTGGCCCAGGTCGAGTGACCGGATCGCGGCCATCTCGGCCGCCGGGTCGGCCATGGGCCAGTCCGAGCCGAATATGATTCGGTCGGCGCCGTGCCGGGCGATGATCTGCTTGACCCGCTGCCGGTCAACATCGGCCACGGTGGGGGGCCATGACGTTTCCAGGAATGCGTTCGAGTCAACCATCCACTCTTCCGCGTCATCGAGGCGGTGATAGCCACCGAAATGGCAGGCAATCAGTTTCAGGTCGGGATACCGGTCCACCAGCGCACGCAGATGGCGCGACGCGCCTCGCTCGTTCGCGGCCTCGTCGGCGCCGGCGCCGACGTGAGCGATGACGGGAAATCCGGCGCTCGCCAGGGCGCCCACGATGTCGGCCACCCGCGGGTCGGCAAACGACAGGTCCTGAAACAGCGGATGGAGCTTGACTCCGGCGATGCCGTTATCGCGGAGGGAACGCAGGTTCTGCTCCACGGAGAGTTCCGGGTGCACCGTCCCGAACGGGATAAACCGATCGCGAGGCACTGAGCCGATGAACTCGTTCGTCCGTGCCACGGTGGAAGCTTTCGCCGCCACGCCGAGGGCCATGGCCATATCGATGCCGGATTCATCCAACGTGCGGGTGATTCCCGCCAGGGTGCCGTCGAACATCGGGCTCAGCCCGGTCGGGCGTGTGGCCAGGATGGCCGCGGCGATACGGTCGGGCCAGACATGAACGTGCGCGTCGATGATCATGACGTATGGTCCTTAACGAGTTTCCTGGCGAGCGAGTCGTAGATGACTTCGGTCGAGCCCTCGTAGATCCGCATCGGGCGGGCATCACGGTAGAGTCGCTCGATCTTGCTGCCGCGGATAAGGCCGAAGCGGCCCATCGACTGGACGCAGCGATCGGTGACCCGCCCCGCCGCTTCCGTGGCTGCCACCTTGGCTATCGACGACAGGTGCAGGTTGGCCAGCGGATCACGGGCCGCCGCCGAGGCGGCACGGTAGGTCAGCGACCTGGCCATCTCTATGTCGACCCAGGATGAGGCGAGAGAGGCTGATACCCCGCCGAGTTTCCACAGCGGAGCGCCGAACTGCTCGCGAGTGGTGGTGTGCCGGATCGCCTCATCGAGCGCCCCCTGCGCCAGGCCCACGGCCGCGCCCGCGACCGAGCAGCGGAACGTGGCGAGGGTCTCGAGCATGAGCTTGAACCCGCGACCCGGTGCGCCGAGGCGGTGGTCCGCTGGCACCGAGACGTCATCAAACAGCACGTCTCCGATGACGTGCGGGGCGATGATCTGGTGCGGGTGCTCGACCGTGACCCCTGGGGTGGTGGCCGGCACGAACACCAGCGAGAACTGGTCACCCTCGCGGGCCAGCACGCTGTAGAAGTCGGCGTCGCCGGCGTTGGTGATAAATGACTTGTGGCCGTTGATGACCAACGCTCCCGATCGTTCCTCGACGGTCGTGGAGATCGATCGGAGATCGGAGCCGACCTGCGGCTCGGTCAGCGCGAGCGCGGCTATCGCGTCGAGGCTCGCCACCCGTGGCAGCCACTCCTTGCGCACGTCGTCCGCCGCGCCGACACTTACGGCGTAGCTGCCGATTCCCTGCATCGCGAAGACGGAATCGAGATGCGCGCTCTCGTAGGCCAGGGCTTCGCGCACCACGGTCGCCGCGAGCGAGTCGACCCGCCCGAAACGGCCGCCAAACTCAGCGGGCACCATGACCCGGGCCAGACCAGACGCCTTGAGCCGGGCGCGGGTCTCCGGGTCAATCTGATCCGATTCGTCGGCTTGCGCCGAGATATCGGTACAGCTGCCGGCGAGTTCACGGGCGGCTGACTGCAGCTCGAGGTACTGGGCCGGGAGTTCGAATGCGTCTGTCATGATGGGCGACTCCACGGTATCGAATCACGTGCTTTGCCTGACATCGGGCCGGACACAGCCAGCCTGGCTGGCCTAAATCTACTATAACCAATATCATAGATTTTGCCCGGCGGCGAGTTCTGGCCGCTAGCCGGGCCGATCATCCACCTGTCGATTCGAGGTCCGCCATGTCCGACGCCCAGCCCGGCGCCAAACCCCTGATGGTCGTGACCGGCGGAAGCCGTGGCATCGGCCGGGCGATCGTCGATAAGGCACTGGCCGCTGGCTACCGGGTCGCGGTGATCGATGTCGACGCTCGCGCGCTGGCCGCCATGACCGAGGACATCGGCAGTCCCGACGTGTTCACCGCTAACGTCGACATCACCGACGTAGCCGCCGTCGAGTCATGGGTGTCCTCGCTGGTCACGGACGCCGGGGTACCGGCGGCTCTGGTTAATAACGCGGGCATCGTGCGGATGACCCGACTTGAGGACGTCAGCATCGAGGACTGGCGCGCGGTGGTGGACGTGAACCTGACCGGTACGTTCGTCGTCACTCAGCGAGTTGGCCGCCGCATGATAGCCAACGGCGGTGGCAGCATCGTGAGCATCGGCTCGATCGCGTCCCAGGCGTGGACGGTCGGCGGAGCGGGCTACCCGCCCACCAAGGCAGGCATTGCCATGCTGATGCAGGGCGCCGCGATCGAGTGGGGACCGCACGGAATCCGGGCCAACACCGTCTCGCCCGGGTATACGCAGACGCCGATGACGAGTCCGATCTTTGCCGATCCGGTGAGCGGCGGACCTCGCCTAGCGCGGGTCGCCCTCGGCCGGATAGCGCAGCCCAGCGAGATCGCCGACGTGGTCCTCTACCTCTGTTCACCGCAGGCCAGCTATCTCACCGGCCAGAACATCGTGGTTGACGGCGGTGTCACGATCAGTTCGCTGCTGGCTCCCCTGCCCGCTAACCCCTAGCGTCGAGCGGTGCAGCCGGTCAGGGGCGGCCGGTCAGGGGCGGCTGATCAGGGCGTCAGCGGGAAGAACCCGCGGGCCAGGCGTGAAGGTCGCGGGCACGCTGATGTAACCGGAGTTAGCTCCCTGGTTGGGGTAAGGCACGGCCGCGTCGAGGTCGATAACGTAGTCAGGCATGCGGGCCAGGACCTCCCGGAGCATCCGGCGGCCGATGGCCCGGCCCAGGTGCGACCCGGCGCAGCGGTGTACGCCGACGCCGAAGGACATGTGCCGGTTCGGCCAGCGGTCAATATCGATCTGGTCAGGGTCGGAGAAGCCGCCGC
>Ga0302325_10002788_pt1 | contig 42015 bp, 35 predicted proteins | sample Palsa_T0_2_FD_201948 | JGI IMG/M metagenome (GOLD analysis project Ga0302325, IMG submission 201948) | Peat permafrost microbial communities from Stordalen Mire near Abisko, Sweden - Palsa_T0_2 | ecosystem: Environmental > Terrestrial > Soil > Palsa > Peat permafrost | place: Sweden: Abisko...
CCCAGCCTCAACTGCGTCTCAATAACAACTCGCTCTGACAAATCAAGATGACGGTAACTTCTTGGCATATGCAACTATCTCCTCTTGTGGAAATGTTGCACTTGTATCCTGAATCCGCCGTGCCCCACATCTCGCTCGTTTTTCGCGAGATGTGGGATTCCACAGCGCTCCGATCGCAACTTTGTTGGGTCGACCAGTTCCCACCATTCTGCAACAGAATTGTCATCCCGCCTGCCCCGGCGTGCCGTGGGACCGGAGCGAACCCGGATTTCCTGCACGTGGATCTCGCCAACGGCCACGTGTGCGGCTTTCAGTAAGGAAAGCCGCATGAAGCTCGCGGACGCCACCAAGCTCAACAGGAAATCCGGGGTAGCGTAGTGAAGAGCCTGCCCTGAGCGAAGTCGAACGGGGACCTGCGGTTTCTCTTCTTCACCCCCAACCATTGCCCCTCAGGTCGCGAGAATGCCTGAGTACACCGCCATTCCGGCGACCGCGTCCACTCCGATCACGTCCAGGGCATCAATCTCGGCTTGCTCGCGGATCCCGCCGGCCACGATCAGCTGTCGTTTTGTGACCAGCCTCAACCGCTGCGCCACCTCGATGGGAAAGCCCTGCATGGTTCCCTCCCGATCAATATGCGTGTAAAGAAAGGCGCCACAATACGGCTCCAACTCGGGGATAGCTTCGTCCGCCGTAAGCTCCACCTGGTCCCTCCACCCCTTCACCGCCACTCGCCCCTTTTTTGTGTCCACGCTGAAGACCAGCTGCTCCGAGCCCACCGCGTCGGCCAGGGCCCGCGCAAACCCGGTATTCACCAGCTCCGCTCCGCTGAAGAGTGCCGAGCCCACAATCACCCGCCGCGCCCCTGCGCCCAGCACCGCCACCGCTTTCTCAGCTGTGCCGATGCCTCCGCCCACCTGGCAAGGCAACCGCTGGGCGATCCTGGCGATCAGTTCGCCATTCTCTCCTTGCCGCATGGCGGCGTCCAGGTCGATCAGTTGCACCAGGGGATAGTGCTGAAACCGGCCGATCCAGTACTCGAAATCGTCGAAGGCCAGCTTGAGCTTCTCCCCTCCCACCAGCTGCACAATCCGGCCGCCCATAAGGTCAATCGATGGAATCAGCATGGCAGCCTCACCGGAACACCCCGCAGCGCCAGCTCCCGCTTGAGTTCCCTCACATCGGCGATGCCGAAGTGGAAGATGCTTGCCGCCAGCGCCGCATGGGCCTTGCCCGCCTGGAATACCTCGGCAAAGTGCTCCACGGTCCCGGCCCCCCCTGACGCAATCACAGGAATCTCCACGGCCTCGCTGACCCGGGCGGTCAGCTCACAATCAAATCCTGCTCGGGTGCCATCCGCGTCCATTGAGGTCAATAGGATCTCGCCCGCCCCCCGCGCTTCCGCTTCCCGCGCCCATTCGATCACCTGCCGTCCGGTGCGGGTGCGTCCACCGCTCACAAACACCTCCGCGTTGCCCACGGGGTCGGCGCTATCCGTGGCCCGCCTGCCATCGATGGCCACAATCACCGCCTGCGCGCCAAAGCTTCGCCCGATCGCATCAATCAGGCTCGGATCGGCGATCGCCGCCGAGTTGATACTCACCTTGTCGGCTCCGGCATCGAAGACGGCGGAAGCCTCATCCGCCGAGCGTATACCGCCGCCCACCGTGAATGGGATGAACAGCTCCTTCGCGGCCCGCCGCACGGTATCCAATAAAGTCCCGCGTCCCTCGTGCGTGGCCGTGATGTCCAGCAAAACAATCTCGTCCGCGCCCGCCGCCGCATGCCGTTTGGCTAGCTCAGCCGGATCTCCTGCATCCACCAGGTCCACGAACTGCACCCCCTTCACCACCCGCCCGCTGCGCACGTCCAGGCAGGCAATAATCCGCTTGGTCAGCATGCCAACTCCACAAAATTGCGCAGCACCCGCATGCCGGCTGTTCCGGACTTCTCCGGATGAAACTGCACCCCCATCACGTTGCCCCGCTCGACTGCCCCGGAGAACGGGCCGCCGTATGCCGTGACCGCGACCGTCCCCGTGACCACGGGAGCCCGATAGGAGTGCGTGTAATAAACAAAAGCGCGATCCTCCACCCCGTGCATCAACCGCGATTGGGGATCGACGCGCACTTCATTCCAGCCCACGTGCGGCACCTTCACTCCAGGGGCAAACCGCTCGCACTGGCCGCTGAACAGGCTCAGCCCTTTTACCGCCGGGGCCTCCGTGCTCCCCTCGAATAACCATTGCAGTCCTACGCAGATTCCCAGGAAGGGGACCCCCTGGGCGATGGCCTCACTGACCGAGGCGGTAAGGCCGGTCTCTTGCAGCAGCCGGGTAGCTTGAAAATGCCCTACACCGGGCAGGATGATCTTCTTCGCCCTGCGCACCACCTCGGGCTCCGCAGTCACCGTCGCCTGGCATCCCAGGGCATCCAGGGCCTTCATCACCGAGGTCAGGTTGCCGGCCTTGTAGTCGATGACCGCGATCCCGTTCACAGCAATCCTTTAGTGCTGGGCAACATCTTGCCCATCTGTTTGTCCTTTGAGCAGGCCACCCGCAGTGCTCGGGCGAAGGCTTTGAACAGAGCCTCAATCTTGTGGTGGTTGGAGCGGCCGTACATGGTAGCTATGTGAACGTTGGCCCGTGCGCCGCGTGCGAAGCCTTCAAAAAAATCCTCCACCAGCTCACTTTGCAGGTCGCCCACCAGGCGCTTCTTCACCTTGGTCTTGACCACGCAGGACACTCGTCCGCTCAAGTCGACGGCAGCGACGCCCAGGGTCTCATCCATAGGCATCAGGAAGTATCCTGCGCGCAGAATACCTTTCTTGTCGCCCAGCGCCTGATCGAAGGCCTCACCCAGCGCAATGCCCACGTCTTCCACCGTGTGGTGCTGATCCACGTCCAGATCGCCATCGCATTCGAGCTCCAGATCGAAAGCCCCGTGGCGCGTAAACAGCTCCAGCATATGGTCGAAGAAACGAATGCCTGTCTTGACCTTGTAGCGTCCGCTGCCTTCCAGCGCGAGTTTTAGCGTGATCCTGGTCTCCGTCGTCTTGCGCTCAATAGCGCCCCGCCGCACTCTCTGCTTTGCCATCATGCTTTCTCCCAGCCGATCTCATTCAGCGCCTCGGCCATAGCCGCCACCGCCTGCTTCATCTGCGCCCGCGTGCCCACCGTCAGGCGAACACACCCATCGCATCCCTGGTCCTTCGAACGGTCGCGGGTGAGCACCCCGCGACGGTGCATGGCCCGCACGAACTCCGCATGCCTTGGGCCGATCTTTACCAGGATGAAGTTAGCCTGGCTCGGCCATTGGGGCACACCCAGCTGGCGCAGGCTCTCCACCATCTCCATCCGCGCCGCCTTTACTTCCCCGACATACCATTGCAGGTATTCTTCGTCATCCAGCGCCGCCGGAAGGCAGGCCAGCGCCAGCGAGTTCACGCTGTAAGGGGAGATGACCGTTCGCAGCCACCTTTGCATGGCCGCTGGGCCGGCGAGCATCCCCAGCCTTAGCCCGGCCAGTCCATAAGCTTTGGAAAATGTGCGCGCCACAATGAGGTTTGGCGCCTGCCCCACCAGGTCGATAACCGTTTCGCCGCAGAAGTGGTAGTAGGCTTCATCCACCAATACGGCGGCATGCGGTGCACGGTTGACCACCTCAAGAATCTGTTGCCGGCTGGCTACGGTGCCAGTGGGGCTGTTGGGGCTGGCGATAGCAATCAAACGAGTCTTGGGTGTAATCGCTGCCAGCAGGGGCTCCAGCGGGAAGGCAAAATCCTCACCGCACGCGACCGTCTTCACCGCCCCATCGGTGCACGAACCGTAGACCTCATACATGGAATAAGTCGGGGTAGGGAAGAGAAACTCATCTTCCCGGTCCAGGTACGTCTGGCAAAGCACATGGATCGCCTCGTCCACCCCGTTGGTAAGTAGTACCTGTTCGGGCTCAAGCGAGAGGTGTTGGGCAACCTTGGCTTCCACTTGGCTGCGCTCGGGGTACTTCGCCAGTTCTGAGGCAGCTATCCTGGCCAGCACCTCCAGCACTCTCGGAGAGCAAGCGACGGTGTTCTCGTTAAAGTCCAGTCGCAGCCCCTGCCGCCCGCTCAGCGGGGGATGGTACGCCTGCATACGCTGCACCGCGGCCCGTGGCGTTGGTGTTTGCTGCAACACAATCTCAGCCATCGATCCCCCTTGCTCGCACCGCTTCCGCGTGGCCATGCAATCCTTCCGCATTCGCCAGCGTGATCGCCGCCGGGCCCAGTTTCTGCAAGCCGGCCAACGTGTATTCCTGCACGGTGATCAGTTTCAAAAAATCCATCACGCTCAGCCCGCCCCGCACCTGGGCCACTCCGCCAGTCGGCAGGGTGTGGTTGGGGCCGGAGACGTAATCCCCCATGGGCTGCGGTGAGTAGCGGCCGATGAAAACCGAACCGGCATTGCGCACCCAGTCGAGATCCTCGTTCCCATCGACGCTCAGATGCTCGGGGGCCAGGCGGTTGGTGATCTCGCGTGCCTCATCCGCCGAACCCGCGACCACCGCCAGGCCATTACGCTCGATCGCCTGTCTGGCGATGGAATTCGTTTTCACCCGCAGCGCAACTTCCTTGACCACCGCGCGGGCCAGGGAAGCATTGGTAGTGATCAGGATGGCCAGCGCCTCTGGGTCATGCTCAGCTTGGGCCACCAGGTCGGCAGCAATCCCGACCGGATCGCCTGTTTCACTGGTTACGACAATCTCCGTCGGACCGGCCAGCATGTCGATCGCGCAATCGAAGGCCACCATTTTCTTGGCCGCGGTCACATACCAGTTTCCCGGTCCGACGATCTTGTCCACCCGGCGGATGCTCTCCGTGCCAAACGCGAGAGCCGCGATCGCCTGCGCGCCGCCGACGCGGTAAAACTCGCTGATGCCGAGTAGCGACGCTGCTGCCAAGGTCTCCTTCGCCGGTTTCGCCGAGACCGCCACGATCCGCTGCACCCCTGCCACTTGCGCCGGGATCACCGTCATGAGCAGCGTAGAGGGCAGGGGATAGCGCCCGCTAGGCACATAACATCCCACTGCGCCCAGGGCCCGTACGCGCTGTCCGGTGGTCAGCCCATTGCTCGCCGCACTCCAGTCCTTCGGCATTTGCCGTTGGGCGAATCGCCGGATATTTCCCGCCGCGGTCTGCAAAGCCGCCTGCAGGGGTTTGGGCGTTGCTTCCCACGCCTGTTCCATCTCCGCCCGGCCTATTTCGAGTGGCTGTTGCGCTGTCAGGCCGTCCAGCTTAGCGGCGTAGCGGCGCAGCGCTTTGTCCCCGCCCTTGCGCACGTCGCCCACAATGCGCTGCACCACCGGCATGGTGCGCGCCGTGTTCCTGGCGCCTCTCAGCTCCAACTCGCTCAGCATCTGCCGAATCTGCCTGCCACCCGGACCCTGAGTCCTCACCAACCTCATGCAGATGCTCCTTAAAGGCCTTTAACCACAGCTCTCCCCACTTTCAGCCACTAGCCAGTTCCCCATGAAAGCACGACCTTCTCCTTTGTCACCCGCCTGTCCCGGCGAGCCGTGGGAGCGCAGCCGACGGACCTGCAGTTCTCTTCATCTGCAACCGATGCCGGGTGCCCCACATCTCGCTCGTATTTCGCGAGATGTGGGATACCACTGCTCTTGACCCGCGAGCTTCCAAGGGCCAACCTCCGCCCAGCCGTCCTAAAAAACAATCTTGTTCAGTGGATACTCCACAATCCCCGTTGCCCCCGCACTTTTCAGTTTGGGAATCACATCCCGCAAGACGCTCTCTTCGAGCACCGTATTTACCGCTGCCCAGCCGGCGTCGCTGAGCGCGCCGACGGTCGGTGAATCCAGCGCCGGCAGCATCCCCAATACCTGATCCAGATGCTTCTTCTCCACGTTCATCATCAAACCCACACGGCCCTGCGCTGCAATCGCTCCGTTCAGCATGAGCGAGATATTGTCGATCTTCTGCTTCTTCCACGGATCGCCATAGGCCGCTCGATTGGCAATCAAATGGGTTTCGCTTTCCATCACGGTATCGATGATGCGCAGCCGGTTTGCCCGCAGTGAGCTACCGGTCTCGGTTACCTCCACAATGGCGTCCGCCAGCGTGGGCGGCTTCACTTCGGTCGCGCCCCAACTGAATTCCACTTTTACTGGAACCTTCTTGGCAGCGAAGTAATTCTTCGTCACCTCGACTAGTTCGGTAGCAATCACTTTCCCGCTCAAATGCTCGGCCTTCTCAAAGTGAGAATCCTCAGGCACCGCAAGCACCCAGCGCACTTTGGTCCGCGTCGCTTTGGAATAAGTCAGCCCCGTAATGCTGGCCACGTCGAGGCCGCTCTCTACCACCCAGTCAATGCCAGTGAGGCCAGCATCCAGAACGCCTTTCTCCACATACCGCGCCATCTCCTGGGCGCGAATCAGCATGCACTCGATCTCGCTATCGTCGATGCCGGGAAAATACGAGCGGCCGTTCGCATAGATGTGCCACCCCGCACGCTCAAATAGCGCAATCGTCGCGTCCTGCAGGCTTCCCTTGGGGATGCCGAGCTTTAACTTACCTCCCATTCTTGGCCTCCATCTTTGCCGCCGTGGGTAGTGGAATGGCATTCGTAAAACAGCTCACGGTCCCTTTGTGGCAGACCAGCCCGTCTCCTTCAACCACTACCCGAAACAGGAGAGTATCCTGGTCGCAGTCTGTTGTGGCTGAGACCACGCGCAGCCGGTTTCCGCTGGTCTCTCCCTTCATCCACAGCTTCTGCCGCGTCCGGCTCCAGAACGTCACAAACCCTGTCTCCAGCGTCATGGCATAGCTTGTCTCGTTGAGAAAGCCCACCATCAGCACCTGTCCACTCTCCGCGTCCTGCACGATTGCAGGCAACAGTCCGTCCATCTTTGCAAAATCGAGTTTCACTGCATCGCTCATCGCCCGCCTTCTCCCTCTTTTCACAAAACGGTAAACGCAAAAAAGCCCGCATGCGCATCTCGCGCCGGCGGGCTTTTCCTTATCCTGGCTTCCTGGCCTTTAACGCTGGCCGGAACCGTCCGCCGACACGCTCGTCACGTGATGATGGTGATGACGATGGTGATGGGTGCGGACTTGCATACCTGATAAAAAGCTAACCGTCTCTTCCCCTGATGTCAACCTCCGCGGCTGATGCCGCCTTTCCATGGGTCTGCTACCATGCCGCCGGAAGCGTTTTTAATGGCGTAATCGAGGAGACTGCTCTCAACGCGGCCATTCCGCCAAAACCGGGGCCCCTGGGGCGCACGGTCTTTGCGTGCCCCGGGGTGGAAAGAATGGCCGCATCTGGCGAATCCCGCCAGATCACCGTAATAGTAAAAATGCTTGATTGGCTCCATGCAAACCAACCCGATCAAACTTCCGTACCTGTTACTGACCATCTTGGCCGTTGGTTCTACGCTCTTCTATGCCGCCAGTACCGCTGCGAACTTTGATAGTTTCCTCAATGCCAACCGCGCGCGCCCGCCGCTTGATGCTCCTCACACCACGCATTTTCTGGTGCAGCCGCTCCCCGAGTCCCGCCGCGCCGGCATGGTCCCGGAGGACCAAGTACTCTCCGTGAACGGACTGCCATTCACCGGAATGGCCGGGGTGATTCGCCAGACCTATCATGCTCGTCCGGGGCAGATCGCTGCCATCGTTTATCGCAATATGGCAGGGGAAATCCGTACGGCTCACGTTGGGCTGATGGCGCGGCGAAGGGGCCCTCCCACGCTCACCGGCTGGCTAATCAACATCGTGCTAGTTCTGCTCTTTCCCGCATTCTGCCTCTTGCTGGGATATTGGGTGGTGTTGGCCAGACCGTTCGAGTGGAACGCCTGGTTTTTTCTCGGCATCATGAATGTGGTTCCGGCCTTTGTCAGCCAAGCCGGATACTTTCCCGGCTTCCTCGCCGCCTTCACCATCTTCTGGCGGATCTTTGCCTTCCAGTGGATGTTCATCTCCCTCATCCTGTTCAGCATCTACTTTCCTGTCCGCTCCCGGATCGACACCCGCCACCCATGGATCAAGTGGCTGATCATTATTCCGCAGATCCCGATCGTCCCTGCCACCTGCGCGCTGGAATACGGCCTGCTCTATCACATCCGCTTCATCCAACCGTATCTCTCCGCGTTTGATCCGCTGGAGCTCGCCGGAAATGTCTTCGCCGCGATTTCTCTTTGCATCTTTATCGGCGAGATCATAGGCAAGCTCTTCACCGTCCCCGCCCCCGATGCCCGACGCCGCCTGGGCGTGGTGGCTGCTGGGTCGCTGCTGGGCCTTGGCCCTTTGCTCGCCCTTCTGCTGACCTCCACCTTCTCGGACAAGCCGATTATGGATATGGCGCCTTCCTGGGCCCTGTTTACGGTCGCAGTTCTCTTCACCTTCTTCCCCCTCTCGCTTGCCTACACCGTCATCGTGCAGCGCGCCCTCGACCTGCGCATCATCCTCCGCCAGGGCACCCGTTACGCCTTTGCCCGCGGCACGTTGTGGGTGCTACAAACGATCGTCTTCACTTTCCTGGGCTTCCGGATCTTCCGCTTTGCTCATAGCTCCGGCCGCGCCGCCCAGCTCATCGCTCCCATAGTCTTCGTCGTCATTGTTCTTTTCTTGCGCCTGCGCATTGCCCGGCCGCTTTCCCTATGGCTTGATCGGCGCTTCTTTCGCGAAGCCTACTCCGTCGACCAGGTATTGATGGACCTCTCCGAGCAAGCGCGCAGCTTCACTGAAACCGAGCCCTTGTTGCGCACCATCGTTGAGCGCATTGGGCAGACGCTGCATGTGGAGCGGATCGGCTTCCTGCTGCGCCGGGGAAATCTCTTTAGCCTGCAGTACGCACAAGGAATTCCTGGTGCCATCGACCTCTCCCTGCCGGACAACTCCTCCACCATCCGCGCCCTGGCAATTGGTCGAAGTCCCAAACAGGTCTTTCTCGAGCGTCCCGAACCATGGCTGGCGTTAGCGCCCGCCAGTGAACTCTCAGTTCTCAATCAGCTCGATGCCGAGTTGCTGCTGCCTTTGCCTGGCCGCTCCGGCTTAATCGGGGTGATGGCTCTGGGGCCCAAGCTAAGCGAAGAACCCTACTCCCGCTCCGACCGGCAGTTGCTATCTTCCATCGCCCTGCAAACCGGCTTAGCCATCGAAAACAGCGCTTTGGTGCACCGCCTGGCGGAGGAGTCAGCCCAGCGCCAGCGCATCGACCGCGAAATTGAAATCGCACGGGAAGTGCAGGAGCGCCTCCTGCCGCAGAGATATCCCGTCGTCGCCGGGGTCGATTTTGCCGCCCACAGCCGCGCTGCCCGAGAGGTTGGTGGGGACTATTATGACTTTATTGCGCTCGAAAATGGCAGCCTCGGTATCGCCATCGGCGATGTCTCCGGAAAGGGCATTTCTGCCGCCTTGTTGATGGCTTCTATTCGTGCCGCGCTGCATGGGCTTACCTTCAGCGGCGATCTCGATCTCGCCCGCGTCATCGAGGGCCTCAATCGCATCATCTACGATTCCTCCACCAGTAATCGCTTCGTCACCTTTTTCTTTGGCGAATACGATCCCGTCACGCGCACACTGGATTACGTCAATGCCGGCCACAACGCACCAATGCTCTTGCGTCCCTTGGCGCACGATGGTTTTTGTAACCCCGAGGCAGAGTGCCTGGTGCAGCGCCTGGAAACCGGAGGACCGGTCCTCGGCATCTTTACTGACATTCGCTATGAGCAGGGCAGGATCCAGTTGCGGCCTTACGATGTTCTCGTCGCCTTTACCGACGGAATCAGCGAAGCCATGAACGCCAATCTTGAAGAATGGGGAGAAGAAAGTCTGATCACGGCTGCCAGGATGAACACCCACCGTCCCGCACAGGAAATCGTCACTGCGGTGATTGCCAGCGCCGACCAGTTCACTGCGGCTGCCCCTCAGAGTGACGACCTGTCGCTGGTCGTCCTCAAGGTCCTCTAAGATGCCTCTTCGCCGGCTGGTTGTCCTCCTTCTATTCTGTTTGGCCGCCGCTTTGCAGGCACAAACGCCTCCCGTCGAGTATGAAACCTTCGTGAGCCAGGGCAAGGACATTTCGTGCGCGGTTTACGGCTCCCGCGAGGCCACCGCGACCATCCTCTTTCTTCGCGGGGCGAGCCCTTCTGATCTTTCTCTCGGCCGGCTGGAGGCGCGATTCTTTGCCGACCACGGCTTTCGCGTTTTGTTACCCGACTATTTCAGCGCCACGCCCACTGCTGAGCCGACCGCAGCCAACTATCGCCGTTGGGCCCAGGTGGTTCAAGACATCGTCGCCGATCTGCACTCGCGTCCCCTTCTGCGCAACAAAAAAATCGCCCTGGCCGGACAGGCTCAGGGAGCTTCCGTCGCCCTCATTGCCGGCACCCAGAGGTTAGAGGTCGAGGCCATCGCGGAATGGTCCGGCCTTCTGCCCAACCAATTCTTCTCCCAGGTACAAACCATGCCGCCGCTCCTCATCCTTCACGGTGAGCTGGACAAGCAGGTCCCGATCGTCAACGCCCGCCAGTTAGTCCGCCTTTGCCAACTCAGAGACTTCACCTGCGAAATAGAAATCTATGCCGGCGAGGGTCACCTCTTTGGTAGTCATGTCATGGACTCCGCCAACCTGCGCGCTCTGGCCTTCTTCCGCGTCTACCTGCACTAAAACGCCGATTGTCCGAGCTCTAAACAAACCACCAATGGTGTCGGTTCAGGACGGGTGCCCCAGGTTCGCCCACCCGCCCCGGCTTGCCGTGGGAGCGTACCTGGGCCGAAAAAGGGGGGCGACGCCCCCACCATTGCTTTTGTTCATCACCCTCGGAAGGAACCACCACGAAACATTAAAGCAATCCGGCCACATCTTCGGCGGGATCCTTGAGCCCCAGTCCCGTCATCTGCCGTCGGGACGCTTCATTCATGTAGTAGTGCAACCTGCCCGCCGCTTGCGCGTAGCCCAATCCTTCTTCCCGGACGTTCGAGATGCAATTCCGCTCCGCGTCTTTCCTGCCCCGCCGCGGTTCCCACGTAATGTAGACACCGAGAGAATCGGCAGAGCTTAATCCTGGCCGCTCCCCAATCAGCACTACCGCCAGGCTCGCGTGCAGCGCTTCCCCAATCGCATCCCCAACCGCCACCCGGCCCTGCTCTACGACACACACCGGCGCTAGCCGCCAACCGGCGATCAAAGGCAAGACGTCTCGTAACAAACGCAGCGCATGCCGCTCGACGGCCAGCGCCGAGAGGCCATCCGCGATCACGAAGACCACGTCGTATTCTGCCGGCGTGAGCAGGGCTGCGGAATCCTTGCTCAAAGCGCGTCCCAAGTCGGGCCGCCTCAGATAGGCGGCGCGGTCTCCGGCCTGACTTTCCAGGGCCAGCGCCGCAAGTCCTGACCTCCGCAGCTCATCGCACAGCATGCGCACATCGATAGCCCCGTGGACCGCGTCGCGCGCCCGGGCATGCGCCAATTGAAAGTCGAGCAGCGGACGCGTCGCCAGGCTCACCCCGCTTCGCTGCAGCCCAACCCGCGCCGGAGTGAAACTGCGCAAGGCCTCGCGTGCTGCGTCAGACATCTCCGGCAGCGTAAGAACCAGGTCAGTTTCCTGGCGCTGCGTCTTGGGATTTCGTTTTCCAAACATTGGCGGTTACGTAAGAAAGGCCGGCACACTCAAGCGCAAACGGGCATCACTATGCAGCCAGGCCTCAAACTCCGGAGCTGGCCGCAAGCCCAACGTCCGCCGCAGGTACAGCGCATCGTGGAACGATGTGCTTTGATAGTGCAGCATCACGTCGTCGGCTCCCGGCACACCCATGATGTAATTCACCCCCGCGGCGCCCAGCAGAGTAAGCAGCACATCCATGTCGTCCTGGTCGGCTTCGGCGTGATTGGTGTAGCAGACGTCACACCCCATGGGCAGCCCGAGCAGTTTCCCGCAGAAATGGTCCTCCAGCCCGGCGCGAATGATTTGCTTGCCGTCGTAGAGGTACTCCGGACCGATGAAGCCCACCACGGTATTCACCAGCATTGGCCGGTAGCGCCGGGCTACAGCATACGCCCGGGCCTCGCAGGTCTGCTGGTCAACCCCGTGATGAGCATCGGCGGAAAGTGCGCTGCCCTGCCCGGTCTCGAAATACATCACATTATCGCCCACCGTGGCTTTGTGGCCGTTGTGGCCCGCGAAGTCCGACCCCCGTTTGAGTTCCCGCGCCGCCGCGCAGGCCTCATCCAGCAGCGCCAGGTTCACCCCAAAGGAGTGGTTGGCGGCTTCGGTGCCGGCAATCGATTGAAAGACAAGGTCGACCGGCGCATCTTCCTCAAGTGCCGCCATGAGCGTCGAGACATGCGCCAACACGCAGCTCTGCACTGGAATTCCATATTTCTGCCGCACATGATCGATCAGCTGCAGCAGGGTCCTTACGCTGTTCACGTTGTCCGAAGCTGGATTAATCCCGATCACCGCATCCCCGGAGCCGAGTAGCAGTCCATCCACCATCGCCGCCGCGATGCCTGCCGGATCGTCCACAGGATGATTCGGCTGCAGCCGCGTAGAGAGCCTGCCCGGCAGGCCTACCGTGGTTCTGAACCGCGTCACCACGCGAATCTTGCGTGCCACCAGGATCAGATCCTGCACCCGCATCAACTTGCTGACTGCCGCCGCCATCTCAGGAGTCAAACCCGGTGCTAGCGCCGCCAGCGCCTCGCCCGTCGCGTTGTCGGAGAGCAGCCAATCGCGAAGATCTCCCACCGTCAGCGCCGCTACCGGAGCAAAGGCGGCCGGATCGTGAGTGTCGATAATCAGCCGCGTAATCTCATCGTTCTCGTAAGGCACCAGGGCTTGCTGAAGAAAGGCGCGCAGCGGAACATCCGCCAGCGTCATTTGTGCCGCGGCACGCTGCTCTCCGCTCTCCGCGGCAATCCCCGCCAGCGCGTCCCCCGATCGGTAAGGGCTGGCCTTAGCTAATAGATCGCGCAGATCCTCGAACTGGTAGGTGACCTCGCGGATCTTTCGGCGCAGTCGCATGGTTGGACCATAGTAATACGGTCCAGCGTGCCTGAAACCGCGCTCCTGGAACCGCGCTCCTGATATCCTGCAAACCATCTTGGCTAGCCATCGTAGATATGACCGAGGCACTGTCCTGATGCTGGTGTTCGTCACCGGCTTCGCGCTCGGGCCGCGCACGCTGGCGCAGCCTCCCGCTACCTCGCACCCCGTCGTTCTCCATGCCGCCCGCCTGCTGGATATCGAGGGCGGCCGCATCCTTTCCCCCGGGGAAGTCTTGATCGAAGGAGAAAAGATCGTTGCCGCCGGCTCCTCCGTTGGCCACCCCGCTGGAGCCGAGACCATCGACCTGGGCGACACCACCCTGATGCCCGGCCTCATCGACGCCCACGTGCATCTTTTCCTCCATCCCGGGGCCGAAGATCTGCAAACCGTGACCGAATCCGTGCCCCAGCGGGTGATCATGGCTACTCTGGCTGCTAAGGCCGATCTGCTCGCCGGTTTTACCGCCGAGCGTGACATGGGCACGGAAGGCGCGGGGTCCGCCGACTCTGCCGTCCGTAACGCGATTGACCAGGGACTTATCCCTGGACCGCGCCTGCGCGTCAGCGGCAACGCCATCAATATTCTGGGCGGCCACGAAGACGCGCTCCACTACAACCCCGAGCAGCACGTGCTCCCCAACGCCACTTACGCCAATACCGGCGATGAACTGGTAACCGTCATTCGCCAGCAGATCAAAGACGGGGCCGACTTCATTAAGATTTACGAAACCGGCCGCGACTTCTTTAAGGACGGCCAGTTTCATTCCATCGTGGAGTACTCCGAGCCCCAGTTGGCCCAAGCTGTCGCCGAGGCTGCACGCCTGCAAACCCGCATAGCTGTGCACTGTGAAGGTGAGCCGGGAGCCCTCTACGCTGCCCAGGCTGGGGTGGCCTCGATCGACCATGCTGACCAACTGAGCGACGAGACCATGCGCCTGATGCGCGAACGGCAGATCTACGCCGTCCCCACCTTTACCATCCAGGAATATTTTGCCGCCCATGCCAGCTCACCCGACGGGGCGGCCCGCGAACATCAACTCCTCGATTATCACGTGCAGGAGTTTCACCGCCAGTTGGAGCACGGCGTACCGATGGCTGTGGGTTCCGATGTGGGGCCCTTTCCCCACGGCACCCAGGCGCGTGAGTTGGAGCTAATGGTGGAATACGGCATGAAGCCGCTGGACGTGCTTAAGGGTGATTTGCTGAACGGGGCCCGGCTACTCGATTGGGAGCACGAGCTCGGCGCGCTCAAGGCCGGCTACTATGCCGACATCATCGCTGTCCCTGGCAATCCCTTGGAAGACATCCGCGTCCTCGAACGCGTCTCTTTCGTGATGAAGGCGGGCGTGGTCTACCGCCGATAGACCGAATTGCGGTGTCTCGGGTTCGGGAGAGCCCTAGTTAGAAAATTTTGCCGGGATCATCCTCGTATCGACCGGCCTTTGCATCCAAGCAAAGTGTTGTTGTCCTGGCCGGTGAGATATCTGGCCAGAACAGGCCAAAATAGCAGCGGTCATTGATCCTGCGGACAAACTTGTATAGTATCCTCAACGGTTACCGGAGCAATTACTCCCGATGCGTTTAGGGCTTCAGTCGCGTGTGATGTTGGTCTATTGCTGCAAATGGTCGAGATAAGTCTTAAGGAGAGAGCATGAAAAGAACAGTAGTTGCGCTAAGCCTGATGGGCCTGATGGTTCTGCCCGTGTTTGGACAGGACAAGGAAGCGGATCGAGTGAAGGCCGCGGGTACCGTAATTTCCGAGATCATGAATGTTCCCGATGACATTCCGCAGAACGTAATCGACAAAGCGGATTGCGTAGTGGTTTTACCCTCCGTGCTCAAGGCCGCTTTCATTGTAGGTGGCAGCTACGGTCGCGGCGTGTTGACCTGCCGTAGTGGCAGGAACTTTCGCGGTCCCTGGAGTGCGCCGTCGATGATGGCTCTTGAAGGCGCGAGTTTCGGATTCCAATTGGGTGGCCAGGCCACGGATTTCGTCCTCCTGCTCATGAGCCCGACCTCCGCCGCCAACATTCTTAAGAGCAAGGTCAAGATCGGTGGGGATGCCTCCGCGGCCGCCGGTCCGGTTGGCCGTAATGCCTCCGCTGAAACAGATGTAACCATGCGGGCAGAGATCCTTTCCTATTCGCGCGCACGTGGACTTTTCGCCGGAATCTCACTTTCGGGTTCCACTTTGCGTCCGGACAACGACGGCAACAAGGCTCTTTACGGCAAAGATATTACTGCTGAGGCGATCGTTTTCGACAAAGCGGTACCGCCCCCACCCTCCGCGGCCCTCTTGTTGCGCACTTTGAACAGGAAGTCACCCAAAAACCTGTCCAAGTAGTAGGACCGAGCTAGGAACGAGAACCGAACCGGCCGCGTGCAAACGCTTTTGCGCGCGGCCCGTCGGTTATGACGCTGTGTCATAGCAAAGTCCGAAGGAATAGGACGGGTGCCCCAGGTTCGCCAGGGCGTACCTGGGCCGAAAACGATGGGGCGCAGCCCCCACGATCGCATTTGCTGAATCCGCAAATCAGGCTTTGGATACCAAAGGCATTCAAACAGATCTACCCGCTCTTGCAATGACGCACGTTGCAACGGGCCTCATTGCAGTCTTCCAGGCAATCCAGGAGATCGCTCATGCTCAACCTGTTGTGGGAAGCCATCATCGGCCTTATCGTAGGGGCGCTAGCGAAGTTCATCATGCCGGGAAAAGACCCCGGCGGCATCTTCATCACCATGTTGATCGGCGTCGCCGGTTCCTTACTGGCTACCTTTATCGGCAGCCACGTGGGCTTGTATCAAGAGGGCCAACGCGCCGGCTTCATCATGTCGGTGCTGGGCGCTATCGTGCTGTTGGCCCTCTACCGTTTGATCAAGGGCAAGACAGCGACAACCTAGCAACCGCACCTCTGGTCCGTCATTCCTGTAGTACCCCCCAGCCGACGCTTCGTCGTAACGGTAACGCCCCCGCTTATCCACTGGTTCCACAGTTCTAACCTCCGCGCACCGGCCTCCGGCCTTGTTCGGTGCTTCAGCCGGGCGTAGCCTCATCCCAGCGGCCTTTTTCGAGCCTCCCAAACCGGCGTGGCTGGGCGGCGGTTCGTCAGCGCACGAAGCCAAAGCGCCTAACCCGCGCCTGCGGCTGTCTTTCAGCGTTCTCCACAGCCGTTTGTTCGGCTTCGGGAATCGAATAGGGAGAATATGCATATAAACTACTAGATGTAGTGGTTCTGGCTTGACACACGCCATGGAGAGCGGTACTTTCGCATCTCACGGTCTTGCTCTTTCAATCTTAGGTTCCACCGTTTTTTGGGTGTTTCGTCCGCCAAAGCCTGGTTTGGTATGTGTTTCCAGTAAGGCCGGTTTGACCCCTCTTTTTGAAGGCGCCAGTTACGAGCGCCCGGGGCGGCTTTTCTGTCAATTCTTTAAAATAAGTGAGGAGATCTATGGCCGAGGCCACCAATTCCGTTACTTCCGCCGCTCAAAACGGCTGGGCCGCCCACTATAGCCAGTCGGTGTCGAAGCCCCAATCCACCACCGGCGTGCACTGCACTCGCCTCTTCTCTAAACCTGGCGTCTCCCCCTACAGCGAGGTCGCTTGGGAGCGCCGCACAGCCTCGATCTCCGATTCCGCCGGGGGTACCATCTTCGAGCAGAAAGACGTCGAGGTTCCCGCTGACTGGTCGATGACGGCGACCAACATCGTCGCTTCCAAGTACCTCCACGGCCACATTGGCACTCCCCAGGGTGAGTTCGGCGCTCGCGAAACCGGTGTCCGCCAACTCGTCGCCCGGGTCGCAGAGACCATCCGTGACTGGGGTGTGACGGGCGGCTATTTTGCTACCCCGGAAGACGCGGCTACCTTCCATGACGAACTGGTCCACCTGTTGATTACCCAGAAAGCGGCCTTCAACTCGCCCGTCTGGTTCAACGTCGGCTGCGAGCGGCTCGAGCCCAATTCCGACGCCCAGAACTGGCATTGGAACCCTCATACTTGCGCGGTTGAATTCTCCGTGACCGGCTACCGCAATCCGCAGTGCTCTGCTTGCTTCATCAACTCGGTCGACGATTCGCTCGATTCCATCCTGACTCTGGCCAAGACCGAAGGCATGCTCTTCAAGTGGGGATCGGGTACCGGGACCAACCTTTCCTGCATCCGCGGATCCATGGAAACTCTCTCCGGCGGTGGCACCGCCAGCGGGCCGCTGAGCTTCATGCGCGGTTTCGATGCCTTCGCCGGTGTTATCAAGTCTGGCGGCAAGACCCGTCGGGCAGCCAAGATGGTCATCCTGAACGTCGACCATCCGGACATTGCCGACTTCATCGAGTGCAAGGCCAAAGAAGAAGTGAAAGCCTGGACCTTGATGCAGGCCGGTTATGACGGTTCCGGTCCTGACTCGGAGGCCTACAGCTCCATCTTCTTCCAAAATGCCAACAACTCCGTTCGCGTGACCGACGAGTTCATGCGCGCTGTGGAGCGAGACCTGGACTTCGCTACCCGCAAGGTCAAGGGCGGCGAACCGGCCAAGGTTTACAAGGCTCGCGACCTCATGCGGAAAATTGCCGAGGCTACCTGGCAGTGCGGCGATCCCGGCATGCAGTACGACACCACCATCAACAAGTGGCACACGTCCAAGAACTCCGGCCGCATCAATGCCTCCAATCCTTGCTCCGAGTACATGTTCCTCGACGACTCGGCCTGCAACCTGGCCAGCTTCAACCTGCTCAAGTTCGTTACCCCCGCTGGCGCCTTTGACGTGGATGCGTATCGCCATGCCATCGATATCATGATCACCGCCATGGACATCCTGGTCGACAATTCCGGCTACCCGACCGAATCCATTGTGCGCAACTCCCACGACTATCGGCCGTTGGGCTTGGGTTACGCCAACCTGGGCGCGCTGCTCATGGCCATGGGGCTGCCTTATGACAGCGACGCGGGCCGGGACTTCGCCGCTGCCCTCACCGCCATCCTGTGCGGCCAAGCTTACCTGCAGTCCTCGGTCCTGGCGGAAAAGGCGCCACCCTTGGTCTCCGCCACCGCGCTTTGCCAGCAGGCACAATATGCCGACGGCGCCAACGGGTTATCCCAGCGGGGCGGCGCTTGCCCCGGCTTCTACGTCAACCGCGAGCCGTTCCTCGACGTCATTCGCATGCACCGTGCCGAAGTGAACAAAATCGGCCATGCCAACTCCGCCGAGCCCTTCACCACACCTCAGCTTGCTGCGCTGATTGAGGCCAGCAAGGACTGCTGGGATCAGGCCCTGGGTCATGGCGAGCAGTACGGCTACCGCAATTCGCAGGTCACTGTGCTTGCTCCCACCGGCACCATCGGTTTCATGATGGATTGCGACACCACCGGCATCGAGCCCGATCTCGCCCTGATCAAGTACAAAAAGCTGGTCGGCGGCGGAATGATCAAAATCGTCAACAACACCGTTCCCACGGCCCTCTTCAAGCTCGGCTACACCAATCCCCAGGTGGACTCCATCGTCAGCTACATCGATTCCACCGGCACCATTGAAGGCGCACCCGGCATCAAGCCCGAGCACCTCGCCGTCTTCGATTGCAGCTTCAAGCCCAGCAAAGGGACGCGCTCTATCCACTCCTCCGGCCACATCAGGATGATGGCTGCTGCCCAGCCGTTCCTCTCCGGGGCCATTTCCAAAACCGTCAACCTTCCCCACGACGCAACCCTCGACGATATTATTCAGGCCTACACAGAAGCCTGGCGTCTGGGCCTCAAAGCCGTGGCCATCTACCGTGACGGATCCAAAGGTGCTCAGCCGCTCAACGTCTCCGACGGCAACAAGGCCAAGGTGATCAAAAATGCGCTGGGCGCAGAAAGCATCGTCGATGTAGCCGTCAGCGCTGCCGCCGATCGTGTGCTCGCCGCCATGGCGCAAGGCGACACCACCTCAATCGGAGACGATTTGAAAGTCCTTGAGGACAAGGTCTCGGCCCGGCTGGAAGTCACCGCCAACGCGGTCGTGACTGCGGCCAATGCCTTTTCCACGTCGATCGCCAACGCTGTCAACCTGGGTCAGGCTGCCGCGCTGCGCGAAGAACCAGAGACCTCGCAGGGTCCCCCACGCGCCGTGCGCCACCGCCTGCCGGAGGAGCGTCCGTCGCTCACGCATAAGTTCTCCATCGCCGGCCACGAAGGTTACATCACCGTCGGCCTTTACCCTAACGGTCAACCAGGTGAAATCTTCATCAAGATGGCCAAGGAAGGCTCCACTGTTTCCGGGCTCATGGACTCTTTTGCCACAGCAGTCTCGCTCTCGCTTCAGCATGGGGTTCCGCTCAAGGTTCTGTGCGAAAAATTCGCCCACACTCGCTTTGAGCCCTCCGGCTGGACTGGCAACGAACAGATTGGCTTTGCCAAGTCCATCATGGATTACATCTTCCGCTGGCTGCAATTGCGGTTCCTTTCCGGCCATCAACTGAGCCTGTTCTCCGGCTTGGCAGCCCAGCACTCTGCTACGCCTGAATTGGCGGCCGGCTTGAGCGACGAGCCGGAGAGTTCCGGGTCCGAAGCCGGAAGATTCGAAGCCAGGTATGAAACCAGGCCGCCGGCTATCGGCATCGTGCCCGAAGCTGGTGCCCTGGGTCAGGGTCGGCCACCCTCACCCAGCTTCAACATGGAAGATCGGGGAATCTTCGGGGCACCCGAAGCGCATAAGGGCGGGGGTTCCATCTTTCACGCAGCCGACGCCATGAAGGAGTATCTCGACATGGGCGACGCGCCCAGCTGCCACACTTGCGGAGCCATCATGGTTCGCAACGGCAGCTGTTACCGGTGCATGAGTTGTGGTTCTACCAGCGGCTGCAGCTAGCATTTTCACTTCTGGTGTATACGAGGCAACCACTCCCGACGCGGCTTTTCCCCAAGAAAAGCCGCACTTCGCTTAACCCGACCGTTCAGAGTAGAAGTGAAAATGCTCTAGGGTAATCTTCTTCCACCACTGAACCATCGGGTGCTCCATCCTTCGGCGTTGTTTGCCCAGGGTGGGGCACCCGTTTCCTGTTTTCAACCAACTATCTACAGCGTTGGTTCATAAAGCTGTTTCAAATCGCGCATGCGGCTGCGCGTCAGTGTGATCAGGCAGCGCGTCCTTGCGCTCGGCTCGGCCGACCCCGGATGCTTGACCGTGCCTATGTCGTACACCTTTACCAACGCATCGCACGCCGTCACCCGGTATTTCTCCCAGACTACTTCTGTCCCGTCCAGCGCCAGGGCATTGGCATCGTTCGGCGAGCTCTGGATCAGAGCCTCCCGCAGCGCGTCGAAAAATTGTGTGTAATTCTTGTACGTCTCGACCCGAGCGTCGTTTAGGCATACGTCTCGGTCCGTCACAGTCTGCGCTTCCGGGCAAGCGCCAACCTCGTGCGCCATTTCGGCCTCATAGGCCATATCGGCAATGCGCTGTTGTTTGCCATCCTGGGCCCCTCCGCTCAGGGGATTGCCCAGGGCAAGCAGCAAAAGAAGAGTCGCAGCGGATGCGCGCGTGATCATCGCTCCACACCTCCGCCACAATCTTATTCTTTAGTTTGGATCGCACCAGGAAGGACTCTGGGGAAAAGCGGCTCGGAAGCTGCATTTCCCCAGCGGGGGAGCTTTACGGGGGAGATTGTTGAGGGCGAAAACCTCTGGCCTTAGTAGCCGAGGAATTTGCCCATAGTGCCGTAGGTCGGCTCGCGCCGCTCCGGCACTTCGACCGGTACCGGCGTATCCTGCCAACGCCCGGAAGATTCCGACTGAACCGGCTTCTTTGCGGACAGTGGCTGACCTTTTTGTGCCCAGTTGCCAATCGCCGTAACGATCCGGGCCGCTGCCAACCGCCTCGATGCCGCATCCGTCTTGGTGCCGCCCTGAAATTCTCCCAGGGACTGCGGTGCACGTCCATCCTCCAGGGCGCTCAGAGTCCAAATACCCCCAGGCTGCGGCGACATAACAAAAATAGCCCTCAGACTGCGCACAATAAATTCCACTGTGGGTTTGCCGTCCTGCAGATCTAACCGCGGATCGAGTTCCAGCTTTTCCTTGCTGGTGAAGTCGAATGCGGCCTCGATTAGGGCGGATAGCTCCAAAAGCTTAGCTTCCCGCTCCTGTTCGCGGATCCGATCGTTCTCTTCTGCCAGCCGGCGATCGGTTTCGACCACCAACTTGCGTGCCTGCTCGAACATCTCTAATAAAACCTGCTCCATGTGACACCCTCGTGAGCAGTATGCTGGCTAGAGATGTACGCGGCCATACAACTAATGTCACATACCCTGTGCAATGGGCGAAACCGTTTAGTGCCGTCGGCGATCCCGATCGCGGTTGCCCCCGCCCCCACCACCCCCGCCACCGCCGCGGCTTTGCCGTCCTCCTCCGCCTCCTCCTCCGCCTCCTTGTTTGGGGCGATAGCAGCTCTTGCAGTAAACCGGACGGTCCCCACGCGGTTCGAATGGCACCGTCGTTGTTTGTCCGCAACTGGCACACACCACGGTTGTGCCCGTGCTCATGCCGGGACCGGCGCCCGAACCAGCGGAGTAACCACCCTCGTGCTGGGAGTGGGAAGCTCCGTGTCCACCTCCAGCGGAACTTTGCTTAGCTTGGCGGCATGGTTTGCAGCGGCGGGGAGAGGAGTAGCCGCGTTCCTGGAAGAACTGCTGTTCCCCTGCGGTAAAAGTAAATTCCTGACCGCAGTCGCTACAGGTAAGTAACAGGTCGCTGCCGCTCATGGCCACGCCCCCTTCAGCGAGGGGGCTGCGAACGCCCCACGCGCAATGGAATGTTACACGCAAAATGGCTGCATCACACTTGTCTTTGCTTAAGGCTGGCCCGTTGCACAAGCGGCTGGGCAAAGAAACGATTTAAACTGGGACTTGCGTTGCTGGAGGAAGGGAACTGATGAGGAAAAGAGGATTGCTGGCGCTATTGATCCTGGTGTGCGCCGCAACGCTGTCGCCAGCCAAGCAGCTTGGCTGGCAGCCGCTTTTCGATGGTCATGACCTGCGCGGATGGAAGCACGTAGGACCCGGTGGCTTCATCGTGGAGCACGGACTACTGAAGACCCAGGGCGGCATGGGCCTCCTCTACTGGGCCGACCACGCCTTTGGCGATTGCGAGATCAAAGTGGTGTACCGGATGGAGCACGACAATGACAACTCCGGTGTCTTCATCCGTATCCCCAGCGAACCTACGGAACCCTGGATGCCGGTCAACCGCGGATACGAAGTGCAAATCGACAACCGGCCGGAACTTGGGGGCGAGGATGATTATCACGTAACTGGAACGCTCTACTCCTTGACCAAGCCGCTGGCCAAGCCGGGCAAGCCAGGGCCGGAATGGAACACAATGTTGATTCGCATTGAAGGACCGCGCACCCAGGTGTTTGTGAATGACGTCAAAGTGACGGACTACACCGAGGGCCAGCCGGTGCCGCCGAAGAAGCTTTCCTTCGAACCGGACCGCGGCCTCCGTCCCGACAAGGGCTGGATCGGCCTGCAGAATCACAGCGATAAGGATATCGTCTACTTCAAAACCGTCGCCGTGCTGCCCCTAGGCATCGAGCAGGATTGGCAAATCAGAGGGCCGCAGGGCGGCAATAACTGATTTCAATGGGGCGTCCTCCATCCCACGCTGATGGATGCAATGGTGAGCGGCCCGTGAGGCGTCCCGCGAAACCGAAGCAGAGACATCAGGAGCTTCTCAATCCCTTGGTCAGAGATGTTGAGGTGAGCGCCACCCTCCACTTTGTCATCCCGACCGTAGCGTAGTGGAGGGATCTGCAGTTCTCTTTCTCCGCCTAGGACCCTCCAGGATTGGTTTTTCGACTTGCCCAGGACCAACGTCTTCTGTGGCAGGCGGAAGTTTTCGCGCGAGTCCCGCTCTTATGCTTTGTATCAGGGCACGACTTTAGTCGGGCCGTAAACGATTGAGAATACGTCGGGCTTTAGCCCCTGAGGGCAATGGACCGACCGTGCTCCCCGCGGCCCCCTCACATACCGTCATAGTTCGGACCGCCGCCGCCTTCCGGAGGCACCCAGGTGATGATCTGATACGGGTCCATAATGTCGCAGGTCTTGCAATGAACGCAGTTGGCGAAATTGATATGCAACTGTTTCCCTTCCGCCCCTTCCACCATTTCGTACACCGCCGCCGGGCAGAAATGCTGACACGGATTGCCAAACTCCTGTACGCAACGATGGTTACAAATATCCATATCGCGGATCACGAGGTGGACCGGTTGGTCCTCCTCATGACGCGTGCCTGAGTAATACACGTCGGTTAGCTTGTCGAATGAAAGCTTTCCGTCGTTCTTCGCCGGTCCTAGCGTAGCTTCGCGCCCGTAGGTCGACCGCCCGATGGCATCCAAGTGCCGCATCTTAAGGTAGCCCGCATGGTTCTTGAAGTCGGGGCCAAGGTTTCGCCCTCCCCACACCTGCTGTACCGCGCTATGTGCCAGCCCCGGCAACAGCCCATGCTCGAAACCCTGGTGAAAATTGCGTACTGAGTAGAGCTCCTCTTTGATCCAGCTGCCCTCGACCCGGCTCTGGTAGGCGGCAAGAGCTGTGCTTGAATTGTCCCCCACCCGCATCGATTCGAATGCGGTCTCCGCCGCCAGCATGCCGCTCTTGATGGCCAGATGGATACCCTTCAGCCGTTGGGAGTTAAGCAGGCTTGCCGAATCCCCCAGGATCATCCAACCCTTCCCGGCCAACTTCGGCATGGTGAGCCAGCCGCCGTAAGGCAGACTCTTGGCGCCATAGCGAATCATCTTGCCCCCTTCCAGCAGGGGCCGTACCAGGGAATGTTCTTTGAACGACTGAAAGACGTGCTGCGGGTCGACCCGTGGATCCTGGTAATCGAGGCCGACTACGTAGCCCACCGACAGCAAGGTGTCCGAGATGCCATAGATCCAGGCCCCTCCATACTCTTGCCAGGTCAGCGGATATCCCAGGGTGTAGATCACCTCGCCTTTGGCCACCCGGCCGGAGGGGATCTCCCATAGCTCCTTGATCCCCACTCCATAGGTCTGCGCGTGCTGTGGATCTTCCAGCTGAAAGCGCTCGATCAATTGCTTGCTGCAGGAGCCGCGCGCCCCTTCCGCCAGGATCGTGATCTTTGCATGAAGATCGTAGCCCGGTTCAAAATTAGCTTTGGGATTCCCCTGCTTATCGACTCCTTTGTCATCCGTTCGTACCCCGCTGACCCCGTCCTCATCGAAAAGCAGCTCGCTGCCGGCAAAGCCGGTGAAGATCGTGATCCCCGCCGCCTCCACCTTGGCTGCCATCCACTTCACGAACTTGTTGATGGAGATCACGTAATTCCCGTGGTCGCGCAGCGGTGGGGGCACGACAGGGAACTTGTGATGGCCCTTCTCAGTCAGGTAGTAAACGGATTCCTTGATCACTTCCGCATCGATGGGAGCTTCAGCCTCAAACCCGGGGAGCAGTTCGCGCATGGAACGCGGGTCCAGGAGCGCACCAGAAAGGCAATGCTGGCCCGCCTCGCGCGCCTTTTCCAGAACGTAAATATTCTCTTTGGAAAGCGGCGGAGCCGTGGATCCCTTGAGGGCCAGCTGATCGTTGTAAGCGTCGATCAGTTGCGTCAGGCGCAGCGCACAGGCCATGCCGGCGGGGCCGCCGCCGATAATCACCACGTCCGCCTCCATCTGCGGCCGTTCGATGCCCTCGATTGGTTTACGGAAGTGAATCATGGTCTTTCGCGGGGGCCGTTTCGAGACTTAGGCTTTCGCTTTCTTGATCTCTTCGGTGAGGGCAGGCACCACATCAAAGAGGTTGCCCACGATACCATAGTCGGCGATCTCGAAAATGGGGGCCTCGACGTCCTTATTGATCGCCACAATGGTGCGCGCCCCCTTCATGCCGACAATATGTTGGATGGCGCCGCTGATGCCGAGCGCGATGTAGAGCTTAGGCGCTACCGTCTGCCCCGAACTGCCAATCTGCCGCTCCAACGGAAGCCACCCGTTATCGCAGATCGGGCGCGAGGCAGCCAACTCTCCCCCTAATGCCTTGGCCAGGTCTTCGGCGAGGGTGACGTTCTTTTGCTCCTTGATGCCCCGGCCAATGGCCACGATCACTTCGGCCTGGGAGAGGTCCACGGCCTGCTTGGCCTCCTGAAAGACCTCGTGCGGGGTGATGCGCAGTGTCGGCGGCGCCGCAGCTTCGACCTTCTCCACCGGCGCCGAACCGGACTCTGCCTGGTCCGCGCGATAGCTCCCAATCTGTAAGGTCGCGAGCCACGGAGCTTCGCCGGTAAAGGCCACATCAGCCACAAACTTCCCTTGAAACATCTGCCGGGTGAACAGCAGTTTGCCGTTCTCGTACTTGTAGCCAATAGCGTCGGAGATCAAAGTCCGATCCAGCGCGAGGGCGAGCCTGGGAGCAAAATCGCGCACCTGGTAAGTGTGGGGAAAGAGCACCAGCTTGGGCTGTTGGCTCGAGATAAATAGCTTTAGGGCGTGAACGTAAGCGTCCGAAGTGTAGGCCTCGAGCGAGGCTCCCTCCAGGTCATATACCTTGTCGACCTGGTAGCCCGCCAACTTCTGCGCCAGGGCCGCGGTCTGGCTGCCCGGCAATACCACTTCCACGGTCCAGCCAGTTTCCTTGCCAATGGCCTGAGCCGCAGCCAGGGTTTCGAGCGAGACGCGGTTGAGCGTACCTTCGCGCTGCTCCGCGACCACCAGGATCCGATCTGCCATGAAGGGCCTAAAACTCCGGGGCGCCGCGCCGCAGGTAGGCTCCGCTAAGCCCGGAGATTCCCGAAATGGCCAGCGCAATCAAGAAATAGTAGAAGACAGGATGCGCCCATCCCGGCGCGTAGGTCAGATCCTGGACGATCCACAGCAGCAGCACCGTGGCGATGATCCCGAACTGGCCGGCAATGACCATGAGCATGAAGCCACGGGTCCTCCGTTTATCCAGTCGTTCCACCTGGTTGGGAGTCAAGTTCTGTTCTTCTAGGGGGAGCAGTGTATTGGCCATGCCGTATTCCTCGTGGGCAACACTGAATTGTACGAGATCACCAGTCCGCGGCGAAAGAGCCGCTTTCATAACACGCGCGCTTGATTCTTCAGTTGCTCGACCAGCTTCTTCGCCACCTCGGCCGGAGGCCCCTCGAGCATCTGTGTCTTCTTCTGCTTCACCGGTACATAGAGCCGCTCAATTTGCTGCTGGTTTTTGCCCAGCTTTGGCTCCACCTCAGCCCACGTGACCTTGCGTAGCGGCTTCATCTTCGCCTGCTTGATGCCGATCAACGTGGCATACCGCAGCTTGTTGATGCCGCTCTGGATGGTGAGCACCGCGGGCAAGGGAACATCCACGTGTTGATAGCGCCCGGCTTCCAGTTCGCGCTTCAGGCGCAGGCCCGCGTCGGTCTTCTCGATGCCGATAATGATGGTAGCGTGGGGCCATCCCAGCACCTCGGCCAGCAAAACACCGGTCTGGGCAAACCCAAAATCGTCCGACTGCAGGCCGGTCACGATCAGGTCGAACGCTTCCCCTGCGATAGAGGCGGCCAGGGCACGCGCGACATTCGCCGCGTCCAGGGTGGCAAAGCGATCGTCCTCCAGGTGAATGGCGCGATCCGCTCCTTTGGCCAAAGCCTCTCGCAACACCTGGTGCGACCGCGCCGGACCGGCGGTCACCACCACTACCTCGCCCCCGTGCTTTTCCTTTTGCCGCAGCGCTTCTTCCAGCGCGTAGGCGTCCGGTTCATTCACTTCATAGGAGACGTCTTCGCGAATCCAGGTGCCGGCCTCGTTCAGCTTGAGCGGCGCATCCTTTTGCGGTACCTGCTTGATGCAGACCAGTATTTTCATGATTAGAGGAACGCCACCGACTGCAGGCTCGATACCTCGAACCGCTTGCGGCAGCGGATGTTCTTGCACCCCACTGTGTCATCCTTGCGCACCATGTACGATTGCGCCTTGGCGAAGCGGGCGCGGTCGCGCTCGTCGGGTCTGCCTTGCAGTTGTGCTTTCTTGCGCCGTACCAGCCACCCCACCTCATATTCTTCGGACTTGCCGCAATGTGGGCAGGTCAGCGTGTGTTTCCGCTGTTCAGCTTTTTCCTCGAAGAAGTCCCGTTCTTCCATGCCCAGAGCCCCACTTTCCCGGCGTCGAAGGAAACTCCTTCCGCCGAAAGTATAAGAAGTATTCCATACTTGGATAGGGATTCCATAACCGCAGTCCGGGAACCCCGAGGGGACCAAAAAAAATGGCGGCGGCAGCCGGCAGGAGAATCGTCATATGGCGAAAAGAAAGCGGCGGCCGGAAAAGTTTTCTATCGTCAAAGCCGTCAAGGCGAACGCCAGGGAACGCGTGGGTCAGCCCCGGCCGGAGCGCGTGATCGTCGACGACCACAAGCGGGACAACAGTCGCAAGCCAAAGCACCGGCAAACCATGCCGCAGTTGTTGATTGGAGAATGAGAGGAGGACGATGACGCGAGCCACGGGTGTGGGTGGTCTCTTCCTGCGTGCTGCCGATCCAGAGAAGCTTTACACCTGGTATGAAGAGCATTTGGGGATAAAGCGCACACCGGACGGCGCATTTGCCTTCTTCAGTGAGGGGCCTCGCGAGATGACCGTATTCGCATTCTTCTCTCACGACACCGACTAATTCGGTACCGGAAAGCAGCAAGCCATGGTCAATCTGCGAGTGGACGATCTGGAAGCAGTCCTCGAAAAACTGCGCGCGGCCGGCGCGGACATTGATCCCAAGCGTGAGGACTACGACTACGGCCGCTTCGCCTGGTTTAACGACCCGGAGGGCAACCGGGTCGAACTCTGGCAGCCCCCCGGGATTCCGCCTGGCGACTAATTAATTGTGCGCGTGTACCGCTTCGCTTGACGCCTTGTGCGCGGCGGTGGAGAGGTCATGGGCCTTGACCGAGTGCTCGTGGGCTTTGATCGCGTGCTCGTGGCCTTTCTTGTGATCGCCCTTGCTGTGGTGTTCGGCTGCCAGGTGATGATGCTTGGCTGCTTCTTCGTGGTGCTCCGCGGATTTGTGGTGTGCTTCGTGTGCCATTTGATTGTCCTGTGGGAAATCTCCCGGCGCGATCCTACTCGTCCATCGATGAAATCGTCGCCGCTTGTAGCCGAACATTCACATGGGTTGCAGGAAATTCACGGAGCATAAAAAAGACCTCCCATTTCGCCGGGAGGTCATTTCTTACACCTGCGTGCTAATTAAGCAGCGGAAACGACGAACGGATCAACGATCAAGGGCTCGATCGCGGCCTGGGGCAGAATCTCGGGCATGTGCACATCGGTATACCGGCCGGCGGCCACGTCGACAAACACCACATTCGCGGTATCTTCCGTGCGGGTGGTGCTGATGTGCAGTTTGCGAACCGCCTTGATGGCTACGGTCGCGAGCAGGAACCGGTTCGCTATCTTAATGCCGGCTGAGTAGACCAATTCAGAGCGCATAGAGCCTCACGTTTTCCAGGTTGAATATCCTCTTAAGGGGACTCAGGCTCATGAAGACAGGACGTAAGCCGAAGCGTTACAAGCACTCTTTCCAGCATACAGCCGGGCCGCGATTGTTCCTATCTAATTCGTGACCGGGACCGGTCACTATAACCCATTGGTAACCAAACAGTCCCGCGACCGAATCCGCCGTGCCCCGGATTTCCTGTGAAGTGCGCCGAAGCCACAAAGCTGCACAGGAAATCCTGGTGAAACCCCCTACCATTGCTTTGCCGTTTAGCACCGCCCAGCCAGAACCTCAGCTAAATGAACAGCATGGCGCGGTGTATTCTGCCGAATCTGCTCCCGGCAACTAAACCCGTCCGAAACCAGGATCGTTTCCGGAGCAGCCGACCGTACCGCGGGCAGAAGCACGCGTTCCCCCAGCGCCTGCGAGACCTCAAACTTGTCCTTCTCGAACCCGAACGGGCCGGCCATGCCGCAGCATCCGGAATCCAGCATGCTCACCTGGGCGCTTGTAGCCTGCAGCAACCCAAGCTCATCCTGCATGCCCATCAGAGCCTTATGGTGGCAATGTCCGTGCAGGACCATCTTCCGGTCGTTCAGCTGTGGAGGCCGGTAACCCGGAGCCTGGTGGGTAAGGAACTCGCTCAGCAAAAACGTCTGCTTAGCCAGCCGCAGGGCCCGTTCATTGGTAGGAAAGAAATTCGTCAGCTCGTCGCGGAAGACGCTGGCGCAGCTGGGCTCCAGCATCACGAAAGGCATTCCCGAGTCGATCTGCGGTCCGAGCTGCTCCAAAATCTTCTCCAGGTAATTCCGTGCCTGGTCGAGAAATCCAAAATCGTAGAGTGGGCGGCCGCAGCAGATGTGTTGAGCCGGGAACTGTACCTGGAATCCGGCCGAGGCCAGCACCTCATGGGCTGCGCCCAGCACTTGGGGATGAAAGTAGTTGTTCCAGGTATCGGGCCATAGCACCAGGGGCGCCGCGCCAGCCGTTCCCCCGGCGTATTTCCTGTACTCCGCCTGGAAGCTGCGCCGGGCGAACTCTGGCAATGTGCGCTGCGGCGCCACCCCGGCGATGGCTTTCACCAGGTTGCGGACGCCCGGAGTGCGCATGGGCAGATTAGCCAAGCCTGGAGCGGCAGCCGCAAGCTGCGCCCATCGATCCATAAACCCGAAGAGGTAATGCTGCAGCGGGTGTACCCGGCCCTTATAGTGGTGCCCGAGAAACTCCGCCTTCCAGGTCGCCATATCCACGTTGACCGGGCATTCGGTCTTACACGCCTTGCACGAGAGGCAGAGATCGAGTGCCTCCTTGACCTCTGCGTTGCGGAACCCGTCGCTGATCACCTGGCCTTGCAACATCTCCCACAGCAGGTGAGCTCGTCCGCGGGTGGAGTGCTTTTCCTCCCGCGTCGCCATATAGCTGGGGCACATGGTGCCGTGGTCCTGTTTGCGGCAGGCCCCCACACCCACGCACCGCAGCGTGCTTTCGCCAAACCCCCCGGGATCCGGGTATTGGAACCAGGTCTCCACCTTCTTTGCCTGGTAGCCCACTCCAAGCCGAAGATTATCCACCGGTTCGTACACCGCGACCGGATCGATCATCTTCCCCGGGTTCATGCCGTTCTCCGGGTCCCACAGCGCCTTGAATTCCTGAAAAGCCTTCATCAGCTCCGGGCCGTACATTTTCGGCAGCAGGGCCCCCCGTGCCTGACCATCGCCGTGTTCGCCCGACAACGATCCCCCGTGAGCAAGGACGATGTCCGCCGCCTGCTCGATGAACTCACGATATTTAGCGATGCCCGGGGCGGTTTCCAGGTCGAAGGTAATGCGCATGTGAACGCAGCCTTGGCCGAAGTGTCCGTACATGGGCGTCGTATATCCATAGTTTTCCAGCAGCTGGTAGATGTCGCGCAGATAGTTGCCCAGCTCTTCCGGCGGCACCGCCGAATCCTCCCATCCTTCCCATCCATGCTTTTCCCCGGGAACGAAGACGGTTGCGCCCAGCGCGGATTCGCGCACTTTCCAAACCCGCCGCGCATCTGCGTCGGAGTAGCGCCGCACCGTGCACGTCTTCCCGAATGCGAGCGCCGCCTGCGTGAACACTTCCGCGATCGTGTCCGCATCTTCTGCGGAGTCGGCCCCAAACTCGCATAGCAGAAAGCCGCGGCCTTCGGGCAGCAGCAATACGTCGTTGACGGCCAGATGCTTGCGCAGCATGTAGTCGACCATCAGGCCATCGAAGCCTTCCAGGCCGATCGGTTTGTACTTGAGCACGGCCGGCACGTGATCGGCGGCGATGAAAGGATCGGCAAAGCCGAGCACTACGAGCCGGCGATGCTGCGGGCTATGTTTGAGCTCGCAGCGCGACTCGAGCACGGTGACGCAAGTGCCTTCGCTCCCCACCAGTGCGCGGGCCACGTTGAATCCGTTTTCCGGCAGCAGTTCGTCCAGGTTATAGCCGGAGACGCGGCGGGGGATCTTGGGAAAGCGCTGCCGGATCAGGTCGCTGTAGGTATCCCGGATACGCGCCAGGCCGGCATAAATCTCGCCTCGTCGACCGCCGCCGGCGATGATGGCTTGCAGTTCCGTTTCCGAAGTAGGGCCAACGGTGAGTCGCGTGCCGTCGTAGAGAAGGACGTCGAGCGAGTCGATATTGTCGACGGTCTTGCCTCCCATGAGCGCATGTACGCCACAGGAGTTGTTACCGATCATGCCCCCTAATGTGCACCGGCTATGCGTGGCCGGGTCGGGAGCGAACGTAAGGTCGTGTTCTTCGGCAGCATCGCGCAGCCGGTCGAGCACGATCCCCGGCTGGACGCGGGCGAACTTCTTCTCCGGGTCGAGCTCCAGAATCGCGTGCATATATTTCGAGAAGTCCAGGATCACGGCTACATTGCAGCACTGTCCGGCCAGGCTAGTGCCCCCGCCGCGCGAGAGAACGGGTGCGCCCATCTCGCGGCAAGCAGCCACGGTGGCCACCACGTCGGCCTCATCCAGAGGCAGAACCAGCCCGATGGGTACCTGGCGATAGTTGGAAGCGTCGGTAGCGTAGAGCGCACGCGAAGCTTGGTCGAAGCGGACCTCGCCGCGCACCACCTGGCGCAGTTTAGCCTCGAGCGCGCGCGAAGCGGAAAAGCCTTCGTGGGCATGAGCAGCGCGGGGAGTCTGCTGCAGGATTGGAAACGCGGTAGGGGCTGCCATAGTGAACAAGATGTTATCAAGATGGGAGGGCGATACGACACTGGGGCGGCCGGTCTGAGGTGGGGCCGCAGTTAACCACAGCCTGATCCGTGCCAATCCGGTGCTTGCCCCTTTGTCATCCCGCCTGCCCCGGCGAGCCGTGGGAGCGTAGCCGAGAGCCTGCCTGAGCGAAGTCGAATGGGGATCTGCACTTCTCTAATGGGTGGAACGACATTGGCTTTGTATCGGGACACGGATTTAGCCGGGCCTCTCTGAGCCACGGCAGCCGGGGGCTAAAGAGTCTGCGTGAGAACCGTCGCTCTAGAAGAACCCAATAGGAAGTGGACGGGTGCCCCACGTTCGCACCAGCGTACGTGGGCCGAAAATGATATGTTTCGATTGCTTTTCCTAATCTAGCCTCGATTTTGCTCGTCGATATCGCAAAAGCTATCGTGGGCTTCCCCGGATTTCCTGTGGAGATTGTTGGCGTTGGCGAACTTCAGCCGGCTTTCCTTAAGGAAAGCCGCACACGCGGTCCTGTTTGCCGCAATGTGCAGGAAATCCGGGTCGCCCGTCGTTTTCGGCCCCCGTACGCTGGGGCACCCGTCCACTTCCTATTGGGTTCTTCTAGAGCGACGTTCTCACGCAGACACGTTAGCTCCTGAGGGCATCGATTTTCGACAGAGCAGCGAGGCTGTCCCCGTCTTGGAAAGCCGAACGGGTACCCGCGGTTCTCTAATCCACTATCCGATCCTGACAAGATTCGCGCGAATAACTCCCTCAACGCTGTGTACTTTTTTGCAAGTAACGAGCGAACCTTCGGTCATTCCACCTTCGTACTCTGGTGCAAACATAACCATCACGATTACTTTCCCTTTCACCGCAATTCTGACAGACGATCAGCAACGCGGACAAATTGGGAAACACAGGCCTGGTGTTGCTGATCCATTCCTCGCTCGTTGAATGCCACCGCCCCTTGATCGGCCTGGATATCCAAATGCAACGATCAGCGGACTGATCGCCGCCACACGAAACGAACAACACGTTCGATTCGCTAGACCGGCATCATCTCTTTTTCGCGGCCTCTCTGTTGGGCATGCGCATCATCGCCGTGCTCATCGCCGTCTTTTGTGAGCTTCGTAGATGTCCTACCCGTGAAGTAGGCGCGGGTGGCACTGCATATCAACAGTACGTGGGGACCAACAATGAACAAGCATCTCGTACAGCTCGTCCTGGTATCTGCTGTGGCGTTCCTCGGAACAAATCCCGTGATGGCGCAAGTACCTGACCCCGTCGTGGCTGCGCAGGCGCCTACACCTGGCTCCGGCCACAACTATATCGGGCTGGCCACCGAAACTGTGAATCCCGCCGATGGCTCGCTTACCTTTGATCTGCCCCTTCCGCTACCGCCCGGGCGAGGAATATCTCTCCCCTTTTCGATCCATTACGATAGCGGGTTGATGTACTACTTATCCCCCTACAAGGATCTCACCAGCACTTTTCCCGCTTTAAATTGGACGCTCACTCCTGGCTCGTCCGCTCCATTCTCCATCCCGTTTCTTAGCTTTCAGGCACAAATTAAGAGAGCCTGGTACCAGGCTACCGGCCAGGGTCAGACCGCGACCTATCACCAATGTGATTGGACGACCGGTTTCGTGTTTCGCGGGTTGGATGGCGTTCAGTATCCTTTGGGCCAGGTTGGGGCCAGTTGGTCTGACGCCGCCTCTGCGCCTGGTGATACCCCGGATCCCAATTGCCCCTACGAACCTCCCGCAGGGGGCACATTTCACGGGCTTCTCGTAGCCCCAGGCACGCAAAACCCCAACCAGAACTATGGTCAACCAGCCATGACGCTGACCGATCATTCTGGGACGACTTACTCGTTCGCAGCTGTGCCTATCGGCCAAATATCAAGCTTCGTGCCTTTTACTGAGCCCGAACTCTTGTTCCCCCAGACCATTACCGATCGCAACGGAAATCAAATCACCCTGACCGTGCTCGGGCAGCATGAGACAGGGTACATCGACACATTGGGCCGTACGGTCGTGTCATGGACGTATGCCGAATCGGGCTCAACCATCGCCGTGTCGGGATTCGGAAACGTTTCCATCAGCACTACCACGTCCACCGGTGAGCTGACATTTCCAGGCACGATCACTTCTACAACCCAGACAAACCAGCCCTGTGTTAAAAATAGTCCCCAGCCAAACGCGACTACCTACACCCAGAGCAGCGTGATCACGCTTCCCAATGGGGAGACGTACTCGCTCACCTTTGATCCCAGTTTCGGCCAGATCAATAAAATTGTCTTTCCTGGCGGAGGATATGTCAGCTATGTCTGGGGTACTTACGCTTCTTCGAGCAGCGGCAACGCCAGCTACTCCTTCAGCAATGATAATGTCGAGTATCAGGAGAGTTGCACCTATGTCTTTGACACGCCTGCCATAACCGATCGCTACGTCAGTTACGACGGCGTACACGAGGCTCTCCATCAGCACTTCGTTTACGCGCCCCCCTCGCCCAACGCTGCGTCTTGGACGACGAAGATGACGACCGTCACCACCACAGACCTGACTACGGGGCTGGTCTCGACGGCCAAGTATAGCTACGGGCCGATGCTGGCCGATATCTACAATACGTCCAGTTGGCTGGGTGCGGCTCTCCCTGTCGAAACAAGCATTCAATATGAGAACAGTAGCGGCACCGTCTTGGAGACCGTCAACAAGACTTGGGGCGACGTGCGCCATGTCATCGGGGAGCAGACCATCTTATCCAACGGCCAGGGGTCGGCAAAACAATATTGCTACGATGCGAACGAACAACTCGTCGGTGTCTACGAATATGGCTTCCAGAGCCAGGGAACCAAGCCGGCCGATCCCTCTTGTTATACATCTGCGTTTAACTTGGGCGGTGGCGCACAGGGTGACCCCGGGCTCAACAACAGCGCCATTGGGCCTCTGGAGAGACGCACGGCCATTGCCTTGCACAACTTTGTCGGCGCCTCTCCCTCCACCCACATCGTCAATGAACCGGACAGTGTGACCGTTTACGACGGCTCGAGCAATCAGCTAAAGCAGTCCTCATTTGTTTATGACGGGAGCGCGATTCTCAGTTCCGGTCTCGCTACCAAGACAGGTCTCGTCAGTCCCCCCGGCTTGCGCGGCAACGCCACCTCGGTCACGCAATGGGCAAAAACCGGAACGTCCCCGGTCACAACCTATGCCTACTATGAGACTGGTCAGATGGCCACAAAGATAGACCCTTGCGGCAACACAACCTGTTCCGACATGACCGGGACCACGCACACCACAACATACGCGTACAGTGACAGTCCTTCCGGCGGAAATGCTCCGGGTAATTCGAACGCGTATCTTACCCAGGTCACATACCCCAACACCGGTGTTGCGCATGTCGAAAGCTATCAATACAACTACCCCTCCGGCAAAGTAACCCAGTCGACGGACCAAAATAAGATCGTAACCAACTACGCCTATGACGACCCGCTTGGCCGGCTGACCCTGATCGACAGCGCGCCCGGAACCATCAATTGGTCGACAAATGCGTCCGCTGAAAGCAAGACCGCGTACAGCTATCCCAGCCCAACAGAGATCGAAATAGCTCAGGACCAAGTGACAACGGGGGACGGAGTGCTTAAGAGCAGCACGATCCTGGACGGCTTAGGCCAGCGTATCAAGGCGGTTGGCCGGGACGGTTCGGTTGTGGAGACAGCCTACAATGGCCTGGGCCAGGTATGCGCCGTTTCCAATCCGGCCTTGGCCGCTAACGCCCCAGCCAGCTTGAGCTGTACTGTCGGCTCCAATAAGGCCGTGGCCGCTACTGACGGCTATACCTATTTTACCTACGATGCTCTCGGGCGTAAGACCATCCAGACGCAACCAGACAGCACCACGCAGCAGTGGGTATATACCGGCAACGTTGTAGATTTCTACGATGAAGACAATAGCCACTGGCAATGGACCAGCGATGCTCTCGGCAGGCTCACGACGGCCAAGGAGAACGATCCGGCGGGGTCGGGGACTCTTTCCCTGGTAACCAACTACACCTACGATCCCCTGGATAATCTGCTCTCCGTGAACCAGATCGGAGCCTCTGGAGACACACCTCGTTATAGAACTTTTGCTTACGACTCGATGTCTCGCCTGACCAACGCGTGTAACCCTGAAGCCATCGCCAGCGGCGGCGCCTGTACCGCGGCCTCGGGTCCATGGAGTGACGTGTACACCTACGACGCGGATGGGAACGTAATCAAGAGGACGGATGCGCGCGGCATCGTCACCAACTACACCTACGATGCCCTCAATCGTCTGCTTGGAAAGAGCTATACCAGTGATCCTGCAAATACTCCAACCCTGACCTACGGCTATGACACCGAATACTCCTTCCAGATGGTCCAGGACGAGGACAACCCGGTCGGCCACCTCAACTCCATCATGGCGACCCTGGGAACCACCAACCTCGTCACCTGGGACAGCGGCGACTATGACCAGAGAGGCAACCTCGTGGGCTATTTCAACTGCTTGGGATCGAATGCTCAGAGCTGTCCGGGGTTCGGAGTGGCGACGCTCCTCGGCTACGATCTCAATGAGGACCTTACCAACGACACAGAAAACGCAGGAGGCGCTACGTTTAACGGACAATACGATTACATCTCCTATGGCTACGATAGCGCGGGCCGAATGAACTCGATTGCTACCTACATCTCGATTGACAACTCCGGTAATTCGCTTGTTTCCACTGCTTTTTCCGGCCTCACCTACTATCCGGGCGGGGCGGTCGAGACGGCGAAACTTGCCATCAATCCAACCACGCAGGTTGCCGGTATTGCGCTCTCCAGGTCCTATAACAATCGCGGCAGGATCACCGGAGAGGTGGATACCAACAGCCTAAGCCAGAGCGCCTACACCTACTCCGTCAGCTACGATGGCAACGGCAACGCGACCGCATACAATGACAGTGTGGCAGGCAACTGGACAGTCAAGAACGACTCACTGCACCGATTCTTGTCTTCGACGGGAACGTACAATGGCGGGGCGTCTTCCTTCCAGGAAACCTACGATCACTTCGGCAACCGCAACGTTGAGTACTTTACCTACAAAGGTGTCCAGAACCAGCCGTCACCTTACCTCAACTTCACGGCGGCCAACAATCGGGTGGCCACCTGGACTTACGACAACGCGGGAAACCTGCTTAACGACGGAACGAATAATTATCTCTACGACGCGGAGGATCGCCTTTGTGCGGTGCAGCAAGTCGCTGCGAGTGGTCACATGATTGGCTACGTCTACGCTCCAGACGGCACCCGTTTGGGGAAGGGAAACCTGAGCAGTTTCTACTGCGACCTGACCAAGAATGGCATGCTGACCGCGAACGGACTTGCCCTGACCAATGCATACGTGGTGGGCCCGCAAGGCGAACAATTAGAGGTGACGGACGGAAATTTCAACTTCCTGCATTTCAATGTCTACTGGGAAGGCAAGCCGCTGGGAACGTTCGCCGGAACAACCTATGCCCAGTCGAACTGGCAGTTTTCACTGCATGATTGGTTGGGGACTACGCGTCAAGTCACGAATGCAGCCGGCACTCCCTCGGCTGCATTCTTCAATGGTCCCTTCGGCGATTTTCAGACGGAAAGTGGTTCCGGTTCCGATCCATCCGGGCTCCACTTCACCGGCCAGGAACGGGACGCCGAATCCGGCCTCGACTACTTCAATGCTCGCTACTACAGCTCCTACTTGGGCCGGTTCATGTCGCCCGATCCGCTCGGCGGCCACATGGAGAATCCGCAGTCTCTTAACAAGTATGCCTATGCTTTGAATAATCCTCTGACGAACACCGATCCGACGGGGCTTGACTCATACCTGCAATGCACAGCTGCGGCGGATGGAAGTAACGCATCGACCTGCCAGTCGCAACGAGTTGGAGGAACCGACCAGAATCCGCAGATGGCCACAGTTCAAGGAGTCACGGGAGCAAATGGCTTCACAGCCACTCGGATCGGCAACAATCCAGATGGAAGCGGAGGTCTAGTGGATCTCACGACCGGGACTGGGAGCTATACCGCGAGTGTGAATGGGAGCGGGGTACAGTTCTCCAACGACGGAGGACAGACATCCTCGTCCGGTGTCTACGTGAATGGAACGCCCAACAATACGTTTCAGGACGCTGGATTTGCAAATGGCGGTGCTCTCTCGGGATTCACTTTCACGCTAACTAATAGCAAAATGGAAGCCAATCAAGCAGAAGCGGGAACATTCACCTATGCCGGAACTCCTGAACAAGCTGGACAAGCACTCCTCAAGGCTGGCTTCTATATCCCTTTACTTGGGGAGAATATAGGCCAAAACGAATATCGGAGCCCTGGTTCGTTCTGGACGGGCTCGAACTCGACTCACGTCAATGTCGATCAGATTAATCTTGCGCCACAAGGTTCTGTACCGATGGCGGGTGGAGACTTCCACACTGGAGAACACAATCTCAAGAATCCGATAGCTGCGGGGTTCCACTGCTTCTCAGATCATGCGAGCGTGTGCCCATGATGACGAAATCCACTGCTAACCTGTATGGCGTGGCGAGCGTCTTGATCATGTGTGCATTTTGGATTTGCATGCGATACGTGCCTGCGCCCACCAACGTCTATGTGATCTTCATCGGTCCCCCGATGGTTATCATCTTGGCTCTAGCTCTGATAGTCGTGGCTGCTGTTCGCGGATCAAAATGGTGGTGGTTGGCCACACTCTTGCCCTTATCCGGAGTCGCCGCTGTTCTCTCTGCTGCGGGCTAGACGGTTCATCTCCATCATTACGATGCAGAATGAATTCACTTAAGACCGCAATCCACATTTTTGTGCTTCTGGTGTTTGGGGAACGCCGCGGTTCACCGGCAAAGGAAAAAGAGAGGAAAAAGAGGGACAGAGGAAAAAGAGGGACAGCCTGAAGTGCGTAATCTATCTAACGTGTTGAAGAATAGAAATCACGAGTGCTTCGCTGGGGCAAGCGGGCAGCGGAAATACGGCAAGCATCGATCGCACCCGGGTGCATATCACTACGGCAACGGGGACAGATTGGCCCGCAGACGGGTCAGTCCATCTTCATCCCCCGGAACACCAGCCGCAGACAAACGCTCCCAGACCTGCCGAACACAGCAGGCCCAGTGGAGGAACGGGAAGTAGACGAGGGATTTGCAGTCCATCTGGACGAGTCGGCAGCGGAAGAGCGGAGGACTTACCGCGCTTTTCGCGCTATTTTTTGGTGCAGAAAGCTCCCAGACGGCCGAACCCACCGGAGCCCTGCCCCGGAGACATACTTTTCAGCTTAAAACAGATTCCCCGCTACTGTCTCAGCCACTTTCTGAGCTTTCTCACGCAAGAGACTTTGGCTAATCGACGCATCGTCTATGCGCAGGCGAATGACGAAAGCACGTTCTCGCACTCGGCCCACTACCTGCTCCGAAAGCCGCCCGCTTTTCTCTTTGAGATCGCAGGCAAAAGCTTCGTTGCCGATGGCTTGCAGCGGAACGGCGTGGGGACTGCATCGGGCCTTGTAAGACGCGAACTCTTTCGCTGGTGTGCTCAGGGTCCGCACTTGAATGCGCAGCGCTCCGGCGATAGGCGGCTGCCGGAGAAAGGTGCAATCTGAATCGTCCATGCCGTTACCGGCATAGCCGGCGACCTCGGGGTCAGCGCTCAGGGGCCCGGCGCTTGACTTAGCGTTGGCGGTTTGCACCTTCGGCGTGTGCGCGTTAGCAGGTGAGACAGTGGCAGTCACCGCGCCTCCCAGGACGCCGCCGGCTGTAGCGGCGTTCAGCCACAGGCAGCTTTCCTCCGCTCGGCAGAGCACGGGAAAAGAGAAAAAGACCATCAGTAGGATAGATCGCAGACTTCGCATGCAGTCAATACTCCAGCATCGGTTTCTCTAGCGCGGCCGCAGATCGGAGGTGAAGTCCGGCGCCACATCCGTGTGTAAGTGCCAAGGCACACTTTCCGTAGAGATCTCGGGGTGTCTGCGAAGGAAATCCAACGAGTATGTAGGCGCTTCAGGATCCACTTTCTTGGCCTTAAACAGTGCCGCCTGTTCCACCGCTTTGTCCCTCATGCCCAGGCGGCTATACAGAAGCGCCAGATTGTAGTGCGCGGTCACATCATCGGGATCAATCGCCTGGAGCGCCTCGAACTGCTCCCTGGCTTCCTGAGACTTTTGCAGGTGATAGTACGTGACACCCAGTTCACGCCGCGCGTCGCGCGATTGCGGGTATTGCGCGACTACCTTTTGCAGGTCGGCTACCTCCTCATTGAAGTGCCCCGCCTCTCTTTCGACCCGCGCCATGTAGTAGAGTGCGCGAGCGTTATTCGGGCTCAGCTCCAACGCTTTTTCCAGGCTGGCGCGGGCTGAGCCGTATTTTTCCCAGGAAATATTTGTCAGGCCGATGTTCGTATAGCCATCTGCATAGTCAGGCCGTAATTTAACCACTTGACTAAAAGCCTGGATGGCGTCGGCGTATTGCAATTGATCGAAATAGGCAATGCCCAGGTTGTTCCAGCGCATCCAAGCGGGATTTTCCGTGGGGTCCGGAGGCTCGGGAGCGTTGTCTCCCAGTTGAAAGATGCGGCTGCTCGTCGCCAGCCCCACAACCGGGTATGCGGGATGGTCTGTTCCCAGGACATTGTTCAGATAGCTCTGCCGCAGATGGCGATAGTTCACGCGCGCGGTCACGGTCAGTGGACCTTTAGCTTCCGCCGGGATGTGGAACTCGTAACGAACCAGGACGGATCGTCCGGCTGGGATCGTATTGTCATAAGCAACGGAGTGGATTGTCCAGACCTTGTGATTGTCTACGAAGTCGCCGGCGACATTTACAGGCCGATTGGTGAAGCTGTGCGCCCGCCGGTCGAGCGTTCCGTCCGGCTTCAGAAAGCCGCTATGATAGATCTCTTTCCCGTCTGCTTGGGTGACTGTGAACTCGACCCATGCCTCATATAAATCGCGCACTTCCGGGATCAAAGAGTGACCGATGTTCTTATTTTGTATGACCACCATGGTCTGCACTGTATCGTTGGCCGCAAGCGTGAAGGGCTCCAGGCCAAGCGGCGCAATCATTTCCTCGGAGTTTCTTTTCTTGATGGCGAACAGGTCCACATTCAAGTACGCGCCTGACTGAAGGAATTCGATAGTCTTTTGCAACTGTTCGTCGAAACCGTAGTAGAAAGGCACAGCTGTGTTGCCCGCCAGCCAGCGATGGGAGGCGAAGGTGCCGTGTTTCGCCCCATACTCCTGGTTTTGGGGCAGCGCAGGCACTCGCACCATATGGCAGTTCTGGCAAGTCCTGAAGTCTCCGGAATAGAACGTGAGCGGGTTGCGTTGGGAGAATTTTGAGTTCTGCCACTCGTCATAGACGGTGAAAGCGCGAACGAATTTGTAATCGTTGAGCGGGTTCGGCAGATTGGCTTTGTGGCATGCGGCGCAAAACTCGGGTGTGCGGTAAAAATCCTTCATTACCGCCTTGGAATGGCGCTCCGGGTGTTTCAGGATCTCGTCATAGGGCACTTCCCCTGGAATACGCTTCCCATTTTCGTCGACCATCACGGCGGGAACGCCCATCACGAAGCCGCCGTTTCCCTCGGTTGACTTCAACTGCTGAATGGAGTGGCAGGTGGTGCAGGTAAGGCCGTCCGAATCGAACTCGCGATCGACCTTCGACTTCTGAGTCATGGCTCCTGCCAACACGCCGATCGGATTGTGGCAACTGTCGCAGTGGCGTGTGAACTCAATGCCTCTTGTTCGGGGCAGGATGTTTACGCTGGTGCGGTAGAACGGCGTTCGGAACGAATTCGAGTGCAGGGCTTGACGCCATTGGCTGTAGGCCTGCTGGTGGCAGTGAGCGCAATACGTCGCCTTAGGAAAAGCTCCGGGCTGTATAAAATCGTTACCTTCGACCGAAGGGTTTCCAGGTAGGAAGGGCTTGTCAGTACCGAAGCGGAAGTTATAGCTCTCGCGTATTGCATCGCTGTACTCCTTCCGCTCCTTGCTTTCGTCTGACTGCGCCTGAGAGAGTCGCAGCGCGATACACAGACTGGCCGCTACACCGGCCATTGCCAGTACTTTACGCCCTGTTGCGTGATTCATACGTTATCGCCTCAAACTCCCCGATGAGGTTCACTTTGCTCCATCAGAAACCACAGCCACTGCGCCGCGATTTTGGGGCATGCTGTCGTATACGCTGGCCACCATACCCTTGCCTTCTTCGATCGCAAAAAAACGGTCCACAGCCGGAAGCTGTACTTGCTCTACGAATCCGCTTGGCCAGCGAATCTCGAGTTTG
>Ga0302325_10002789_pt1 | contig 42015 bp, 35 predicted proteins | sample Palsa_T0_2_FD_201948 | JGI IMG/M metagenome (GOLD analysis project Ga0302325, IMG submission 201948) | Peat permafrost microbial communities from Stordalen Mire near Abisko, Sweden - Palsa_T0_2 | ecosystem: Environmental > Terrestrial > Soil > Palsa > Peat permafrost | place: Sweden: Abisko...
AACCAATTTTGCACTCTACGCTTTCTCCCTTGAGCCCAGGCTCGTCTGTGTTCCCTGACGGGCTGCTTGATTCAAAATGGGTCGAGAAGCACCAAGAGCTGGTTCCGAGCGCTTACGTCTCCTTCTACACGTTCACTTCTGATCCAACACTATCTACTCTGCATGATAACCAGTTAAAGACGGACATAAACAACACAAAGAGTATATTGAGTCAATCCGGTTACAAGACACGGCAGATAGTTGCTCTTCTCAGCGAGAAATCTATTGTGCAGTCCCCTGAAGTCGAAGAGCGTCTTACCAATATCCGCAAAGCTACTGGCCTAGACTCCAAGACCTCGCTTTTCTTCTTGCCACCTCAAAGCTCCCCGGTTGAGCTTCAAGCATTCGTTCAGACGATCATATCTACCATATACCCTATGTGTATTGAATACTATCGGGATCTCGGCAAACACTCAAGGAGGAAACGAAGCCGTGGTATTGTTCCTCCACCTACAACACCTCCAACATCAGGAACGTCTCAGACCCTGTCAAGTCAAGGGTGGAACGTCCGTTATGATTTCAAGATCGGTGTTTTTGCTGAGTTCCGGCAAGAAATGGAGGCTGCTGTTCGTTCTTACGAGAGTGGATACGAAGTATTACTTGGACCAGATGTCCTTGAGGCAATAGCTAGCTGGAGCCTAAGATGGAATGAAGCTCGCCTGCTTGCTGATGTGTTTGCTATACGTATTTTACGCTGCTTGCTCTGGAATGGCAACTCAACGGCTGCTGTCCGTCGGTGGCAGTCACACAGAGTCAGAATCCGTGATTTTGTTGATCGAAGGGGCAAAGGATCAGCAACCTACGGCTGGGAGGCTTGGGAGGCCCGCTGGGCAACCGTAATGGCCGAGCTTATCAAGAAAGCTTCATTTACTGAGTTCGGAGGGTCTACACTATACCTACAAGCTGAGAAAACCATTCCGATCGGGGAACGTATGCAGCCCTGGGAGTATCTTCACCACCCAGGTTATTGGTTTCGTTTGGCAACAAGACATCTTATGGCTCGTCGGGCTCTGGCGCTCTTGATTCCTGAAGAAGATCGGTCACCTCCTGGGTCTTCTCCAGCCTCAGCGATTGCTAGCAAAGCATACACGTATGACACATTTCTCTGCCCAGAGCCTCACGAGGAGAACCCGCTGCTTGGACATAAGGGAGTCGACCACTCTGCTCTCATTATTGCATCGGTAGGCAAAGCCATTGTTGAACTTCAGAAAAAGGGTCAATCTCAATTTGCGCAAGAACTACAGCTGTTAGCAGCGAATGAAAATATGAAACGAGAGGCTTGGGACGAAGCATTGAAGATTTTACGCCCATTGTGGCAGAAGATGTCCTTCAGAAGGGAGGGCTGGTGGAACGCGGTTGAAGAGGTCAGCTGGGCTTTAAGAAAGGCTGCGTTGCAAGCTGGCGATGGTGGATCTGTCATTGCTGTGGATTGGGAGATGATGAATAGGAGTATGTCTAAGCGACATCCAGCTCTTCTTCTTGCTAACCCATCATTTTAGATTTCACCCATCATCCTAATTGGCACTACGATCTTACCAAATCTTTGCAAGGTTTTGATTCAATCAAGACGAAACCTACGGTGGTTCTGCATGAGAAAGAAGTAAATTCGTTTCTATCTGCAACATATGTCTTTGAACATTTGGAGGGAAAGGTAGGGGAGCTTTGCTCTTCACAGCTTGCAGTCACATCGTCTGCCATGCCTACTGCCGCCCCAGTGATAATGGCTGAAATAAAGTTAAATTTCGAGGGAAGCATGAAGCCCCTGAATTTGAGGCACGAACCTGTCGCCGATGCGCCTAGTGATCATTCAAGGAGTGTAGCTTTGAGCAAGGTCACCCTGAGTGAGACCTCTGAAGGAGGACGGGCAATGCTCACTGGCGAATCGAGCTTGACGTTTCAACCTGGTCAGACGAGAGTGTTCGAGTTCAGCAGCACTCTAAGGGAAGCTGGCGATGCAAAGGCTATATCTGCAACATTCCTCATGACTACCGATTTGTTCGATCTCGAATACGTCCATACGTTTGAGCAGTCCAGCACACCAGATGTTTGGTGGGGAGAAAATGCTGTGAAAAAGAGAATAGTCCGCCTGAATGCAACGGCGATCACAGTCCTTCCTAAACCGCCAAAGCTGGAACTTCAATTCCTTGGGCTTTGCGATCAATACTATACAAATGAGCAAATCGTCTTGCGTCTTGAAGTGGTCAATGAAGAGGATACTGATGCAATCGCTAACCTGGATGTTCGTTTATTGGGTGACGGAGCACCCACTGTACGGCTACATGTCGCTGCTTCATCGTCGGACGATGCAGATGGACAAAAAGGCAGCGAACTAGCAGGGACACCACTAGGTACCATTGCAAGTGCTGCCTCTACTATCATTGAGCTTTCAATTCCTCCCGTGGACTTGCCCGCAGTGTACGACATATCGATGAAGGCGATCTATAGCCTCGTCTCAGAGCTGGAAATACCAATATACCGCTCAATGTCGATGCAGCTCGAGGTCATAAATCCCTTTGAAGCTAACTACGATTTCTCTCCTCGAATTCATCCTGGCCCGTGGCCAAGTCTCTTTACACACGTTGAAGGAGAAGATGATGGCACGGAGATTCAAGCTCATGGTTTGGCACAGAAGTGGTGCTTGACTGCACGCTATGCATCTTTTGCCACGGACGAGTTGATCGTGGAGGATGTGGATGTTCAAATACTTGGCATGAACGGTGGCATCCAATGCTACACCAAGAAGCTGACAACGATACCGGAAGGTGGTTTACGAGTTGCCCCCAAAAGCTTAGAGGAAACTCAGTTTGAAACTTTCACACAAAAAATCTCTCTGGACGACCGCGGCACGGCAACACTAGACGTTTCATTGGCCATAAAGTGGCGGCGCGACGGAGAAGGCAGCCCCTTGAACACCACTATCCTAGCCGTTCCTCGATTACTTGTCTCGAGCAGCGAACCCAGAGTCTTGGCCGCAGTTTCATATTCAACAAAGATACCTTCAATGATCCACTTCGACGTCACGATTGAGAATCCTTCCAACCACTTCCTTACATTTGGCATCACAATGGAACCTAGCGAGAAGTTTGCGTTCTCTGGAGTGAAGCAATCGACTCTTCAACTTGTACCGCTATCGAGGAAGACAATGAGGTTTCGGTTACTGCCTAGTGTTCGTGGAGAATGGGTTGGGCCTATTCATTGTGTAATTCGCGATAGATATTTCCAGAAGGTACTGAAGATTGCGCCGACTGAGGGGATGAGGCTTGATAAAGAGGGAATCATGGTTTGGGTGCCTCCAGACGATGATTTTTGAGCATGTCCTTTAGGATAGAATCCAGATAGCTAGATGAGAAATTCATGGAGACGGTGCTACAATAGACGGAGTCACACTGATGTCACTGAATACACTGGTCTGGATGTCAAAGTTCTTCTGTGGTATGTACTATACATTATATCTATATCTTGCTCTTTAGGATCGGTTTTAGCGGAGGCCCAATCCGCCTCTTCCACTCCTCCGAGAAAGTTGTCTTTGCCTCACAACTCTGCTTCGTCCATTCAATATACTCCTTCCTCTCTTTCTCAAACCTCTTCACCTCCTTCCCCAACCACGCCGCTGCAGCATCAGCGCACTTCTCACTCGCCTCCATCGCAACCAAATGCCCGATCCCATCTAACATCACACCCTTCACCATCCCCGCTTTCGCCCCTCCACTTCCTCCTGTTCCAGTCCCTGTGACATCCAGTTTATACTTGCACGATTCGGGACTGGACATATCACTTTCCGACCCAAAAACATAAAGCGCACTAGGTCTTAACTCTCCCAATCTAACTACCGTATTTGGTGGTTCAGGTCTGTAGAAGGGGAATTTGACGGGAGAATCAGGAGCCATATCAGGTACTAGTTCGTGCTTCACAATCATCTTCCCATCTTCACTCATCGCCTCCCAACTCGGTCTCAAAAAAGTAAAGCATTCTTGATATTTAGTAGTGGAGAGTGTCACTCCTTTACCTTCAGGGTATAGGGCAGTTGGTGTTTCTCGGATGCCGTATTGGCACCACCGATCCAGCACTCTTGGGTCCCAGGTTTGGTAGAATTTTGACTTTCGGAAGGAGGCTTCGGCTTCTGCGCGGGAGGGCCAGAAGTCTCTGCGGTAGGTGGAGGCTTGGGCGGGGCTGATACCACTGGGTGCGGAGGCGTAGTGCTGGATTACGGGGTCAAGGAGAATTATGGTGGAGAGGAGGCGAGGGTGGATGAGAGAGAGGTTACAGAGGATGTTGGCACCGTAGGAGTGCCCGATGCCTACTATTGGCATTGGCATTTGGGAGCGGAAGACGTTAGTCATGTGCAGGAGGTCGCGGACGTGGTCGGTCCATGCGGCTGGGGAGGTTTAATTTTGGGGTACGTTGAGGTGGGAGAGAGACTTACGGTCGTTGCCTAGGAGCTTTTCATTCAGAATACCGCTGGCTCCTTGCATTGCTGTGTCTGCTATCCAGATACCTCGTATCCTGAAGCCACTGCTTTTTGAGCGTGCAAGAATGTCTTCCCATAGAGGCTCATATAATTCCTAGTATGAATTAGACGGATTACGTGTTCGAATTGATGAATCATGAAGACCTGCCTTTGGGAAGCCATTTGCACAAGCTCCAAGGATTGTGATGTCCCCCTCCTTGGGGTTTTGATTATCTAAAGGAATATATTGCTTGACCGCCAAATGCAACACAGCTTCTTGCGATGTCGCAGTAGCTCTAGCATATTGTCGAATGTGCTGACATTCTATCGTGTGCTCCTTTATCTCAAAAACAGAAGACATGACTAAGATGGGGGAAATGCGGGGGATTTCCCGGAGACTCTCAAGCCTCTAATTGAAAAGTCAAACAATCCGATAGCAACAAGCTCTACTTTCTCGTCAGTCGAATGAGGCTACACTTCTGAAATATGTGATGAAGAGGGTTGCAGGTTGGGTTGCACCGTCTCTCGTTCAATCATTCTCACGGCTACGGGGTCGGCACTGCCGAGGCCCGGAACAATCAATGCGAATGACTGGTGTACATGCCACAATTTGGCAACAGATTTTGCTAACATAACATTCTATATTTGCAAAAGGAAGGCAAGGAATGGAGACAACAACGGGTGAGAATGTCTTAGGAATAAACCTCCTAAAAAGCTCGGAACAATGTCAGATTTCAAGGAGAGTGGTGCTAATTCACACGTGATATAGTTCTAGCCGCTCGATTTAATCTAGACCCCTGTCGCGCGAGTTTCGCGTATTCCTCAGAACGCGACTTCTTGATCAACAACCGCGAATCCAAGGCGGCGAGAGGCAACACACTCGATTCAACACACAACACTTCTGAGGTCAATTGACACCACATGCCAGCAACGTTCTGACAAGCTCTCACATCATGGCTGCCGAAGCAGAAAAGGCGCTGTTCGGTCACTGCGTCTTTGCCTTCGTTATCAACAAAGATTTGCCTCGCAGCCAGGCCGTTGAGGTATGCTATTTCCAAGCAAATGCTCGACGCAGGTTACTAACATCCGAATAGCTTCAACAGACACTAGAAGAGAACGGCGGAATAGTCAAGGATTTTGATGAGAAGATAGATCTTAACGTTGTAACACATATCATTTCAGTCACCAGCGACTTCCCTCAATATCGCCAGGCAAGGCTGCAAATGATCCCAACTGTTACAACAGGCTGGATCGCCCAGTCACTCTTGAAGAACAAGGAAGCCGGTATCAGACCTTTCACCCCAGATCCCAATCTGATATTTTCTGACGTCAACCTGACCTGTGCCGATATCCCAACTGGCGATAAGGATGCTATCATTGGCGCAGTTCTTGCGATGGGTGGGATGGAAAGTAGCAGCTTGATGAAGGTGACGACCCATATCTGCGCACTTAGTATCGACCATCCCAAGTGCCAGCAGGCATTGGAGAAGAAACTCAAATGCAAGATTGTATTGCCTCATTGGTATGTCCGGAAATCCCCCACGATCTCCAAACCTAACAAAGCCAGGTTTGACGATTGCTTGAAACTTGGCAAGCGCATTGATGAGAAGCCATACTTGCTTCCAGATGCAGAGATTTTTCAAGTGAGACCAGAGGATAGCCTCCCGTTCCCGGCAAATAACCATATCCTGGGAGCTTCATCACCTCGACCTGATACCATAAATATGCCCACAGACTCACCAGCTCGTCGGTTGGATGTTTTTCGCAAGAAAAAGGTTATGATGTCCCAGGATCTTGACCTTGGAAATCGAACTCGCAAAGTTATCGAAGACCTTATTACTGGCGGCGATGGACAGATTACGAACTCAGTTCACAACGCCGATACATATGTCTGCCAATGGCGAGAGGGGAGAGAATATGTCTTTGCTTCTCGTGCTGGCATAGACGTCGGAAATCTATCTTGGTTGTATCATTTGATCACCCACAACGAATGGACATCCCCACTACGGAGACTTCTGCATTATCCACTGCCGAAAGAAAAGATTCCAGGTTTTGAGAATTTCCGCATTACACTCTCAAATTATGGTGGAGAAGCTCGAACATACCTTGAGAACTTAGTTACCGCTGCTGGTGCAGAATTCACCAAGAGCATGAAGCAGGACAATACTCACCTCATTACTGCGCGGAAGACAAGTGAAAAGTGTACTGCAGCAGAAGAGTGGAACATCGAAATGGTGAATCACCTGTGGATTGAGGAGAGCTATGCCAAATGCCAGGTACAAAAGCTCACCGATCCTCGTTATACCCACTTCCCTCCACGCACCAATCTCGGCGAGATCATTGGACAAACCCAGTTCGACTCGAAAGTTCTCGAGAGGTTATACTTTCCAAGAGACCCTACACCAAGTCCAAATGATCCAAAGCCTTTGAGACGACCAATCATGCATGAGAAAGATCGAAATGCAAGCTCTCGAAAGTCCAATGGAGATACGGTGATGGGCGGACAGGATGACGATGACGAGAAAGTTGTAGAAAAGAAGGCTGGTCCACGGGCTAGATCTCGGTCCTCTCTTACACAAGTCACTACCCCTGCAGCCAATCGCCGAATCAGCGCTGGCAAGGAGAACGATACGCCCTCTTCTACCGGCAGTCGAAGTGCAAAAGAGAAGGCGGTTTCCCGGCTTCATGGTCTAGCAGATGATATTGCCCTATACGAAAAGGAAAAGAAACGCAAAGGGCCAATTTGGGGAGGAGAGCGAGCCGCGAACAAGGTTGATAAGGAGAGGTCGTTGGAACGGAGCTCCAGTCCAGCACAGAAGCATGATGAGGAAGAAGATTTCTCAGATGATGAGGATCACACCCCGAAACGGCAAAAAACTGGTGCCCCACCCGTTAAGATACGTCTCCTTGTCACTGGCTATAAGGGCTGGATTGGCAACGCTGCAAAAGAAGATACAGACAAGGTAGGTCAAACAGCACAGTTCTAATGGCAATTGCTAACGACTTGAGTAGAAAAAGATGAGAGAGCTCGGCGTCTTGGTGACACAGGACCCCTTGACTTGCACCCATCTCGCCGCTCCGAGCTTGGTCAGGACAAAGAAATTCCTGTGTGCCCTTGCCAGCGGGCCTACCGTTATTTCTACGGATTATATCGACAATTGCGTCAAGAAAGGAGAATTGTCCAGGACGGATAATTTCTTACTCAAAGATAATGCCAAAGAAAAGGAATTTGGCGTGAAGGTGAAGGATGTCGTTGCTCGAGCAAGGGCCAACAAACGCTGCCTCCTTCGCCGCGTTCCGATTTATTGTACACAGGAGATTCCAAATGGCGCAGAGACATACAAGGCTATCGTTGAGGCCAACGGAGGTACATTTGCTATCTATAGCGGCCGGCCAACCATCAAGAAAGTCAATCCAGAAGACGACGAAGGTCCCGCGGAGCCCGTATATCTCATCAGCGGGCAGAGACCAGACGAGAAAAAGCTTTGGCCAAAATTCGCCGAAATGGCGGAAGAGGGCAATATGATACCAAGAATTGTCGATCCTGAATGGTTATTGGATGTTGCTCTATCCCAGCAACAGAAATGGAAAGAGAGCTATCTGATTTACAAGTAGTAGTGATGAAGACATCGATCCATTAGTTCTTACTCTTAGGGGACTCGGTCCTTTACAATGACTCCGGGGTCGTTTGTCAGAGGTAATACCCTGTATTGATGGAATATCAGCGCCCCGATAGCGTACAAAACAATACTATAGTGTAGACAGCAATGAAGAAATGCCTTTCAATAACTCCTCCCGATGCTGAAATGTGACTTGCTCCCCGTCTAGAAAAATTTGACACCTTGTTGATCTTCCTGGCCAAATACTTGCGCCTTTCCCCTCTTTACAAGAACACTCAGCGCTTTCTGCAACAGCTCTGGGTCCATGCCATGGAATTCTACAGTAGCATATCAGCAAAGCGTCCGCAGTTCTAGTTGGATGGTACGGACCTTGCGATAACGTCGCCTCACTCTCCGTCAATTCATAAAGTGTCAACACCGTATTCTTCTGCGCCGTCTCATCCACCTAATCCGCCATCAGCATTAATCCCTAGTCTCTACCACTTCTCGCCAAAGGAGAAAGCACAACTCACCCACTCAGCAATCAACCCCGCCCACTCCTCCACGTTCCTCCACCAAACCCAAAACTCCCCTCCAGCGACCTCCCCCTTCCCCCCACTAACCCACTCCGCTCTCCCATCCTTCCGCATAAACTCCACCACCTCCCTAGCATCCTCCCTCCCTAGCCGCCTCCCAATTCTCTTATTATAGAACAAGTCCGAATCGAGACTGTCAGTTAAAGAGAGCTTGAAGAGCCGGTGGTGGCGGGAGTAGGATTGGATTAGAGACGACCATTTTTGGAGCTGCGCGTGGTGGGTTTGCGTGTTGGGTTGGCGGGTGAAGAAGGGGGGGAAAGAGTAGGAGGAGGGGAAGCTAAAGGGCTCTTTCTTTGAAGCGGGAGGAGGAAGGGTCGACGTTGAGAGGGGGGAGGGTTGGGTTGGGTTTGCGGGTTGGTAGGAGCTGGTTGTTGAGGGCGCGACGGATGGTGTTAGGGTCAATGCTTGCGAGGAAGCGATGGGGGGCGGGTAGTTGGTTGACATCTTGGACGTTGGTTTCGTGGTGCGCTTGGGAGGTGGTGTTGATGCAGGGGAACAGTGAATGTTCGTTATCGAGGTGGGAGGTCAGTCAGCCTTGTGTGGCTTGTGCGCAAGGCTAGAACTCTTGCTCTCCTAAAGTGGAATCACATGTTTACCAAGACAGTGCGGGAATGTTTCTTTGAAGCATCACTTCAGTATTCTTTGGGTCTATCTTGACTAGCATGGACTCAGCTTGAGCATAATATGTTGCCAGTTGATTACTCGGTGACACTTCCTGCCAAGCCGGCCAAGAGGAATCGGAGGAAGGCTAATTCAAAGCCTTGAAGTCTTTGAAGAGAAGCAATCTCGGTGGACGGCACGTTTCGTTCGTATTGAAAAGACACCGACGACGTTTATATTTACATCACACTCTTGGGATATTAAGGTATTGTGCTATGTATTTGAGCCCAAGCTCCATTGCTTCGATCCCACGCCCCTGAACGCCATCAAATGCATTTGGCATTCCTGCCTATCCCAAACGCCAATGCTAATCTCAATTCCTATGTCCGAACGTCCTCAAATAATACATCAACGATCTCGTCTAACAATGTGAATGCAAGATGCGCACTGCTTACAATTAGTATCAAGGCAAAGGTCGAAAGGAAGCCAACTTACTTCAGTCTCGGGTTATTGAAAGTAGCGAATATTCTCCTACTCGCAGCTTGTGCATTCACCCTCCCTACCACACTTGCAGCCAAGTCCGGAACAAGAGTTGCAAGCATGAGACTTGCCTCTGTTCTGCTCTTCGACTTCTCCGCAGGCGTTCGAGGTTTTCCATTCCGTTTCAATTGACCGCCTGGCCACATAGAATCTCTCAGCAGACTAATGTATCTGATAATTGCTTCTTCTGAAAGAAACCCTTTTACATTCTCGCGGACCTTCCTTTCAATGGTTCCGCCAAGAAGTTGGTGCAAAACCACTACCACAGCGCGGCCACGCAGCCAGTTGTTGCCACGGTTGAGCTCGAACACTTCCAAGAAGATGTCGCAAATAGGCTTCACGAAAGGCTCCAATTCGCGGTCTTCGAAGGCATTCAGCTCTGCTTCTGCCTCAGCTGCAGCTAAGGGATCTTCGCTGATTGTCGTAGGCATCGTGATAAGCTGATTAGTTGCAGCAGATAGTAAGTTCTGTCCTGCAACTGAAAGTTGGTCAAGCACCGGAATGTTGCCCAAGATATCTTCCATTCCATCGGTAACAGAGTTGTAGAATCTGGTCATGATATCTTTCTTGTCCTCATTTTCAGACTGTGTTTCAAAGCCAGGTGCAATAGCACTTTGAGACAAAAATGCACGCAGTTCCCGACTGCGGCATACATCAGGCAACAGAAGAATTTCTCGCAGGTATTTTTCCAGAGCTAATCGTCTTTTGTGTAGGAAGTCACTTTGTAGCTTCATAACCATCCGCCGTCTTGGAAAGTCGAGATTTCGAACAGAGGGATACTTCATACGAAGGCGCTGGTGAAGCTCATGGAACTCGCTGTAACGGCGAGTGATCGTCCAAGTCGCTGCCGGCATCTGCTCTCCCGCCTTACGTTGCACCTCCACCACATAGACAGCATACTCCCGTCCATCGTCCTCCTTCCCTACCATAATTGACTTGATTTTGATGGTTGAGCGACCATAGAGACTGTTATCACTCTCCTGGATGACGTATTGTTGTCTCTGGAGCTCTTTCCTGCGAATTTCTCGTTCCAAGCTTGCTTTTGATTTCTTCAGAATTCGTAATTCCGCAGTGTTGTTGGTGAGTTCTGCTTTCCTTGTCAGAGAATCAACGACTGCATCTTGAGCCATGAGTCGGTCGATATCAGTGGTAAGTGCTGTTATTGCTTCTGCCAGACCCAGATCGCCTGGAGCAGCCTCGTGAACTTCATCCTCTTGGTCTGACTCTTTTCCATCTTCCGGATCATCGTGTTCGTCTGACAGAAACTTTTCCTCGTCTCCAAACAGGTCGTCATCAGTGAAGACCCCAATCCTCGAAGAAGTATTCACGAGCCCTAGCGAAGCTAAATTGGGTTTCTCGGGCTTCTCATGCTTCTCACCAAACAGGTCGGCTTTTCTATGGTCTATGGAACTTCGCGTGGAGTTTCCGCCAGGCGAAATAATACTAGGATTGGGGGATTCCAGCGGATCATCATCGCCAAATAGTGACTTCCGTAGTTCATCCACATTCGGCTTGTCCTCCATGATTGTATTCAGCGCTGCCTCCATGGCCTGGACAACATTCGTATCTGGTACAATATCCTCAGGTTCTTGATCAAGACTATGAACTGAGTTATTCATCGCCTCGCTGTCAAAGTCTTCGTCGTCAAATAAAGGAGAGCTTCCGCTACCCTCATCCAATGATCGACGAGACGAAGTCATGGGATCGATCGTTCCGTTAGTTGCGGCGGTTAAATCGGCTGAGGCAGCTGCTTGCCGGCGCAGATCAGCTCTCTTTGGAAGCAATTTAGCGGATACTCTGGATAGGGGGGTAGGTTTCGTGACAAGCGCCTGTGATGAAAATGCTCGACTAGGCGGTAGAGGTTTAACAGGCGAGTTTTCTAGTCTTGAAGGTGCTAGTGGAGAGGATGGACGTGCCACACTCTTCATTGCCTCTTGAGATGTCAGGCACTTGTAGAAAAGGTCCGACTTCTTGAAGTTCTGGAAGTACTTTTGTTGCATTACTTCTAGAGCCGCTGTTTGAGCCCGTAAAATGGCGCCTCTAGCCAAAAAATATTGACGCGGAGTTGCCTCCTTGCCGGCTTTGAGAAACACCCTGACAAGATGTCTCGACGCTTCAGGGACCTTAAGCTCGGGCTTCGACAAGTATGCCTCATTGATCTGTGCAAGGTCGTTTCTGTCTGCTTCAGTCCATGGTGCAAGTGTAGCAGGAATTTCGTCATCCTCAGCAAAATCGTCTTCCAAAGGATTTCGAAAGCCATCAACAACGATCCAAAATTGTACCATCGGCATAAGATTTTGCCTATCCATATACTCCATAAAATAAGACAGTCCAGAAGGGTCATGTAATAGGTCCACCAAGGAGGCCGTTTCAAGCTTGGAGACGTGTGTGCCATTGTTGCGATTAACTCCCTGCTGCGCTTGGTGTGATAGCTCTCCACTAGCAGCAAGCTGGTTCACTCGTTGGTCGAGAATCCTCTTCCCTATCTCCAAGCGACGTAGATACACGGGATCCTGGTTTTCTTGCAAGGCGTCTCTTTTCAGCTGGCTCGAAACCTCACTTCGAAACCGTCGAGCATCAGACAGATTATTGACTTTCCGTATAGCGCGTATAAACCTCTCAAATCTCCGCTCGTTATCCCCTGGAGCGAGTCGAGGGAATGGAGCCGCACGCTTGGTTCTTGGTGCTGGTGATGCATGCTCATCCAGAGCAGCTCGCAGCTTTCTGACCGTTGAACGGTCTTGAAGCATGGACCGCCCCTATCATTGTCAGTATTACCCACATATGTCTAATCTTAGCCCCACATACATAAGCCTCCATGACTTGATTCCAAGTGTCCGGATCAGAAAGTAATTGCATAACTGGTGAAAGCACAGCACAAGCAACCAGCTCATTAATTACAACTCCAACAGCTCGACTAGCCATGACATTCTCCAGCAGCACCTTTGGAAGAAGGTTCTTGGTCAAATTTCGCAAGTATTCCTGCTGCACCAGCTTCGTATCCGCATATGCCAAAGAAGCCGCGGGATGCAACTTTCCGTCCCTGTATTTCGCCGCAATTGCAAGGTCCAACTCCTCCGATTCCGTGACACTACGATTCAGATGCTTCCCTCGAATACTCCTTTCTGCCTCGTAAAAATCTCTGAAATGTGCGGTCATGATCGGGACGAATCGCGTCGTCATGATCTCCGTAATATCCAACTCCAAGAGCCTATCTCGAAGCGCGCCGAGGGCGATTCGGATCGTTTTGTCCACTTCATTGGTGAAAACAGGATTCTTGCTGATATTCGAATACCATGAGTTGACAAAATCCCGTACTATAAGCTCCAAGAGCTCGTCTAGCGCGCTGGATATAATGAAAGATTCGGGGTAGAGGGGCTTCTTTTCGTAGGCTTGTCGGGTTTGGAGCACAGTGATTTCGTGCTTCCAAGCTGGCGCAACAAGGAACGCTGCGCCTTTCGGACGACGTATAGAGTTTCTCTCTCCATATTGAAGCCCCCTCGAGGTGAGAAGGAGCACGGCGATCAATCCCAGGACTGGGAGGAGAAGTCCTACAACGAACGCGTATCCAGCCCAGCGCAACGCCGGGACCCAATTAACAGCATAACCCCACGCGATGAAGCTTGCGACGCCGGCGAGGATCACATCTCGTCGTCTGAGGGCCATAATCTGTGACGGGAGAGTGCGTCCTCGAACGGCATCGTTGATTGATGTTGGTTTCTGGAAGCTCTGATGATGGGGATCTGAGACCCCTGGTAGGTTTTCGGGGGTCTCTCGCGTAATCCTTCCACAGCTGACATGTGCTTTCAATATTCACAAGAACTTGGAATATTTTATTTACAAGCTTTAGATATTTTGCAATTGCGTTCTAAAGGGTATCTTGACTACCATGGTGGATCCTCCAAACGTCGAAATAATGCCACAAACTTCTGTCCATTATTCCTTTCTACTTTCTTTCCCTCCTCTGTCTCTACCTTCATTATCCTCACGCACTCATCAGCTTCTTGCTCTTCCTCCGACACACGCTCAAAAGAGGGATGGGCATCAAAATGCTGGACCATCCAATTATGCAGATCTTCCACATCCGTAATCGTGTAGACAATCCCTCCCGGGCGAACCACATAAGCATACTCTGAGTTCAAAGTGGTAGAAACTATGCGTGCCTTGTGTTTCCGAGCTTTGAAATGTGGATCTGGGAAGCAGAGGAAGATCTTCGATAGCTGGTGCTTCTTGAAGAAGTTTGGCAAGAACTTCATAGCGTTGGCCCGTAAACATGCCGCATTCTGGTAGAGACTTGTGTCCGGATTCTGAGCTCGCAGAGCTTTAATTCGTTCTTGGACGTATTCTGTGACTTGCGTTCGAATTTCCATGCCTCCATAGCGCGTTAGAACACAGGCAGCAATATGTCAAGCTTGGCATACCTAGAAGTAAAGTATCTGGCAGAACTGGAGCTAAAGCAACCAGTAAGCCTCCAAAGCCACACCCTATATCTGCAACTTCAACATCCTTCTTCATACGTCCCACGCGCCCCTCCTCGATGTTGATTTCGGTTTGGAAGCCTGTTTGTTCTTCTGCTGTAGTTGTGACGAAGGCGGGGTAGTAAGAGGACCAGTCCATGTGCGCAGGACTGGTAGGGCTACATAGAGTTCAGTATACTATTTCAAAATAAAGAAAGAGAATTTTCTTACTAGGTCAACTGGTGATCGGAGAACGGATTGGCATGAGCTCGTTGTCTGTAGAACTTCTTTTTGGGAAGTTCCTGCTTTTTTTTGGCATCCTCTTCGCGTTCATTCTTGTACTGCTCCCTCTTCTGACGTTTGTTCGGAGGACCAACCATGTTGGGCAGCTACTCCAGGAAATTCCAATTCCAGATTTGTCCTTGAATTGAGCCGCGGCGCAAGGCGCAGGTTTTGATGTCGAGGCTGAATAGTTTTATCTGCTCTATCAACAGCCGATAGTACAATTATGGAGTAGCTTGCAGCTGCGTGTTGCAGATCCCTGTCAAGCCTCCAAACCCACCCATGTCATCCGCTGAACGCGCTGCCGCACCCCTAATAAAGTCCCCCCCGTAATTTTTGGTGCATTGAGTACGAGGCACCTTACCTTCGACTCCACCTTCACATGCTCACCTTCAAACCTTCGACATGCTAGAGTTTCATTCTCAACATAAAATCACCATCACGTTCTTTCACTTAAGGCGCATTCAACAGAACTGCGCTGTGCCCCCTACTTGAATCAAGTCAGGCCATCCCTAGCATCAAAATCTACCAAGTCTTTCCGGACCGTTCGGTTTCTCGAGACAAACTCGTTCTCTACTAGCACAACATGTCTTGGTTCTCAATATTACCCGCGAGCATATCATTCATTGAGACCTGGTTGATTCGCATATTCGTAAGTCCTCCTCAAACTGCGGGAGTGAAGCTGCTAAGTGCGACCTGCAGATCTTCCTCGGGGTAATAGCCATAGGACCATGGCTCTTACTAATAGTCTACGATATGATTCTCTATCTGTTCCGAACAGCGACCTATGAGATACCGTATATTGGCGGACGAGCGAGAAATAGACCAAGGCCCAGAGCCCCAAGCTTGAGTGAGCGGCCTAGCGGGAAACCTAGGGCCTTCTCTCTGACGGTTCCAGGAGTGCCAACAGCCGTTGAAGCAGCTGAGGAAACAGTTGAGGGCTTGAAGAAACGGCTAGACAGACCTGAGAACAAAAGAAATGGCAGCAACGTTACAATAACGGACGAAGAATAAAAGGCAACAACTTTTATGGTTCTATTTTAAGAGTTCACGAGAGTCGTTCGAGGACTTTAATCAAATCGCCCGTAACGCCCATAGCGGTGACTTCTCCTCCAGCTCCAGCGCCTTGGATAATAAGGGGGTTAGATCCGTACCGCTTCGTGTAGAAGCTGATGATGTTGTCACTTCCCTTCAACGCAGCAATCGGATGCGAACGGTCGAACTTCTCCAAGCCAACCTTCACCTCCTTCTTCCTCACATCAATACTACCCACAAACCTCACAACCTTCCCCTCCTTCTCAGCCTGCACCTTGGTCTCTTCCATCTGGCTATCAAACTCGTGCAACCTCTGCAAAAACTCTTCGCCACTCCCAACACTCTCTAAATCCTTCGGAATCAAACTTTGAACCGGAAACGAGGTTGGAGATTCAACATGCAGTCCTGCAAGTCTTGCTAGGATTGTCAACTTCCTCGCAACATCCAATCCGTTCAAATCATCCCTTGGATCTGGCTCCGTGTAGCCTAAGTCCTTCGCCTTCTTGACTTCCTCTGACCACTTGCCTCCCTTGCCCTCTATCGGCGCAAAACTATTGAACAGAAAGCTCATTGTGCCACTGAAGACGCCCTCAATTTTAGTCACTTCGTCACCAGTATCCACCAACTCCTTAAGGGTAGAGATAACAGGTAACCCAGCACCAACTGAGCTCTCGTGATATACCTTAGCTCCTGAGCTAGAGGCAGCAGTGAAAATATCTTGCCACAACTTATATGAGCCAGAGAAAGCCTTCTTATTTGGCGTCACGATACTGATTCCCTTCGAAAGAACTTCTGGGTATGCATCCGCAACATCCTGCGAGCTTGTATTGTCGACGAGGACTACTTTGCCTGGTGCAGCTGCCAAGTATTCGATGATCTTTGGTAAGGGGAGAGGCTCCTGTGTGGAGGCTTCGAGGCTAGCTGCCAGGTAAGAGAGGGCGGTGTAATGTGGGCTGTAAAGCGTCTTTTTACTTCGAGAGACGAGCACGAGAGGGATTCGAGTTGAGAGAGGAAGCATTTGCCTACTCCTCCAGCGCCTGGTCTGTCGTTAGGAATCTGTAGATGAAGGAGGGGTAGTTGAACGAAATCGTACCGATGACGGCGATGTAAACTTCCCTTGGTGAAGGCATATCGGATGGAATGTTTATGCGGAATGAACCCAATCTTCAATTAAGTTTCTGAATGTACCTACGTAGAAAGAACATTCAATTGCACTTATAATTTGAAAGGTGATTGTTGAACCCTGAAGGCGGGGTCCGACGAATCCCGATCTCGCAGCCAAAAAATTCCGCCCCACTCGCATCGACTTCAGCCTTGCGAAGCTCAGGCTCAAGCTCCATCTTCGACGCGCAATCATCTCCACCTCCAACTACTGTACCCTCAAATCTCCCCTTCAACCCAAAATGGCTTCAGATCCCAATCTCTACGGAATCCTCAAGCCAAAATCTCAACCCAAAGAACTGTCCTCCAGCACCTCTCTCGCGTTCACATCTGCCCTCTCCTCCCTGCTCACAACATCGAATCCTTCCTCCCGCACCACAATCGGGCGTCCCAGATCATCGAAAACGAAATCCGATATATTTACTTCTCACAACAAGAATGCCAAGAAGCGCGCAGCGCGCGACCTCGAGGATGACGAGGACAGTCGCGGGGGGATGGAACGACAGGACATCGGCGGCGTCGACGAGAACATCCTGCACCGGTCGAAGCGAAAAATGGAAGAGAAAGCCAAGACCTACGCCCGGTTAAAGAAAGGGGAGGAAATAGACGGAGACAATCTCGTAGATTTCGACCGGAAATGGGCTGAGAAGGTCGCGAAGGGGGAGGCGGACGATGAATCCTCTGAGATAGAGAGTGATGATGGCCAGGGCGAATTAGTCGACTATGAAGACGAATACGGACGGACTATAAGGGGCACGAGAGCGGAGGCAGAGAAGATGGAGAGGAGGAAGAGGAATAAGATTGTAGGGCAAGAGGAGCTGGACCGGATGAGTGCGCGGCCTGCGATGCCAAGTAAGTTGATCTACGGGGACACGGTGCAGAGTCTTGCGTTCCAGCCAGAGGAGGAGACGATGGAGAAGATGGATGAATTGGCGAGGAAGAGGGATAGGAGTTTGACGCCGCCGGAGATGAGGCATTATGATGCGAGTGCTGAGATTAGGAGTAAGGGGGTCGGGTTTTATAGCTTTTCGAAAGATGAGGGCATGAGGGGAAAGGAGATGGAGGCGCTTGAGAGGGAGAGGGTAGAGACTGAGAGGCTGAGGAGGGAGAGAGAGGAGAAGAAGGAGGCGAGGAGGAGGGAAATTGAGGAAAGAAGGAGGGCTATTGGGGAAAAGAGGGCGAGGAAGCAGGCGGATTCTTTTCTAGATGGGTTGGGAGTTGATATAGGGGCTTCAGAACGCGCTAGAGGTGACTAATGTGTTGGGTTGTGCCATATTAGGCGTGTGGGATTTTGATACCGAGGTTTGGGAATTCCTGGATAACGAAGGGAATGCAAAGAGTCAATCCCATACTATCGGGTTGCGAACGACTTCGATAAAGCACAGTATGCTTCCAAGGTCCTCGAACGAACCCCACTATGCTATATCAAATTCGACATTATCGGGTGGACATTACCTAAAACCGAGCAGAACAACCAAACTCACAGGTTCAATGTCCAACACATTTCGGGACATCGAGTTCTAGATTTCTAGTCGGTCGAAGATTACCACCTCAGCAGGCTTAGAACTGGGCCTTTACCTCACAGACTAGTGGAGAAATGGGAGCCAGCGAGCTTTACATGGGGATGCTGTGAGATGCAAATGGCGGCCTGTTTTGGAGAGATATTTTGAGATTGCCCGTTGAGCAGCTCAACTGACCGGCCAAGCCCACACTATGCTCAAGCTATGAAGCTTTGAAGCTTTGGACCTGTGTGCTTCGGTAGAAGTGGCAAATGCTCTCCGGGTGCATAAAGAATTGACGGCACTATTCGAAGCACTCAAAATAATAACTATGTCAATAATTTAATTCCACATTTGTGATGCGCTACATGATCAAGTGTATTGATATAGCAGTAAACACTTTCTGCTTAAGATGTCGGTTACGAAACATCATTTACCCAGATATTTCCGCCATGCGTCTTTTAAGACCCGATGTGCTCGCTAACTATCATCCATCCCATTCCGTATCTCAACGAACCGAAAAATCATCCTATATATCTTGGAGAATACAGCACAAACACATCCCCAAACGCCTTTGTCAAACTAATCAAAGCTATACACATTATGCTGACCGAACTCCGTTTGGCTAAAACAGTACCGCTTTTATGTCCACAGCCATACACATCCACAGCTATCCGAACTCTGTCGTTCACCTAGAGCATTGTCCCGTTGGTTTAGATACCCGTACGCATCTCGCTTGCCCGATATTTGTGAGACGGTAGAAGGCTGTGTCTCATTCAGGTAGATGACGGTGGGTTGGCCAGTGCTGTTCAGATACATTTGTGGTATGCCATTCTGGTCAATGATCTTCTGCACACAATATGGCGAGATCGACTGAGCGCCTCTCGGAACCCGCCGTTCCTCGATCTTGAGAACCTTGGGGAATGCAGGTGGAAGGTAGAACGGTGCTGACGAGCCAGAGTACGACGTACTTGATGACTGGATATTGGTAGGTACGCTTGAGTCATACGTATTCGTCGATTGTCCCTTGCCATCCGTTGACGTGGGAGCAGATCCAGATGCCGGAAGAGATGGCGAAGGTGCCTGGCGACTGCCAGCGCTACTGGTCAAATTGACCTACGTTGATTGTTAGTAAAGAGCTTCATGTTCGAGTGGTTATTGCTTACGTAGATGAAGGCCTCGAGTAGAGTGCCATTCCAGTAACAAAACCACGGCTTATCATTAGTTTGTGCGACGTCATCGCGCGAAAGTGGTGGTTGGGAGTGATCCGAATCTCGGTATTCTATATCCCGCTTGGAACTCGAAGATGTGAAGGCATTCTCCGGTAGAATCACAAGCTTGTCGTAAGGTAACTCAAAGAACCAAGCTGGGCCACGACTTGGATCTTGGGAGTCGGTGACGAGATTCAAAACTTGAGTAGTCGGTAGTAGAGGCGGCTGCGAGCCATAAGCATACCACCCTGGGAACGTGTTATTACCCAGAGAGAAGTCGACTTCGTTGTCGTCCACATCACTGGCACCGGGGATTCCAGTCAATGTAATTGTATATGAAGTCATTGGTATATTACAGGACCAGGCGTCAGCTTGTGCGCTGTTGACCAAACAGCCTTGTTGGGCGGTCGAAGGAGCAGAAATGGGAAGTTCATAGGTGCCAGTAGGGAGCGTGGGAAGTCCTGCCGGGGCAGTTCTCAGGGGTGTTGCATCAAATGTTGTAGTCATGGTGGTGTAAACGACGCTCTCTCTGTAGCCTTATTAGCTAACACATTATACAAGTATTTCCGGATGCAAACTTACGGATTTCCTCCAGGAGCGTCGTGATGCTTGGTGGGGTGCTTTGGCTTCAGCGCAGCTAGAACAACTCCCAATATCATGCCAAAGAGGACCAGGACAGCTGCGGCAAGACCTATCGCCCAGATTGGAATGATACCACAAACTTTTCTTCGTGCGAATTTCTGCCACCTTTTCAGCTCTGGTTTTTCGGAAGCCTCTAGAGCAGCAATATTGACCCGATGACTGCTCTGATCTGACATGATACTTCGTGTTGATTGCCGAGAGGGCGAATGGAGATCTTCTTGAGATGCAAACTCAGGGTTTCGGGTTGCAAGTCCAATACCACCAGCACCAGCAACCGGCACGGGAACTTGTACGTTGGGCCTGACTTTCCTTGCAAAAGCCTCATCGGGGTACTGAGTGTATGGTGGGAGTTGCTCCGTATGTCCGTCCGGCCCAATAATATCAGCAATCTCCTCTCCGTCAGGGCCCAATCGCCGCTGATAATCGTTCTGTAGTCCAGGGAAACCAACAGAAATAGTAACAATGGGCGCTGTTGCCACCTCTCCTTCTGGTACGGTATTTTGGGGGTACATTTCATAGGGATGTGTCGGACCCCCAGGACCATTGTATGGTCTATCGGGCACTTGAACAGTCGACGTCGTTGCTACACTTGCCGTCCTTGCTAATCGTGATTCTTGAGGGTACATTTGATAGGGGTGTGAAGGTCCCGCAGGCCCTCGGTATGGGCTCTCTGCCCTCAAGTATGGTACATCGGTTGAGACACTCGACGATCGTGTTGGCACAGCCTTCGATGCGGCGGTCGAAACTCTCTGCAAACTGGGGCCCATCGCACCATCGTGCCGTAAGGCAAATGAATCGAAGCCCCTCGGTTTGGTTATACTCGATGGTCGTGGTGGAGGTGTTCGTCGTCCATTCCGTTGTGAAACCTGGGACGGCACTGCATTCTGGCTAGTTCCCACATCAGCAGCGGCCGGCCTGAAGCCGTCCGATATTCCCATTGCCTCTAAATTGTAGTCATCGTCGTCGGTGTGCTGCATGGATAGTCGCATCGATGCCCTCCTGTCGATTCCCAGCGATGAGCGTCGGTCGGGGCCAGCCATAGTTTTTCGAGCGCTCGCAGAAATGAGGACGCAGTCTCTCTGCCAGACTCAATCCGCCTGTTGGCGATGCAATGATCAAGTACTACTCATCAATATCGTGACTCATTAGCAATAGCTCGGAATATGGGGTCGTGGAGCGTTGAATTGTTGGAGTCGTGGTCGTGGTCGTCGTTGGTGGTTCGTGTTTGATCCCTCAGGTCAGCGAGTGATGCGAGAGGAGACTCGAGGTCTTGGCACCTGCGATTCTGAGACGGCTCGCTAAAACGGAAACTCAGAACCCAGCCAGAAGTTTTGATGGATCTCGACGGGCGAGTACTTCGTATAACGAGCAAGCAAAGGGCGGACTGCGTGGGAGGTTTATGTGCGGGATGCAGTACGGTGGGAAATGTGTGGCATAAACTGAGCTGATGTGTTTTCTCCCAGCTCGAGGATGGGTCCTCGACTTGGCAGCATCCCAGTCCAGCCCTGCCATCCTGCCATCACATGATCACAATCATATCGGAACGACGGGATCTGATATCACCCCTCATTACCTTATTCCTCCCCCTGGCTGCCTCATCCGGATTGCTCTCAGTCTCCACCTATACAAACCCACTCTTCGACTCTTCTTTAGGTCAGCGGCCTTTTCGATATTCATCTAGAATTCCTATTCGAAAACACGCCAAGAATCCCTCACACAACTCGCGTTTTTGACACCAGATTACAATCCGCGTGAGCATCCTTGGGAGACAACACGGACTCAAAAAGGAAAGCAGTTATCGAACATTTTAACTTCCCTGGGGTCCAGAAGGGAGCGGGCGTTTTCAATGCACTCTTTGACGATACACTGTAACCTTAGCAGTCTATTTTTTTCTCCGATCCACTTCGTTACTGCGCCGAACTTTCTGATCTCCAGACCTCCGGCCTCCCTGGCTGCAACTACTGGGGTACGCGGGCATCGCAAAATTGCAAAAAGTACCTCCTGGGTTTAAGCCCCGTCGCGCACTTCATTAGAGAGATATTGAACGAAGATTGGTGCGTCTTCGTAGAACTGATTCATCTTCAATTCATTCTCAAATCTTTTCTAATGCCACTACTCCGGCATCAACGAGGCTAGCAATCTACGTCCGGTCCAGGTTGTTGCATCGTTGCCGATTTGTCATAAACTCTCGCCATCGAAGTCTTCCAGAGTTTACAAGGCCTAGCCTTGGCAGAAACCCAGCTCTAGCCACCGTTGACACAACAGATAAGTTTCCGTGAAGGCGGCTGCTGCCGAAGGCCTCTGTTCGACATGGGGCAAATTTAGCCTCATTTGGTTTGTCTTCGTGGGTGCAGTCTGTTTTATGCAATGTTCGTCTGCCACATTATCCATATTAGAGAAAGCCATCTCGGGAATACACACCTTTCGAATGATGGCTAAAATTATTGGAGTGTAAGCTTCTTCCATCAACGACTGCGAGGAATTTTGCCGGCCTCGCATCCACAAAACTGACACACTAGAAAAGCTTGGCTTTCCGGATCCAATTATTCGCCTCTGCTTTATTGCATCAGATCAATATAGAATCAACTGACATTGTGACTGATCTTCTATGGCTTCACAGATATCTTTTTAATCTCATGGATGCTGCAGTCTCTGTGCCAACGCCTGGCGAAATGCCATTCTCAAATTCCCACAGCTCATGACACTCCTTCGACCACCATAGTTCGAAAGTTGACATGACTAGGATCCTAGACAAAAGGGAGTGGGATAATGCAGTATCCTTGCTGACAAGAAGGTTTGCAGGCGGACTGAGGACGTCTAGATAATCTATATGAGCAAATCATAAGCCAAAAGAAGTTTCGATCTATTTCAGAAAGAATCTTCAGCAGGAAATATTGTCTGATGGAAGCATTCTCTAAAGTACATAACGATCAGGAACTTTGTTTTCTCACATACTCCGCAATGACGGCAATGGACTAATAGATCATCTCCGAATACAGGTTGGAGTTTTCAATAGCTGATAGAAATTGTGTGAGATATAGCATCAATTGATTTGGAACAAGGTTGAAATCTTAGTTTCGTTCTTCACACAATGTGCTGAAACAGGTCTGTGGCATAAACTCTCCCACGAATGAAAGAGGTTACTCAACCCTCGATCTCAAATTCACTTTTGGGTACAACGATCACTAGAAGGACTGATTACGTCGTTTGAAGAAGGCATACAACACCTCAGAAAATCCCAGATGTCAGCGCACCATAATAATGGGCTAATTCTTCCCGTACACAGGAAAACATGATCTCTCGCCAGCAGGCGAGCAGATGTTGCAATGAACAAAAATGTAATCTTACCAGCAACAGGCTTGGTTGGATGATCTGGAGATATACAGTATCTTGAAAGGCTAGAACACTCACCGCTTCCTGAGAAGTTCGTCGTTCTGCCACTCAGCTTCAAATGGCGGTATGTTGCAGATACTGTATTCTGCCAGATTTGCTGGCTTCGAGACATGCAGGCTGGGCACTTGCAGATGCAGTAGGTCGACATGCAAACCGTTGGTAGCGTCATGATGGTTGCCACGGTGAAGGATAGCACGTACTAAAGTATCCTCGATAAAAGCCTCACGTCTGCCACCACACTTCTCTCCAAAATGTGGTTTTGGAGACGAGGTCTGCTCGGGCGGCGATGATCCACAACTGATCGCGTGCCTTGGCAACACAAGAGCAGCAACGTCCCAAGAAGGCAAGGCGCGCAGTTGCTTCTTGCTGTTCCTGCATTGCGTGCGGCCGAGTGCTCGCGCGAAATCGGCGCATGCTTGTTCAGTGGCAGTGCACCGCGCTGGCAGTCCTCCAGAGGCGTTCCACCTAGGATCAGGGGTTCCTTAGGCGAGGGTGTGCTGCCCAAGATAAGTGATCGGAGTGGAAGAAGATTGCGTTGCACTCGATTAGCTTCGTGATGCAGGCAACCCTCTCGTGTCTCCCCCTCTCTCTCTCTTCCATAAAATCCTCAAGACCCTCCTCTCAAGACGCTGGATTGCTCCCTTGTAATTCTACCAGTTCCAAATCCTCGGTTCGTGAGCCCGCCTCCTTCAATTCCCGCAGAGACATTAGCTTTTGTTGGGGCCGCCTCAGTAGCGGAGAAGAAGCTTTCGTCTAAATATTATTTCGTTGATTGTAACAATCAACTGCTCCTTTTGCATGCCACTCTGAGCTTCTGAAAGGCTCTTGACTGATCATTCCGTGCCTACTAGATTTCCACCGGGTACAAATTCCTCCGGAGATCAAATCCACTAGTAATTGAGGTCTCAAAGTCTTAAGATTTCCACCGCCGACACCAGCTTCACCGCCTCACACAATGTCTGCCCGTCCTCAAAATATTGGCATTAAGGCCATTGAAATTTATTTTCCTAGTCAGGTATGCTCAATTTGCTTCGAGTCCTCCATTCTTGCTTGGGGAGAAGTGTGCGTAAGTTAACGCCCTCTTCACAGTGCGTCGACCAAGCGGAGCTCGAGAAGTTCGATGGCGTTAGCCAGGGAAAATATACAATTGGTCTTGGACAGACCAAGATGAGCTTCTGTGATGACAGGGAGGGTAAAGATATCCCTCTGGTGTATGTGCCTTAGGATTGCGCTGATTGCTTGAAGACATCTACTCCTTTGCCCTCACGGCGTGCTCCAACCTCTTGAGCAAATACAAAATCGACCCCGACTCAATTGGCCGCTTGGAAGTTGGCACCGAGACAATTTTGGATAAGTCGAAGTCTGTCAAATCAGTTCTCATGCAGCTGTTTGGAGACAACACGAATATTGAGGGGGTTGACACCGTCAATGCGTGCTATGGTGGCACAAATGCTGTCTTCAACACCGTCAACTGGGTAGAATCCTCAGGGTGGGACGGACGAGATGCTATCGTCGTAACAGGTGACATTGCTCTGTATGCCAAGGGCAACGCCAGACCAACCGGGGGTGCTGGTGCGGTTGCAATGCTAATTGGACCCGATGCTCCAATTGTGGTGGAACCTGGTCTACGAGGAACATACATGCAACACGCATATGATTTCTACAAGCCAGATCTCACCAGCGAATACCCGATCGTCGATGGCCACTACTCTGTCCGATGCTATACCGAGGCCCTGGACGCATGTTACAAGGCGTACAACAAGCGGGAATCAAATCTCAAATCTCTCGCAAATGGCCACGCAAATGGCCACGCCAATGGAAACGGAGTTGCAACCCCCACGGACACCAAGACCCTTCTGGATCGATTTGACTACATGTCATTCCATGCCCCCACCTGTAAGCTTGTCGCAAAGTCGTACGCTCGCCTGCTGTACAACGACTACCTTTCTGACCCTTCGGCACCCGCATTCGCCGATGTCCCAGCCGAGGTCCGGGACATGGAATACACCAAATCGCTGACCGACAAAGTCATCGAGAAGACCTTCATGGGTTTGACCAAAAAACGCTTCAATGAGCGTGTTCAACCCAGCATCGAAGTTCCCACGATGTGCGGAAACATGTACTGCGCAAGTGTATACGGAGGACTAATCGGTTTGCTAAGCACCGTCGACAGCAGCACCTTGCAAGGAAAGAGAATAGGTGTTTTCAGCTACGGAAGCGGGTTGGCAGCGAGTTTGTTCTCGTTGAAGGTCATTGGATCTACGGAGCATATTCAAAAGGCTTTGAACTTGAAGGAGAGACTGGCTGCGAGACGAACTGTTGCTCCAGAGGTTTATGATGAGGTAAGCACCTTTTTAATGCTGAATCACGAAATGCTCTGGGGAACTTTACTGACAATACGCCACAGATGTGCGAACTCCGCAAAAAAGCCCATCTACAAAAGTCATACACTCCTACCGGCAGTCCCGACACCATCACCAAGAACACCTACTACCTCGAGAGCGTAGATGACATGTTCCGCCGCAAATACCTGATCAAAGCATAAATCCCCAAATCTGCATAGAGGGGAAGGGTGTTCCGGTCCCAAATCCAACTTCACTCTAGAGTTCTTTTCTTCTTATTTTTGCTTCTTCATAGACCATCGGCGAAAGAAATTACTAGATATGGTCGCCATGGGGGGAGGATTTAATGAGTTTTCTTCATGCATTTTGGAGGGTTCTGAGGCACATGGAGAAGAGGGGGATATGCATAAGATGAGATTAATTGTCGTGATAAACGATCATAGCACTGCATACCATCGGAAGAATCGAACCAGAATTTCGAATCTTGGTAGGCGGAGTGAGAACTGAATGAACTGAGGCCGTGATTTACTGATCCTTGACTACGCCGTTTACCGGGAAAAAAACAGGTTGCTCAATCCGTCCTCCTCCCTTACCCGAGCCCGATGATGGTTTACAAGTATAAAAAGACTGGTTTCATAACTTCGACATCGAGCCCAGACTTTTCATACTTAGCTTCACCACCCTCTCCCTCATCCTCTCGCCCGCCTCCTCGTCCGAAAACGCACTTAAGGCCCCTACATCCAAGTTCACCTCCTTCAGTGTCTTCGGCACAATCCTTGTCCCTCTCGTCTCCATACTTCCGGGATCCTCAACGACCTGCCTTATAAACCTTGCCCAATTCAAGAACAACTTCTTACTCGCAGGTAAGCTTTCCAGTACCATAGCGAAACAGTGGGGCATTGCTTCCCACTCTTCGAAGACGACTTTCACGCCTTGGGTTGAGGCTTTCATTGCTATATGCTTGCCTTCATCTGTAAGTAATTCTTGGCCGGTTTCGATCCACATTGGACAAGAACCCTCCCAGGATTTTGCGATGAGAGGCGAGACAAGCGGGTGGCAGAGCAGCGCGTCTTCAGCGTAAAGATTCTTTCGAGGCGGAGTAGTAGGCCAGACTGGGCAAGAAGGGAAATCCATTCCTGTAGGGTGCACGGAGCGCGCGGGCAGGTAGTCGTAGGTTCTATTTGACTCACAGGAGGGTGAGGAGTGCGTTATATCGCCCCAGCCACTGCAGACTGCTATGCCTGCTGGGATGGGGACTTCTCGTTCCTCGCCGTTCCAGTGGATTTTTTGCCCTTGGCGACGGAATTGGAGGAGCGTTTGGAGGAGGACAAGGCAGAGATTGCCGCCTGCGCTGTCCCCAGAGAAGACGATGTGACTTGGGGAGACGGGTTGGTGGAAGGAGCCGGGGGGTGGATAGAGGAGGGTAAAGTAGGAGACTAGAGCGTCGAGGAGAGCGGCGGGAAATGGGTTTTGAGGTGCTAATCTGTAGCGGACGCTGAGACAGCGACCCTTTGTGAGTTTTGCTAGCTTCTTGGTTGTCGGTCGATGGGTTGCTGGGTCCATGAGATAATATGCCCCGCCGTGAAAATAAAGGACCGTCGCTGGTGAAAATACTTCTTTCATCATCTCTGTGTACTTTCGCTCCTCGGATATCTTGAGCTCAACTGATTGCTTCGTTGCTCCGGCTCTGTATCCCGTCCACTCTGCCTCGACAGGAAGTAGTTCCGGCGCAATGAATCCTCCTGGTGCCTCCCCAGGTTGCTTCATTCCCTCTATCGCTTTGAACAGCTCTTGCCTGATATCATCTTCTTCCGGCTTCGGCATCGTGACTTTGCTAACCCATATTCTTCCCTTGATACCAGGATCTCTCAAAGTCAGTTTTTGGGTTCTGGAGACTGGCCCTGGTGGCGAGTCGACAATGAGAGATCGCAGGACATTGATTGTCAGCTCTGTCCTTAGATCCCAGTGCTTAGAATGTTCGGAGAACCCTAAGGTATGGTAGATTGCAGTCTTGCCCATTAATGGGACTTTTGGCAGCATGGCCTTGAGGATGGGAATTGGATCCATCTTTATGACGTAGTGGAGAAGATGGAGGGGATGAGGACTCAGAGGAGAGGTACCGAGATATTGTTAGGAGAAAGGGTAATGTTTTTGAAGTAGAAGAATAGTCTTCATCTATGAAAAGCAAGAAAAGGAATCGTTTGCTGTCTCATGAGCAAGTGCGACCGATCGACTGGTGCAATTTGAAGATGCCGAGGTATGATCAGTTGCTCCAATCACTCGATCAACTCATGGCTCTCGAACTCTCGGTCATGGGATTGAGATGTTTCATATCTTAAAGAGAGGTTTAAATGCCCTTTTTGGGTTGGACGTGCGAAAGTTTGCTAATGGTCATCGGAACCCGGTCAGATGTGGGACGAAATCATCCCCGCATCTGACGTTTGAGACTTTTCAAGCATCTTGCGAAGGGGGCGGAAGCAAGGCTGAAACCAGCTATCGAATCGAAAATGGTCCAAAGTTGATTTCCCATGCCAGCGCACAGACATTCTCCATTTTCAAGACAATCCATTGTCAGCAGAATTTAGTATATTTGATTATCCTCATAAAATCCTGATCCTAATTTCAGCAACCAAGAACGCCGCGATATGCATCCAACCGTCCGTCCACACATTTTTATCTACTACGAAGCCTCGACAGCATCTTGAGACTCGCTTCCTTTGCCAGTTGTGTTGACCGAACTCGAACTCTTGTTAGCTGCAGCCATCTGCCACGCGGGAATCGTGGCTTTCCCCAGAGGTGCCCCTGTACTGAAAGGTGTCGAGCTTCGACCCTGGACCGATGCAACAGCTTCGGTACCCGTTCCATTGCTAACGGAAGCTGGTTTTGGTGTAGTTGCATCTGCAGACGAACTTCCATTCAGATTGGTAGAAGAAGTCGCTGCTGGCGAAGACGATCCAATTCCGGAAGTCCGACCATATGGATTCGTGCTTGTCGTTGCCCCCGGGTTCATTCTTTGGCCTATCAAGGTCTTCAAACTCTTCAACTCAGTGTTGAGTTCCCTTAACCTGCTGTCCGTAGTTTCTTTTTGTCCCTCCATCGCCTTCGGTATCAGGTCTTTGAGCCCACGGACCTCATCACTGATCCGTCGGGATTCTTCCTCCCGTCTTCGACTGGCTGTCTTCAATTCGCTGATAACACTTTCCACCTCTGTCAACGCGGCATCCAGTCGCTCCGTCCGAGCTTGTTCGGATGACTTCAGCTCCTCAGTATCCTTAGCTAGTTGATCCAGGAGAGAAAACGCTTTCCCGAACGACTCATCGATGGCCTTCTTATCGGATTCCAGTTGTGGTGGAGTAGGCGGTGCAATTATGGGATAAACATAACGCTGTGATCTAAATCAGCCAATTGCATATCTTCGAAGGGATAGAAACTCACCTTCGCTACAAAATAGAGCCCGTATCCAACTCCACCCATGACGGTTGCCATGATGAACCAATCCCTCCAGTCTCTCTTCGGCAATTCTGGTGGCGGAGGCTGCTGCCATTGATATTGCTGGTATCCTCCATATCCGGGTTGAGGCTGTCGTATTACTTGTTGTTGGGATGTATAGTTTGAATAGTTCGCAGGCGCAGTCTCGCCGCTGGCTCTGGCTAAGGCTGTATCTATCTCTTCTTGCGTGAGGTTCTTCGATTGTAGGAAGGCGATGCGATTCTCGATAGGTGATCCTGCAACGCTTGGATCCTGAAGGACTGTGGGAATAGATTAGCTTTGAATGCAGAGCTTTTGAGAGCTCTCACATGTCACCTATATTCATCAGCAATGTTTTGGAGTGCAAGTAAGTGGATTCTTGAACCTACGGCAGAGACTACGAGATCTTCACGGATCGCCATGGTGAAGACACGTCACGGGCGCATCCGTATGAGAGACGATGCACAACAAGTTGCGATTCGAAATCTGGGGACGTCGAAATGTCAACGCGGATCTTGAAATCGAGAGGCAGGGAAGAGCCGAGGCTCGATCACCCACGTGATACTCGACCGCGCCTTCCCAATTTCGGTTTGTTGTTTACAATCTCAGCGCCAACCTATGAAATCAAGCTCCGCTTTGTTGACAACCTCGTCGTCGTATCGCAACCTTGGCTTGAACCTTTTCCACACTTAAACCCATTATCGCATTCATTATTCAAACTGAGCACAAGAAATCTTTTGCATGAAAAGTGCATATAGTGATCACATCATAAAACAGTATCAACAACACCCGCGAGAATGTCGCAAGACACGGGTCTTTTCTCTGTGCGGCGACCGCGAGAGGTAAGTTCTCACCAAGTATATATTCAAAATCCATAAATCGCACTTTTAATATTTCCATACACAAAGACATTCGCTGATCCATACTCTCATACAGACTCTCGGTGGCATAAACTACAATTCCAACATCCCACAACCAGCGTCTGCGTTGAAGCGCTCCAAATCTTCAACTGGTACGAATGGCAACGCGCCCTTCACTGCCAGTCATGTACGGTCAATATCTGGATCGCAGACTTCTCTTGCGCCTCCTCGACCCAACCAGCCCATGTTCCAACGATCATCTTCAGGCAATAATCTGGCGGAAATGGGGATGTCTTCGGTCAAGCGCACATCCTTCCAAAACAGTGGAGGCCGAAAAAGCTATGCGCCAGGGGGGATGGGACGATCGTCTGCGGAAGGCTCGGAACGGAGGAGTAGTGTTTATCGATCACGGACGTCCACGAATGGCCCCATGGGTCACCAGAGTTTCTTTCAACAGGCACCACAACCGGCAGGAGCCCCTCAAGATCCTCGCCCATTGAGAGATCGTTCGTATCAGAACAAGATTGGACAAGAGCTTCTGGACTATATGGCCGCCAACAATTTCGAGATGGAGATGAAGCACATGCTATCACAGAACACCATGAGATCCCCAACCCAGAAGGATTTCAATTTTATGTTCCAATGGTTGTATCATCGGATCGATCCGAGCTATCGTTTTCAAAAGGGCATCGACCAGGAGGTTCCCCCAATTCTGGTCCAACTGCGGTATCCATACCAGAAGATGATAACGAAGAGTGCGCTCTCGGCTGTAGGCTCGCAAAATTCGTGGCATCTTTTCCTTGGTCTTTTGCATTGGATGATGCAACTCGCCCAGATGCTAGATGGGTATGCAGCAAATCAGTATGACGATGCCTGTGCAGAGACTGGTGTGGACGTCAGTGGTGATAGGATCATCTTTGGGTTTCTGAGTGGAGCATACCGAGACTGGCTTTCAATGGACGAAGACGCCGGAGACGATGACCAAGATCGGGTATTGTCGCCTCACGTTGAAGCAATGGCAAAGGAGTTCGACATGTCCAACTCCAAGTACTTGGATGAAATGCAGATTCTGGAAGGCGAGCATCAGCGACTACAGAAGGAGATTGAAATGCTCGAGAAATCCGGATCAGATGTTGCAACGCTGGACAGAAACTTCAAGATTATGGAGGAGGATAAAGTCAAATTCGAGGAGTTTGACAATCGCATGAACCAGAAGTCCGAGAAGTATGAAGCACGTATTCAGTTCCTGCAGGAGGAACTTGACAAAGTCATGCTCGAGTTGAAGGAAGCCGAAGAAGAGCGGTCAAATTTGCAAAGGGCTGTCGACGATCAAGGAATCAGTATGGCAGACATTGATAGGATGACTTCGGAAAGAGAACGACTTCAGAAGGGTATTGAGTCGACTTCCCAAAGACTCGAAGAAGCCAAGAAGAAGGTCACAGAAAAGGAAGGCGAGGCCAGCCGGAAGCTGGAGGAGCTGGAACGTATGGTTGACAAATACAACAGCCTCGGATATCAAATCGGGCTCATTCCTTCCACCGCCCCAAATGCGAAAAGCAAGAACTATGAATTGCAAGTCATTGTCAACGAAGGACCCAACTTCTCTTCGTCTCAGATGGGCGCTTCGGGTGGTGGCAACACTGATAGCGACAGGCTCCTGGCTGACCCGGTTACTGGCTACCAACCCGCTCACATTCTTAATTTGGATCTCCGTGGGCAAGTCAAGGCCAGTTTTTCAAGTCTCAGGAAGGAGATTTCCGAGCGACGTACAGTTGCAATGGACGAAATGATGAAGCACCATGACTTGCTTGACGGTATCAAAGAGGCTATTGAGGACAAACGGGGCGAAGTCGAGGCTCTCGAGCACCGTGTTAGGGCTGCCGAAGAGGAGTATGAGAAGACAAAAGAAGTAAGGATACTCACGCCCCTATCGCCCAAACAGATACTAAGATTTATAGGTCACCACAACTCAAAAGCTAGCGTCCGATACTCAGATCGAGAAGATGGAGAAAGAGTTAGCAAAGATGCGAGCAGGTCTCACAGAATCCGTTCAGTTGATGGAACAACGTGAGATGAACACAAACATCGAGTAAGTTCGCTGCATCTCATGCCTCCACCCTAGATACTAATGTTTGCTAGGTATGAGCAACTTACACTTCGAGCAAACGCCCTCCGCGAAGAGTTGCACACAGAAATTGAAAAGATGCTTAATGATATCATCAAATTCAAGGTGCATATTCAGAAGAACCTTGAGGAGTATGAAGGGTTTGTTGTTGATGAGGTAGAGCATGAGTTGGGAGGGGATGAGGATGGAAGGGAAGATACCCAAGATGTAGAGATGAGGTGAAGTGGCTGAATTGACTGGTTCGTGTTGTGATTTCGACTTGCTTGTTGGAGTAGACTGAGGGCGTAAAGCCTTGTGGTTGGGACGACAAGGGCGAAAGGCGTTTTTGATCGGGAGAGCAAGGGCTACACTGAGCAGCAGGCTTCCTATGCTTCTGCGGAGGACCTGTCCCTACTTCGTAATGATACATGAGAATGAATGGTAGATAGTGATCTGCGAGGCACCATTAACTTGGATTCAAAGGTTGGTACGTGAAGTCCTTCTGCCCAAATTTGGAATTCCAAATCATGAAATGCAAACAATATCACGTGCAGGAGTGGCCTGAGCTCTATTGCGCTATTTTGCTGAGAGCCAATCGTTGGGGCTCGCCTCACATTCCAGCTCTTCCCGCCTTGCGACGCCCGTCTTCTACTCATCAGCTTGCATCCTGCAGCGCTTCGTTTTTCGTTGCGCATAGAAGCAGCTTCCTTTCCTGCATCTTCCGTCGACGACTGCGAAGATACATATCAGGCCCTTTTCTCCCAGCGAGAGCGTTCTTTCATCTTCGCGACCCCTTCCCTGGCCTCGTGAAGAACTTCTCGGCGGCAAGCACCTCACCATGACTGAGGTGTCATCCACCAGGTTATACCTGGGCAACCTTCCTCGAAATGGTGAGTTACTTCATCGCGATGCCATCAACGGCGTTGCGCAAATCGAAGCCTAGATGCTAGCGAAGAATATCACTGACCATCACATAGCTACTAAGGCTGATGTTGAGGCCCACTTCAACACTCATGGCACCGGAGAGATCACCGAGATCAAGCTCATGAATGGCTTCGGATTCATCGAATACAAGGATGCTATGGATGCCCGCGATGTGGTTCCTGGTATGGCCGCATTGTTCGTTACTCCAAGGTGGAATACATAATAACAAGTCCTTCTCACAGCCTTCCACGGCTCTGACTTCATGGGCGAGCGTTTGACCGTTCAGTTCGCTCGGGGTACTCGTAATCGCGATGCCTTTGCCAATACTGAGCGTACTGCTCCTCGCCCGAGACGTACTCCTCATCGAATGCAAATCTCTGGACTTCCAGGTGAAACCAGCTGGCAGGTCTGTTATCCCCGTTCCTTCTTCCGGACTATTGGAAGCATGCTATTTGGACTCTGAGCAACATAACAATTGGACGCCTTCACTGTAATGAGACCGTTCTTCGGCATAATATTTGTCAGTCCTGGCCAGCATCATGCCCTGTTGTGGTCAAGAGTACCACTCCAGTTTGCTAGTGCATATGCCTGAGCAGCCTTGGACTTGACGGATGTCTCCTGTGTCTGGCCTTTCTTATCCTGTTTCGACTTCTTTCTGCTATTACTTGCTGCCATTTGTATAACTGGACAGCAATTACTTTGCACAGGAAGGCGCTCAACCATAGGACCAATGTACCTCTCAATTCGGGAACTGTTTCTCTGGCTACTATTTGGAGGCAACTACCACTACCTTGGCGTTTGCACAACAAAATACCAGGATAACGACTTACATGGATCTGGATTTAGGACCTTAAAGACTTCGCCCGTCAATCCAGCCTTGACGTGGTCTACTCCGAGACTGGTCGTGACAGGGATGGCAAGGGGTCAGTATCCATCCTATTGCATGTGAACTTCGATGGCTAACAAGTCAGAAGCTTCGTTGAGTTCGAAACTGCTGCGGATCTCAAGACCGCAGTAGAAAAGCTCGACGGCCGTGAATTCAAGGGAGCCCGTGTCACTTGTGTTGCAGATGTAAGTGGTTTCCTCTTTCGATGGCTATCTACTGACATTACCAGACTCAACCTGATGTCCCCCGTGACCGGGCCCGATCCCGATCCCCGATGCCTCGTCGACCTTACCCGGCGGATGACTATGATCGTCGTGGCCCGACTCGTGGATATAGCCCTCGTCGTGACGGTTATCGTGATAGAAGTCCACCACGCCGTGGCTACTATGATGATGAACGTGGGCGGTACCGTTCTCCTCCTAGAGCTCGTGGTCCCATTGATGATTATCCACCTCCGCGTGGCCGGTTCGAGGATCCTTATCGTCGTGATTATCCCCCTGATCCTTACATCAATGGCAGGGCTCCTTATGATCGACCCCCACCAAGGGATTACCCACCAAGAGACTATCCTCCAGCGGACTATGATCGCGCTCGCCGCTATTGGTATGCTTCCCCTAGCCATCTATTTTGACTATGCTCACATTCTGCAGATTGCAAGTCCAGAAGCGGCCATGATACGTTCTGCTATTTTGATGAAAGGTGCATTACTGCATAAAAGGTCGAAGACACAGCATCATCGGAACGATTGTGATATGGATAATGAATTTTCTTTCCGTAACGTCCTAGCTGGATCTCGTTTTACAAAAGCAAAACATTCTCTTGTCATACACGCGGGTGGAATGGAATGGAGCATGTACAACAGGGATGGAAAGATCACTTCACGGTCAACTCATCAGTTTGTACTCCATAGGAAGGAATGATATTTCTCAGTGCGTATCTATGCCCTGTGTTCATGAATTGTGATTAAGCTACACCATTTGTAGTCGAGTGAGTTCTAATGTTACAATCTCTATGTCAACGCTGTAACTCCGGTTTTCCAAAAACACCATTAACAAGCCCACCTCAAAACTCCCTGCTCTCTCCAATATCACAAACATCAAAAACTCCCGTCTCAGGCAATCCCTTCTTCGCCATTGCTTTCTTCAGCAATTGCGGCGGCTCCAAGACATCCTCAACAGTCAAGACCCATGTACCCCAATGAATTCCCATCGCTTTCTTACATTTCGTATCTAGAAAAATGTTCACACTATCAAACGGATTCGCGTGCATAGAACTCATAATATATCTCGGGTCGTAAGCACCAATTGGGATCAAACCCAAATCGAACGGTCCTCTCAATTCGCCGATTTGCTTGAATGCAGGACAGTGCGGTAGATCCGCGTATTCTGGTCCGTAGTCATCGACTTCTTTCGGAAGCTCAGGCACATGCCGATACCCCGTGTCACCACCAAACCATACCGATTTCCCGCCAGAGGAAACTGCCCAGCTGCACCAGAGTGTGTGGGCCTTGTCAAAGGCACTACGAGCCGAAATATGTTGGCAAGGCAGGCAAGAAACTCGGGCTGTGATATCGGAGGATTTTGCGGAGGGGGCGGGGGACGATGCATCTGAGATTCTCTTTGCGCCTGTGTTGGGTGACAATGTAATATCGACATCGTTCCACCAGTCGAGCTCCTCGACGTTCTCGATCCCGCACGCGTGGAACCATTTCTTCAGGCCGAGACCGACGAGGAAGGTAGCGTTCGGGTGGGCTTTGTGCAACTCCATGACAGTGGGGTGCGAGAGGTGGTCGTAGTGGCTGTGGGATATCACCACCAAGTCAACCACGGGTATGTCTTTAATGTGGCAGGGGACTTGGGTGTAGCGTTTTGGGCCCATGAAGGAGAATGGGCTGCAACGTTCTTCGAAGACGGGGTCGAAGAGGACGCGCAGGCCGCTGGGAAATTCAACGTAGTAGCAGGCATGGCCGAGCCATGTTGCTCGTAGTGAATTTGATACAGTTCGGGAAGGGAGGAAGGTGGGTTCGATGACGGTTACGGTTGGTGGGGTGGTGTCGGGGAATTTGAGCTCTCCTGTGAGTCTCCGCCTGCGTAATAAACAATATTAGTAGAGCAAAGAGAACTGGGGGTGCAAATTGAGGCTCACCAGATCATGGCCTTCATGATTCCTGGCGCGCTGAAGTCTTTCCATGAATCCCATGGATTCCGGAACCCTTTCCCATCTTTGAGATGATGCGCTTTGGCTTCCGCATCTTCTGGCACAGCACCCAACACCGTGGGGCTGGTCATCGTACAAGCATACAAGGCTGCTGTTGTCATGCCGCCGGACATCACTCGTATCTGTGTTGCGGAAGATTTTGGATTGTTATCTTTAGTTGGCCGAGCTGGGCGACGTAGAAAGGTTCGAAAGAAAGAGCGCATTGAATAAGAAACTAATTAAAGAAAAGAAGACGAGGGGAAATATGATATATGTACTGTTGATGCAATTGTGCTGCTCCGCCGAGCCCGCAGGTGAAAATAGGTTGCGGTGAACGCGAAGGCTGCCTCGGACTTACTGTACTGTAATAAAAGTCACCCCTCTTCGGACATTCTTTTCGGAGATGGTTCCACACAGGAGCTACGGACACGGGCAAATATCAACCCCGGAGTTTGCACTTGCTCTCCGTCGTTTATTCACGCAGAGTATCGTCGTCGTCATCACTTGATCCAGCAAACTTTAGGAAGCAAGGGTTGAGACTGGCATGGAAAAAGTCTTGGGGAACAATTACAGTACCTCGAGATAAAGATCTGACATGCGGTAGGGTAAAGGTTACCGAGAGTGGCGATGGAACAGGCGAGTGTCGATCCGCCGTAGATGGTCAGGGGCTTACAAGTGCGTCATGATTCCTTTCAATTAGACAAATGCGAGGAGTAGTCTCTATCGTGAAATGCTCAATGTCTGAATGATTAAGAGTTATTTTGTACCGCCGTCAACGTCGTCGTTCACTGCATCTGAGGAAGCGCAGTCGAGTGACCGTTTCCTCGACCATTAACGAAGCAACAAGTTAATCCCCTTGAATGTAAACCCATTGCTTTAGTTTCAAAAGAATTGTCTCTCCAAAAATATTTCTACAACAAGATCATACACCAGACCTTCCAGTTCAGAGAGTTGTGCCAAGTGGTCATTTCATTACAGTAAAACCTCCGCATAGCAATACTCAATATAAAGATATCCTTACTAATAGCGATACAGCCGTAAGTCCGACTAGATTTTTGCCCTAATTTAACGATAATCTCCATATCCGTTTAGCTGCGACCAGAAACACACCTCGCATCCGCTTTTTCTCTTCACTTAGAACCCGATTAAGTTGCCACACAATAATAAAAAGGTTAAATCCTCTCATAAGGTTTTAAATAACGTCTTAGAATATAAGGATACCAAGTTTAAATTAATTTATATAAAGGTTTGGCTGAGTTATAAGAGTTAAAATATGGGAGCTTTGGCCGTCTGCTGGGCTTAGTTGATGCTGAAAATGGCTTCTCCTCCTCAATCCCTCTTTACTCCTAATGTAGTTATCTGAAACTGCCTAGTCCAGATAGTGCTGAGTTGCACATTGCAAATAGGCGGAGGCTGGTTGCAATTGAACTCCGGAGAGGGAAGGTTAAGGTGCTACAACAGAGGCCGCAGATCACCAAGCCAAGGCAGGGACCCCATCACTCCACGCAAGAGAAGGCGGGTGATTCAAACAGTCATGTGATAGATATGGTGCAAGAACGTCTCGCTCTGTGATACAAGACATTGCATGCTACAGTCGCTAGCGAAACTGGCTTCCCCGTGTACGCCACCGCTAGAATATTTGCCCCACTCCATCCATACCCGCACGCGCTCCCGCTATTTTCTTGGCTATATAATTAATACATCTTAGCTAATAAGCACACTAAGATAAGTATAACTACTGTCTAAAGCATTAGAAGTAGGTGGCTAGAAGAATAAAAGCAAAGCTTCTAGAATCTTCTAGCCTGACTTATCCAGACTTGGGAATCGGGTAGGGTAAAACCGGTTTTATCCAGCTGAAACGTTCCCGGGTACCACCCTGGGCGATTCTATACGGGTAGGGTACAAATTCGGTTTATTGTTGGGTAATTCGGGTATTACCCAGTATTAAATTAGTGAAGATATACTCCCTATATAAAATCATACAAAGCGCCCCAACATTACTAATTATTCCGAAATAATAGTAATAGCCGGTGCTACTATCTCTATAAGCGAGGCTTAAAGAATCACGAGACCAGATTTAAATCACGTAAACACATAACTCTTATACCAGGAAATAGTTAGTACAAAAGTTAGTTCAGTAACGTCTATCCCTGCGTAGCGAGACGCACCCTATCACAAGACGAACTTATAGTTTTAAAATCATAAATTTTTTCTTAGCAAGTCTATGCAGTTGTTACTAATATATCACTTTCTTTAACTATTTCCCCCTAAGGAGACCACTTAGCAATAGAGAAAAGACTATGGTTGATTATGCTGTCGATCGTTTTTATCACGCCACCAATCGCCGCTTTGGCTGTTCCCCCCTGCTTAATCGCGACCATTAGAGTCTTTTTAAAATTCGGAGCTCTTAGAGAAAGGTCCTATAATGAAAGAATATAGCTCCAAATTTTAAAGAAACTCAAAGAGGAAAAAGAATGCAGTCCGGGAGTTTCGCCGTTGCGAGGAGAGGGGCCACATGTTTCGGTGCTTAGTAATATGCATTAGCCTAGTCAAAATATACTATGTTCACGCCCGGGCTCGCTATATTTTACTTAGCCATGATTCTCAGGTCTGATCACGTGCGTGGCGTACAATGGTCACGCGTGTGGCGTAAGAGCAGGTTTCTCGAACATTCTATCGGCAGGCATCACGCTAGTGCCTTGGAGCTGAGCGCCGTCTCTCGTCCCCTTCTTCGTCACCATCGCGACGGCAGGGTAATATGGACAGAGCCAGTGTAGGGTTGGGGTTTTTTAGGGCGGCAGGTGCGGGAGTGTATGTGATTCAAAAGGTGGCCTGAGCGGGACGGCAGCATTCTCTGCTCGCGTGGCTGATTTGCCACGTAGGCAATGTCTTTGATCGTGGGCCTACCTCCGTGATTCAAATGTCTTTAGACCAGAGATCTCTCGCGGTTCTGCGCGCAATTGCTTCTACTTCCTTAGCTCAAATATTTCCCGTCTTTCGTGAAAAAGTCGTCGCGGCACAGCTACCGGACCTGCAAAGCTTAAACCACTTACCCTTGCCTCTCAATTTTCAGCTTCGAGCATCTTTGTGAATGTTGTTTTAACCATGGCCGGAGTAGGAGAGGCGGCTAGTGTGGTTGGCATCCTCTCATTCGGCATAGAAATAGCTCAAGGACTTTTGCAGTATTATGGGTCCTGGAAGGACCAAGATGGCAACGTCGCGGACATGTGTGCATCCATCGATAGCCTTTCGAGAACTTTGGCCGTTCTGCACAAAACTTTCCAACCACCCGATCCTCCTAGCACGTCAATAGAGAAAGAAGTGAAGGAAGTTGCTGACCGTGTTAAAATGGCGATGAAGAAGCTGAAAGATGAATTAGGAAAAGTACGGAACACGGATTCTTCTAAACTAGGAGCACGAGCCGCAATACGACGTCACGTACTAAGGGCGTTGTATCCCTTCAAAGAAGAAACGCTGCTGAAAATCCAAAAAGCTGTTTCTGAGGCTCGTTCTAACCTCAACTTAATTTTGCAAGTTGTGCAAATGTTAGTATATCTGGGACTAATCTGTCTTTCTTAAATTGGTCAAGCTGACTAGGTTGTCCAGCGAGAGCATCTCGGACATCCGACCCGATATCAAGTCGCTTGTACGCTGGAAAGAAGGTACGTACTACCTGTTCTATGTAGTTCCGTGAAGCCAAAGGTCCTTGCTTGGGAGGCATCCCAAAGGCCATAAGCTTTCAAGAGTAGTGCTATAATTGGTTTCAATTTGGAATATTATATAAACTATCAAATTCCTCGCTCCTTATAAAGAAAACTTGATATTTACGGTAGACCTTCTAACGCGCTGTTTAGACGAAGACACCAAAAGCATACTCCATTGGTTATCACTAGAAAATTTCTGGCCAAAGCAGGCGGACGTGCTCACACAACGAAGAGATGGAACTGGCAAATGGCTGCTTGAGCATCCCGACTTTCTCGAGTGGGAGAAAGGACATAAAGAGATGCTTTGGTGTTGCGGAAGTCGTAAGTTGTACTTATATTAGTGGGGCCTTGGAGTTATGTTTAATCGAAACTAACGAGCTGTTAGCTGGTGTTGGCAAGACGGTACTTGCGTAAGTTGAATCATTACAACAAGCAGGGATGAACGAAACTAACTATTAAGGTCGACCGTAATCGAATTTCTCGAAAACGATCTGCTGCTTCCAACTATAGGGCTTGCATTCATCTACTGCAACCACAAAGAGAATCAAGTACAAAGTGTCGAATACTTTCTCGGCGCAATCGTTCGACAGTTGGTAGAACAGAGGCCGGCTATCCCACACCAAGTACGCTCCCTTTATGAAAAGCATCGTGGAAAAGGAACAAAAGCCACCTGTCAGGAGTATGTGGACTTGCTTCAGGGCTTAGCCTATGAATGCTTTGAAGTCTACGTTGTGATCGATGCATTAGACGAATGCATTGATAAAAATGGGGGTATTTTTTGGAACGAGCTTCTCTCTAAGTTGAAGAGCTCTATCTCTAACCTTCGTCTGTTATACACGTCTAGAGATATCGAGGTTATCGCAGACATCTTAACGGGGTCAACTCGAATTGAAATACGCGCTCACGAGGCAGACATTCAAGCCTATGTTCAAGCACAGCTCAAGTCTGCGGAATGTCTACTGCAAATTTGTGAGAAGGATGCCGAAATGAAGAACAAGATTCCGCAGGCAATTGCATCGAAAGCTGAGGGGATGTAAGTTCTAATTGAATTCCTCGTGTCTGCTTCGATTAGATCACTAATTCAATTAAGCTTTCTGGCTGCACAACTGTATATTAAGTTCCTCGCTTCAAAGACAAGTGTCAAAGCTGTCAAAAAGGCATTGAATGCACTGCCGTCTACACTCGACGAGATCTACAAAGAAGCAATGGAGAGGATCGAGCAATCACCTTATAAAACACTTGCTTTCAAGGTTTTAATATGGATAGTGTACGCTGTTAGGCCTCTTCAACTCGAAGAGGTCCTGCATGCTATAGCTCTCGATGAACTCGAACCTGAGGATGAATCTATTACCGAGGACTGTCTCACGCCACCGAGTATAATCCTTAACGCATGCGCAGGTATAATCAGGATTGACAAAGAAAGTAATGTGGTCGGTTTGGTTCACAAAACCACACAAGAATATTTCGATAAGAACGGAATCAACCATTTCCCGGATGCACACAAGGACATCACAACAAGTTCTCTTAGGTACTTGTCGCTCCATGTTTTTAGCAGTGGCTACTGCCCTTCGAATGAACTATACGAGCGTCGATTAAAGGAGAATGCACTACTGGACTACGCCGTTCGAAGCTTGGGAGACCATATCTCTCAAGGGTTTGACTACAGTCTCAAGGATCGGGCGTTAAAGGTTTTTCTAGACGAGCGAACTATGTCAAGCGCAAGTCAAGTCTTATTTGTTAGCATGGCGGGGAATTTTTTTTCTAACTACAGCCAACAATTTCGCAAACAGTTCCAAGGTGTACATTTTGCGGCTTACTTCAATCTAAGAGATATACTCAAGCTGATGCTAGAGACTGGCAAGGCGGACGTGGACTCGAAGGATGATTATAGTCGGACGCCGCTCTCGTGGGCAGCTGAGAACGGGCACGAGGCCGTCGTCAAGCTGCTGCTCGAGAACAAGGCCGAGGTCGACTCGAAGGATATTAACTATAGTCGGACGCCGCTCTCGTGGGCAGCTAGGAACGGGCAC
>Ga0302325_10002790_pt1 | contig 42012 bp, 33 predicted proteins | sample Palsa_T0_2_FD_201948 | JGI IMG/M metagenome (GOLD analysis project Ga0302325, IMG submission 201948) | Peat permafrost microbial communities from Stordalen Mire near Abisko, Sweden - Palsa_T0_2 | ecosystem: Environmental > Terrestrial > Soil > Palsa > Peat permafrost | place: Sweden: Abisko...
ATTGAGGCTTCAATACGGGGCGACGGACGACTGGTACTATGTGTGTAGCCATGCAGCCTCCAACCAGGTTGCTTTGGTCAGGGGCGTCGCGGTGCTGAATACACCGTGGCGCTCCGTCTTACTTCTGGCGCTTCAGAAACTCATCAATCGCTCTGCGAATCAGCCAAGAAACAGGAACCTCTTGCCGAACCGCCAGTTTTCCCAGCTTTTCAACCTGCTCAGGTTTGAGCCGAATAGCGGTGAGTTTCTTCCTCATGTATTGCATCGTACCACAGTGTTATACGCAAGTCAAGAGCGACCCCATGATGGCGTCACCAGGTCGTGCGGTTGATCCCAACACGACAGAAACCCAACAGCCATTCTGAGGCAGGTCACGATAACAGGGATGTGTTCGGTTGACCGTCAGCCTTGAAAGGGCCGGGGGATACCCTGTTTTTGTTAGCTTTTATTGATATTTTCCTCTGATTTGTATTGATTTTGTATTGACCGGCGCGCGTTTAGACTCGGACTCGCCAGCGCCCAGGCCCGACCCGACCCCAGCCCGAACAATCAAGCCCCTGCGCGTTTGCCGAAACTCCCCAAGAGGGCCTCAAGCGTTTCCTGAAGCCTCGCATCCGACCAATCCGTAATTTCATCCACTCGATAGTGCGGATGCACTTGGGTAAGATTCAGGCCCAACTCATTCTCGATCCGAAACCTTATCCAGTCGGGTGGCTGGTCAGAATCCGGCTGCACAACATAGTCCGGGTGACGCTTTCGAACCGCTTGGGTGATTCGATTCCACTGAATTTCCTTTTTGTCCATGTCCCCACATTTGTGGCCAAGGTCACTCGCTAGTCATAGATCGTCAAAATCATTGGCCCGAGGCTTCTCCTTGTTAGGCCAATCAAATACAAACACCCGCGCCTGCTGCCGGAATATCTCTTCGTGCGGCATGGGTCCTCCTGGAACGCCGTCCCCCGGCACGCCGAACTCGCGGGTCACCACTATTAGATTCAAGCAAGGAAAGTTTTGGCGCTCACAGTAGCGGTGTATCAAGCCAAGGGACGGGCCAAGTCCGACTTGGGCAATTCCGGTGAACCCTTGGACGTCTGCATAGCTTAGGATTTGCTGATTCCGCGCTGCCAGCGCCAACAGTGGCCAAAGTAACGCTACTTGTTCGCGTTGATCCATTTTGGTGCCCCTCGCGAGGTTTAGGGCTTTTCGATATCGTCCTTAATCCGATTCCACTCGTCCTTGAAAATCTTTTGACTGATCTCGATCGTGGCTATCCTCGGACCTGAAAAATCATCTCTTGTCGAGTTTGATTCAATTCCTCTGTCAGTCGCCGCTATTAACTTCCGAATTGCGCGCACCAGAGCTTTGTGGTCTTCCTCGTTTTGGATTTATCATCAACTCAATTTCTTGCTCAAGCTGCCCTAACCTTCTCACTTCGGCGTCGGTGCGAGCATCGAGTCCTGATCCAGTATTCCAGCAGTGAAGGGCGCTACTGGACAGTTCGGCCACCTTGTTCCTAAGTTCATTTATCCATACTTGGCGCATCGGGGCCACAATCTGTTTGCTCGCGATTCGCCGTGACAATTCGATTTGCCTCCGACTTATTCGCAGAGTGATGTATGGGCCGACTCCAACTGCAAGGGCCGCGATAATTAGGGAGATGATCGGAAGCCACACGGTGCTGGGCTGAGTAGCGCAAGTCGAGCAAGCTTGGATCGGGGCTATGATCATTATCAAATCCCTAGGCGCGGATTCTAGCACGGCTACTTAACTAGTGCGTATAATCCAACACGAGGAGAGAAACGCATGAATAGCAGGTTTGTCTCACAAAAGAAAATAGAGGATGCTCAGCGATCCGTAGATAAGGTGCGCCAAAAGCTTCTGGAAGAAGTAGGTGAAAATCGCTTGGCGTACGAGAGATTCTATAACACCCTGACCGTTGTGGCGGCTGGAGCGTTCGTTCTCAGCGTAACCTATTTGGGAAATCTGAAATCGGCTGGCGGCAGACCAGTAGACTTCTGGCTTCTGAAAGCGAGTTGGGCGTTGCTATTAGTCTGTCTTATCGGCTCCATTTTCTACCACGACTTTCACACGACCTATGTTCACTACGCCCGCAGCCGGGAGTATGCCGCCAAGCAGAGGGATCATCGCCAAGCGGCGCTGGAAGAAAGCGACGGTGCTGTTGTGGTCGACGAGAAAGGTAACCCCTGGGACCGGAGTGAACTACGGCAGTCGTTTGTGGACGAGATTGCCAGATTTGCCTCAGATTTCGACTTCAACCAAAAAAAGGAAACATCATTCGCGAGGCGCTACAGATTTGCTGGCGTTGGCGCGCAGGTTACGTTCCTGTTGGGGATCGCTCTTCTTTTTCTTTTCGCAATAGCCAATACTTGATTTTTGTCGGCCCTCGGTGATACGGTCGGTGTCTCCAGCCCAGAGTATCGTGGATTAGGAATTTCTTTCATGATGCACTCAACGTCCCACATCACAACTGACATGATGAAGTCCGTGTTGGACCGCGCTTTCTCATCTCCGGCCACGCAGCCGGATAAAGACGCTATTCGACACCTTCGAGATGCACTACGCGGAACCCATAGTCTGTTCAGCTCCGTGCTTTTCGACATCTTAGAAACGGCTGCTCGAAAGGACCGCGCAGCGCTGGCCGAAATTGCTTTCCTCATTGGTGCTCAGGCGGGATACGAACTTGGAATAGAACATCCGCCGCCACCGACTCCCTAGGCCGTATTCAATGCGCCCGCGCTTCCCGATAATCCTCGCCCGCTAAAAATATGCCAACTAGCGAGCCTCGTTCTTCACTTGCTCAAAAAGTGCCAAAAACTTTGGTACCTGTTCGACTTGCTCGCGAGTCAATTCCTGCTCCGAATGCATACCCGTACTCGCGGATAGATCGCCCTTTCGACATTCGCAGTTGTATAGGTACCACCCGTTAGGTGTCCGGGCACCTTTTGTAAAAGTCCCGATCACCTCCCCAACTGTTTTCTTCCATGTTTCTTCTTGCGGCGGTTTGCTGAATCCAATTTGTGTACCTGGCATCTGCGCTATGCCCCTCCGGGGCATTCTACCACACACTCCTGCGCGGTCTTCAGCCTGCTAGCTAGTCGCCAGCGCCCCCTACGACCAGTCCCGGCCAAGCCTTTCGAGATAACCCTAGCCAGGTAGCCCTTTCAAAGCTACGATCTTCGGTACTTTCGGCCTATAGCACATTGTCCATATATTACCTATAATAATAATTACTTTATGTATACACCGGCATGCCGGAATTATAGGGGATGAAAATGAATGCAAAGCTAACGCCAGTCGCAGGCAAGCGCGGCGCACAACGCAACAAGTCGTTTGGAACATCTTTGGAACAGGTAGGATGACAGGAAACGAGGAGGTGGTTGCGGCTTAGCGCAGCCTTTGCAACGAGTTAGCTCGCTGACAGGCACCCAACATCACGAGATTGCAAAGCAGGTGCTCTCCCAGCTGAGCTACACGCCCAGACGAGATTTCCTTTTCATTCTAAACTAGTTACAAATTCCACCGCCACTGCAAATCAGAAAAGCGTGCCAAACGTGCCAATCCGCGCTTCCTGCCCGGCTTCGCCGCAAAGATGCAAGTGGCCGCATGGATCGGGCTCACCGGAAAACCAGAATGCCGCAGGTTTTCGTGCCCGAAGAAGCCTTCACAGGACCTCTCGATTTTGCGCGTTTAGATCCGTGATTCTACGATTTGCCCATCCCATCGGTCTTTAAGCCATACTTTTCTCGGCGCTCGATTTCCGAATCAGAATTCGTTTGAAGACCTTCTCCGGTATGTCTAAGCTAGATGTCGCAAGCGGCTCTTGGGAACCTGCCTGCCGTTAAGCTTGCCGACTCGCGTCGCGGATTCGCAAATAGGGGGTTTCGAGATCAGTTCAGCTATAATCCGTCCAGTCTCCAATCGGCAGCGCTTCCCGAACCATCGGATGGCCGTGATCACCGCGGCGGGCGCCGCGGGCGCAAAGCTCAAGCTCCGCTCGCCGTCGCCGCTGAAATGGACCGCATCGTAGAAATGAAAGGAGCACCAATATGGCAACGCCCTCCACACCAAACACCGCACCCCAGCCTCTTGAACCTCTCACCAGTCGGAACGCTTGGAAGTTCCTCCAGTCCCACTACGACAAGGTTCACGCCTTGCATCTGCGGCAGCTCTTCGCCGACGACCCCAAGCGCGGCGAGCGCATGACCGCCGAGGCCGTCGGCATTTTCCTCGATTACTCCAAGAATCGCGTCACTGACGAAACCATCAAGCTCCTCATTCAGCTCACCGAAGAATCGGGCCTGCGCTCGCAAATCGATGCCATGTTTCGCGGCGATAAAATTAACTTTACCGAAAAGCGCGCCGTCCTGCACGTAGCCCTGCGCGCGCCCAAGGGCGCATCCATCCTGGTGGACGGCGAGAACGTAGTCCCCCAGGTCCACGCCGTCCTCGACAAAATGACACAATTCTCCAATCGCGTCCGCAGCGGCGAATGGAAAGGACATACCGGCAAGCGCATTCGCAACGTCATCAACATCGGCATCGGCGGTTCCGACCTCGGCCCGGTGATGGCGTATGAAGCCCTGCGCCACTACAGCGACCGCTCGATGACCTTCCGTTTTGTTTCCAACGTCGATGGCACCGATTTCGCCGAAGCGGTTCGCGATCTCGACGCCGCCGAGACGCTCTTCATCATCTCTTCGAAAACGTTCACCACCCTCGAAACCATGACCAACGCCCACGCCGCTCGCACCTGGTCGCTAGCGGGTCTGGGCGGTGACGAAAAATCCGTCGCCAAGCACTTCGTCGCGGTATCCACCAACGCCGCGGACGTCGCCAAATTCGGCATCGACACCGCCAATATGTTCGGCTTCTGGGATTGGGTTGGCGGACGCTACTCCATGGATTCAGCGATAGGGCTTTCCACCATGCTGGCCATCGGCCCGGACAATTTCCAGCGCATGCTGGATGGCTTCCACCAGATGGACGAGCATTTCCGCACCACCCCGTTCGCGCAGAACCTGCCGGTTCTCATGGGCCTCTTGAGCCTCTGGTACAACGATTTCTTCGGCGCCCAAACCGTCGCAGTGCTTCCTTACGAACAGTATCTCAAGCGATTTCCCGCCTACCTCCAGCAGTTAACGATGGAGAGCAACGGAAAACACGTCACCAGCGGCGGCGCCGACGTCACCTATGCGACCAGCCCGATTTATTGGGGCGAGCCCGGCACTAACGGCCAGCACTCCTTCTATCAGTTGATACATCAAGGGACTAGGCTCATTCCTTGTGACTTCATCGCCTTCTCACAAACACTCAATCCGCTTGGCCACCAACATGACATGCTCATGGCCAACGTCTTCGCTCAGACCGAGGCGCTAGCCTTCGGAAAGACGCCCGACCAGGTCAAAGCCGAAGGCACCCCGGATTGGCTCGTGCCCCATCGCGTATTCGAGGGCAATCGGCCATCCAATACGATCCTCGCCCAGGAACTCACTCCGGAGTCACTCGGCAAGCTAGTCGCTCTCTACGAGCACAGCGTCTTCACGCAAGGCATCATCTGGCAGATTAACTCGTTCGACCAGTGGGGCGTCGAACTCGGCAAAGTCCTGGCCCAGCGCATCATCCCGGAAATCGAGAGCCAGGCCGAGCCCAAGCTTGGACATGACAGTTCCACAAATAATCTGATCCGCCGATACCGCAGCACCCACCAAAAAGCGAAGGAGTAACTCATGCAACTCGGAATGGTTGGTCTGGGCAGGATGGGTTCTAACATGGTGCGTCGCCTCCTAAAAGCGGGCCACCAGTGCGTAGTGTTCGACATGTCGCCGAAAGCAGTGAACGATCTAGTTCAAGAAAAAGCTGCAGCAAGCTCGTCCCTGCCGGATCTAACCACCAAACTCGCTAAGCCCCGCGCCATCTGGTTGATGGTCCCAGCCGCAGTCGTTGACGACACCATCGCCGCCCTCCTGCCCCATCTCGAGGCCGGCGACATCCTCATCGACGGCGGCAATTCCTACTACATCGATGACCTTCGCCGCGCCAAGGATCTCGCCGCCAAGGGAATTCATTACGTTGACGTAGGAACCAGCGGCGGCGTCTGGGGTCTCGAGCGAGGTTATTGCATGATGATGGGAGGCGAGGTCAACGTAATCAAGCACCTCGATCCAATTTTCTCTACCCTCGCGCCGGGCGTAGGGAGCATCCCGCGCACTTCCGGACGGGAGAAACTTACCGGCACGGCCGAACAAGGTTACTTGCACTGTGGTCCAAACGGCGCCGGCCATTTCGTTAAGATGGTTCACAATGGTATCGAGTACGGAATGATGGCTGCCTACGCCGAAGGGCTGAGCATTCTGCACGACGCCAACGTTGGCAAGCAACACATCTCGGGTGGTGACGCCGAGACCACTCCGCTGCGTGACCCCGAGCATTACCAATATGATCTGGACCTGCGTGACATCTCCGAAGTCTGGCGGCGTGGTAGCGTGATTGCCTCCTGGTTGTTGGACCTTACCGCGGCCAGCTTAGTGAGTGACCCGAGTCTCTCCCAGTTCGCCGGCCGTGTCTCGGATTCAGGCGAGGGCCGATGGACCATCAAGGCAGCCATCGACGAAGCCGTCCCGGTTCCCGTTCTCTCCGCTGCCCTCTACCAGCGCTTTGACTCCCGCGGTCAGGCCGATTACCAGAATCGCCTGCTCTCCGCCATGCGCTTCGGATTCGGCGGCCATCTTGAGAAGGCCGCCGGCAAATAACCGTGTGCGCCCAGCCCGCAGGAGGAGAGATGAGCGATTCGCATTCTGACGCCTTAGTCTTCTTCGGCGCCACCGGCGACCTTGCCTACAAGATGATTTTCCCCGCGTTGCAGGCCCTGGTGAAGCGCGGACACCTCAACGTCCCCGTGATCGGCGTTGCCAAAGCGGGTTGGAACGTCGATCAGCTTCGCGCCCGCGCACGCAACAGCCTCGAAAAGCACGGTGGAGTCGATCCCGTTGCTTTTGACAAGCTCAGTGCCCTGATGCGTTACGTCGACGGTGACTACGCGGACGCCGCCACCTTTCAGGCCATCCGCAAAGAACTCAACGGCGCGCAACGCCCCGCGTACTATCTCGCCATCCCCCCCGCCCTGTTCGGAAAGGTCGTCGAACAGTTGGCCAAGTCAGGCAGCATGGAAGGTGCCCGCGTCGTTGTCGAAAAGCCCTTCGGTCATGACCTCGCCTCCGCGCAGCAGCTCAATCAGATTTTGCATAGCGTCCTCCCCGAGTCCGGCATTTTCCGCATTGACCACTATCTCGGCAAGCGCCCCGTAAACAACGTGGTCGTTTTCCGTTTTGCCAACGCCTTTATGGAACCCTTCTGGAATCGCAATTACGTCGAAAGCTTCCAGATCACCATGGCCGAATCGTTCGGCGTTCAGGGCCGCGGTGCTTTCTACGATCAGACCGGCACCATTCGCGACGTCATCCAAAACCATCTCTTTCAAATCATGTCCAATCTGGCCATGGAGCCTCCGGTCCGCAGCGACAGCGAATCCGTGCGCGATGAGAAGGTCAAGGTGCTAAAAGGGATTCCGCCGATCGTGGTAAATAACATCGTCCGTGGCCAGTTCCGCGGCTATCTCCAGGAAAATGGCGTCGCTGCTGACTCGGGTACCGAGACATTTTCCGCTCTGCAACTCGAGATCGATTCCTGGCGCTGGCAGGGCGTGCCGTTCTACATTCGCGCCGGGAAAAATCTGCCTGTCACTTGCACCGAAGTTCTCGTTCGACTTCGCAATCCTCCTACCGTCCTCCGCGATGGAGGCACTCCTCGCAACCACGTGCGCTTCCGTATCAGTCCAGAGGTGACCATCGCCATGGGCGCGAATGTTTTGGGCTCGGGCGAACACATGGAAACGGAATCGGTGGAGATCATCGCCTGCCATCATCCCAGCCCGGAAGAGCTCGACGCCTACGAACGCATCCTGGGCGACGCTATGGTCGGAGATCCCACTTTCTTTGCCCGCGAGGACTACGTCGAGGAAGCGTGGCGAATCGTGGATCCCGTGCTCAAGGCCGGCACTCCGATTTTCGAGTATGACCCTGGCACCTGGGGTCCCAGCGAGGTCGAGCAAAGAGTTTCGCCTCCCGGAGGCTGGCATAACCCAACGACGGCTGACCAGGAAGATTTTCGTGTTGCGGCCCAAGCCGACTGACTCAGGGCATGAGTACCGAAGGAACGATTGTGATTCGTCCTCATATCCGAGCGTCTGAGATAGGTCGATGTGCGCAGTTAGATTCTGCACTTTGCCGAGGTGACAAGTGAAAATTGACCCCACCGCCGGAAAACCTGCCGATCCCTCCATCCTGGTTAACGTCCCGAAGCTCGTCACTTCCTATTACGAGTTGCGGCCCGATCCGAGTGACCCCGCGCAGCTCGTTGCCTTCGGTACCTCCGGTCATCGCGGCTCCGCCTTCGACGCCGCGTTCAATGAATGGCACATCTTGGCAATCACTCAGGCCATTTGTGACTACCGCGCTTGGCAGAGGATCGACGGCCCGCTCTTCCTGGGGATGGACACCCACGCGTTGTCCGAACCGGCATTTGCGAGCGCGTTGGAAGTACTTGTGGCCAACAAGATCGACGTCATGCTCTCGGAAGGCACCCCCTACACCCCGACTCCGGCCGTCTCCCACGCCATTCTTCGTTATAACCACGGAAAACACAGCGGCCTCGCCGACGGCATCGTAATCACCCCGTCTCACAATCCTCCTGACGACGGTGGTTTCAAGTACGATCCTCCGAATGGCGGGCCGGCCGATGCACAGGTGACATCCTGGATCGAATCGAAGGCCAACGACTATCTCCGCAGCGCGCTCGCCGGCGTCAAGCGCGTGATTTTCACTCAAGCCCTTCGCGCCTCCACCACTCATAAATACGACTACCTCCACTCCTACGTCGCCGATCTAGAAACCGTCGTCGATATGGCCGCCATTCGCGATGCCAAAATATCGCTCGGCGTCGATCCTCTCGGCGGCGCAGGTATTGATTATTGGCCGGTGATCAAAGAGCGCTACGCCCTGAACTTGACCGTCGTGAACCAATCCGTCGATCCCACCTTTCGGTTCATGACCGTGGATTGGGACGGCAAAATCCGCATGGATCCCTCCTCCCCTTACGCCATGCAGAGACTCATCGGACTCAAAGACAAATTCGACATCGCCTTTGCCTGCGATACCGATCACGACCGCCACGGCATAGTCACCAAGGGCAGCGGCCTGTTGCCCCCGAATCACTATCTCTCCGTCTGCATTCACTACCTGTTTGCGAATAGGAAGGATTGGGGCCAGGATGTCGCCGTCGGCAAAACCGTAGTGAGCAGCAGCATGATCGATCGCGTCGCCGCGAGGCTCGGCCGCCGGTTGTACGAGGTGCCCGTCGGTTTCAAGTGGTACGTTGACGGTCTCTTGGCTGGACGTCTGGGCTTTGCCGGCGAAGAGAGCGCCGGCGCTTCGTTCCTTGGCTTCGACGGTGGTGTGTGGGCTACCGATAAAGACGGAATTATCCCTTGCCTGCTCTCCGCGGAAATCACCGCGCGCCACGGAAAAGATCCAGGCGAAATCTACACTGAACTCACTCGTGATCTGGGGGATCCGGTTTACGAACGCATTGAGGCTCCCGCTACTCCGGAACAAAAAGCCGCACTCGAGAAATTATCCCCGGCAGACATCCGCGCTACCGAGGTCGCCGGTGAGAAGATCGAGAAGATTCTTACCGCAGCTCCCGGAGACGGCAACTCGATTGGCGGAATCAAGGTGATCGCAAAGAATGGCTGGTTTGCGGCTCGCCCATCGGGTACCGAACAGATTTACAAGATTTACGCCGAAAGCTTCCTCGGCCAGGACCATCTGCGGCGTATCCAGGACGAAGCCCAGACAATCGTTTCGGAGACGCTCGCGCATAGCGCTCGAGCGGCGGCCAGCAGCTAAGCAACTTAGAGGAGTCACTTATGAGCAGTCCTGCGTACGGCAATTGGCCCTCGGATCCAGCTACTTCCGACGCTCTCACTGATCTGGCATTGGACCTCAGGTGGTCTTACAACCATGCCGCCGATCAGGTCTGGGAACGCCTCGACCCGGACCTTTGGGACTCCACCCACAATCCCTGGGTCGTCCTGCAGACGGCATCTCGCGAGAAACTGCAGAGCGTTACCACCGACCCAGCCTTCCAGAAGCTGCTGCTCGATCTCCAGCGTGAGAAGAAGGCTGCCGAGGAGTCAGTCGGCTGGTTTCAAAAGGCCCATCCTCGTTCCGGTCTTTCCACCGTTGCCTATTTCTCCATGGAGTTTATGTTGAGTGAGGCTCTGCCCATTTATTCCGGCGGCCTCGGCAACGTTGCCGGCGACCAACTGAAGACCGCAAGTAATCTCGCCGTCCCGGTCACCGGGATCGGTCTGCTCTACCAACAGGGATATTTCCGGCAGGAAATCGATGCGCAGGGTCACCAGCAGGCTTTGTATCCATACAACGACCCTGGCCAACTGCCGATCACCCCCCTGCGTCAGCCCAATGGTGAGTGGCTGCGCCTGGCAATTGATTTCCCGGGCGCCAGGCTATGGATCCGCACTTGGCAGATTCAGTTGGGCAGAACCAAACTATATCTCCTGGATACCAACGATCCTGCGAATACCCCCGCGCATCGTGGCATCACCAGCGAGCTCTACGGAGGTGGTCCCGAATTACGTCTGAAACAGGAAATGGTCCTTGGGATTGGGGGTTGGCAGCTCCTCAGCGCCCTCGGATTGCGGCCCGAGGTCTGCCACCTCAACGAAGGCCATGCCGCATTCGCGGTGCTGGAACGAGCCCGCTCCTACATGGAGGATAACAAGAAGCCATTTGACCTCGCTCTCACGATCACTCGTGCCGGCAACCTCTTTACTACTCACACTCCCGTAGAGGCGGGCTTCGACCGTTTCTCTCCCGAACTGATGGAAGGTTATCTTAAGAACTACGCGGAGCGGCGATTGTCGATTTCGCTCCAGGATCTTTTGGCGTTGGGACGGCGCGACCGTAATGACTCGTCCGAGCCATTCAATATGGCCTACCTGGCATTCCGCGGAAGCGGTCGCGTCAACGGCGTTAGTCAGTTGCACGGTCAGGTCAGCCGGCAACTCTTCCAGACCTTATTTCCCAGGTGGCCGCAAGCCGAAGTGCCGGTGACTCATGTGACCAACGGTGTGCACATGGCTACGTGGGATTCTGCCGAGTCTGACCTCTTGTGGGAAACTGCCTGCGGAAAAGAGCGCTGGCGCGAAGCGACGGATGAGTGTGATGGCGTTCGTAAAGTCAGTGACTCCGATTTATGGCAGCTTCGTACGGAGGGCCGCAAGTCTCTCGTTAACTATGCTCGCAAAAGGAATATTCAACGGCTCGCGGGCCTGGGTGCTTCCTCGGAAGATCTTGCCGAAGCCGCTGAGGCGCTGGATACTGACTCTCTCACTCTCGGTTTTGCTCGCCGCTTCGCGACTTACAAGCGTCCCAATCTTCTCTTGCGTGATCCGCAGCGCCTGCTGAACATTCTCACCAACCGCCAATACCCCGTTCAGCTCGTCCTCGCTGGTAAAGCTCATCCACAGGACGCAGAGGGTCAAGAGATGATCCGGCAGTGGATCGAGTTTTCGGATCGCCCGGAAGTGCGCGCGCGCGTAATCTTCCTGAGTGATTACGATCTGCTCATGGCCGAGCAACTGGTTCAGGGCGTGGATTTGTGGGTGAACACCCCGCGACGCCCCTGGGAAGCGAGTGGAACCAGCGGCATGAAAGTGCTCGTTAATGGCGGGCTGAATCTCTCGGAGTTGGATGGTTGGTGGGCCGAAGCATACTCTCCCGAGGTCGGTTGGGCCATCGGTGACCGCCGCGAGCATAACAACGACGTCGCCGCGTGGGACGCGTCGGAAGCCGAAAGCCTCTACGCTTTACTCGAGCGGGAGATCATCCCCGAATTCTATAAACGCGACAATCGCGGAATCCCGCAGGTATGGGTCGCCCGCATGCGCGAAAGCATGGCCCGCCTGACTCCTCTTTTCTCCACCAACCGCGTGGTCCGTCAGTACACCGAGGAGCATTACCTGTCGGCCGCGTCGGCCTGCAAGGACCGCGCCGCAAACCAGGGCGCGCTCGGAGCGGCTTTGCTCAATTGGCAGTCACAACTAGCCAAGCACGGGCCGATGGTGCGATTCGGCTCCGCAGCCCTTGAACACAAAGACGGCCAGTACCTCTTTCAGGTTCAGGTCTTTCTCAACGAGCTGGATCCCGACGCCGTTAGCGCCGAGCTCTACGCCGAAGAGAAAGATGGCACCGCCGTTCTGCGCCAATCCATGCAGCGAGGCGAACGTCTGGTCGGCTCTGAAAACGGTTTCATGTACACCGCGACGATTCCAGCCACTCGCCCCGCAGCCGACTTCACCCCGCGCCTGGTTCCCCAACACAGCGGAGCATTAGTCCCGCTGGAAGCCTCCTTCATTCTGTGGCACGACTCGCCCTCCTGGCGCTAACGCGAAGCCCAGGACCGCGCCGGTTCGTACCGCCGCCACCCGTAGCGGAAAAACCTTTACACGCAAGAACAACCCCACCAAAAATGTCACTCCGCGCGCCCGTCCCGTGTCCAAATTTTGCCTTAAGAAGTGGAAGGTGGGTGCCCCTCACGTCGGCTTTACGTGTGGGGTTGTCGACTTAAGTTTCTACGATTCTGCGCCTTATCTTTTTCGGGTGCCCACTCTTCCGGGTTTGTAGGAAGGGCGGGTGTTTTGACTTTGCTGTAGCCGTGGAAGGTGGGTGGCGCACCCTTCGCCGTCAAGGGTGCGGATTTTGTCCAACCACAATCTCAATCGCCCCAAGCGCCACATATTAACGCTGCGTCGTTTTTGTGTTTGCCTTTCTCTTAGCTTTTGGTTTCGTAGCGCCGCCACCCGTGGCGGAAAAACCTCCCATTCCATTTCTCCCAAATCACAAATCCAATCACCACCGCCATCCAAAACCAGTCCGTCGCCCCGACACTCGAATCGGCAAACACTCAACGCCCGAAAACTCCAAAACTCAAAACACATCCACCAACTGCGAGCTAGGCTGCACCCCAAATATTTCCGCGTTTGACTTCGTTCACCACTCTCACTACGCTTCTTCCGAATACGCACAACAACACCGAGGATATCCATGAAAGCCGCGCCGCGCACCACCCTCTGCGTACTTCTTCTACCGCTGGCGATGCTGTTCTCCGCCACCGAAACGATCGCGCAAGACCGCACCCAGAACCGCTCCATGGTAATTTCCCGCAACGGCGTAGTAGCCGCGGAAAGCCCGTTGGCAGCGCAAGCAGGAGCCACCATCCTGGCCCATGGCGGCAGCGCCATCGACGCAGCAATCGCAACCAACGCCGTCATGGGCGTGGTCGAGCCCATGATGAACGGAATCGGTGGCGACCTATTCGCGATCGTCTATGACGCCAAGACCGGAAAACTCTACGGTCTGAACGCCAGCGGCTGGGCGCCCGCCGGACTTTCCATCGAATTTCTCAAGAGCAAGGGCATTACCGCGATGCCGCAAAGCGGAATTCAGTCAGTCACCGTTCCCGGCGCCGTCGACGGCTGGTCGAAACTGCTCGCGCGCTTCGGCACAAAAAAGTTCTCCGATGTGCTGGCCCCCGCGATCTACTACGCGCGCGAAGGCTTCCCCGTGCCCGAATGGGACTCCGCGTATTGGGCGGCCGAAGTGGATTTCTTAAAGCAGGACAACAACGCTGCCACAACCTACCTTCCCGGCAATCACGCCCCGCGCGTGGGCGAGATTTTTCGCAATCCAGATTTAGCGCGTTCCCTTCAGGCGATCGCTTCCGGCGGCAGCGACGCGTACTATCAGGGCAAAATCGCCAAGAGCATCGTGGCGACATCCACCAGGCTCGGCGGCACCATGGCCGCTGCGGACTTGAACGGATACTCCAGCGAATGGGTTGAGCCAATTTCCACTCTCTATCGCGGTTGGACCATCTATGAGTTGCCGCCCAACGGTCAGGGAATCGCCGCGCTCGAAATGCTGAACATCATGGAAGGATTTCCGCTCGCGCAGTTCGGTCATAACTCCGCCGACGCTCTTCACGCGATGATCGAAGCGAAAAAGCTAGCCTACGCCGACCTCTACCGCTACGTCGCCGATCCCAAATTCAGCCAGATCCCCACCCAAGGAATGCTCTCAAAGCCATACGCGTCGCAGCGCGCGAAATTAATCGATATGGCCAAGGCGAATTGCAGCGTTCTGCCCGGCGAGCCTGAGCTTCCGACCAAGGGAGATACCACGTATCTGACGGTGACTGACAGCGCAGGAAACATGGTCTCTCTGATTCAGAGCAACTATCTCGGCTTCGGCTCCGGCCTCGTGGCGGATGGCACCGGGTTTGCCCTCCAAAATCGCGGCGGACTTTTTAGCGTCGATCCCAATTCTCCCAATAAGCTCGCTGGTCACAAGCGGCCCTTGCACACCATCATTCCGGCGTTCATGACCAACCACCAGGAACGGATCGCGTTCGGAATTATGGGCGGGTTCAATCAGGCGCAAGCGCACGCGCAATTCGTCTCCAACGTCGTCGACTTCGGAATGAATGTTCAGGAAGCTCTCGAATCCGCCCGGTTTTCAAAGCACACCTTCGCAGGGTGCGATGTGGATATCGAAGATCGCGTCCCAGCCAGTGTTCGCCAAGACCTGGCCAAGCGCGGCCACCAGCTCGTCCTTCACGGCGCCTATTCCGCGACCATGGGCGGCGGACAAGCCGTGCAACGCGATATTTCTACCGGCGTGAACTACGGCGCCTCCGATCCTCGAAAAGATGGCGAGGCAATCCCAGAACCCTCTCCGCAATGACGCACCGAACGGACGCGCGGAAGCTTCTCAAGAGAGCGCGCTAATCGCGAGCGAAGAGAGGAGATTATGATGCCTATAACCAGAGCCTTTGCAGTGACCACGGCCGCAATTCTTCTCACTGTGGGAAGCGCGCGTCTAACGTTGCTGCCAGGCGCCACACCGGCTCCCGCCCGCGCCGCTACCGCAACGCCGGACCTATCCGTCGGGCCGCAATATGATTCCACTCACGTCTATGTCGCGCCGGAAGATTTCGACCGCTTCGTCGCGAGTGTCTTAGCCACTTTCGGCGGCACCGCCTCCAAGCAAGGCGTCGTCACCGTGACGCCAACTCCGAGCAGCACCATGTCCCAAGCGCTGCTCACGCCCGTCGGCATCTTGTCGGTCTTTGGGTTCAAGACACCGATCCCATTTCCGTTCGGCGCCGAGCGCACCGGCTATCTGGTCACCGATTTGGATGCCGCTGTCCGCGCCGCTCGCGCCGCCGGAGCAGATGTCCTGGTCGCTCCTTTCAATGATCCGATCGGACGCGATGCCATCGTCCAGTTCCCCGGCGGCATCAACACCCAACTCTACTGGCACACCACCGCGCCGTCTTACCCACCACTCCAGATCATTCCGGAGAACCGCGTCTACGTATCCGCCGGCAGAGTAGCCGCGTTCCTTCGCAGCTTCCTGGCCTTCTCTTACGGCAGCGTCGTCTCCGACGATGCGCACGCGCCCGGCGTCGAGATCGGCCGGCCGAGTGACACCTATCGCCGTATCCGAATCCAATCGAACTTTGGCAAGCTCACCGTGCTCGTCACCGATGGACATCTGCCGTTTCCCTACGGACGCGAGATCACCGGCTACGAGGTCGCGAGGCTCGCCGATACTCTCGCCAAAGCCAACGCAGCAGGCGTGGCCATCCTGGTTGCTCCCTATAGCGCCGATCGGCGCGATGCGGCCCTGGTGCAATTTCCCGGCGGCTTTATCGCCGAGATCCACTCGCCCGCCAGCAAATAGCGCGCCCAGGGGCCGCTCCCACCGCTCTCCTCCGATAGGCCGGGCGCGAGCGGGCAACTTTGAGAACCGATGACCGCGTCGTATCCTTGTCCTTCCGGCGGGCAGTCGTTTTGAAGCGGCCGTCGTTCGCGCAGGTTTGCTGGCTATGACTATCGGGAGGTGATGACCCAATGTGCAGAAACATCAAAACTCTCTTCAATTTCGATCCGCCGGTCACCACCGACGAAGTTCGCGCAGCTTCGTTGCAGTTCGTCAGAAAAATCACCGGCTTCAACAAGCCGTCGAAGGCCAACGAAGACTCATTCCTGGCCGCGGTCGATGAAGTAGCCGCCATCTCCGCTCGCCTTCTGCATTCACTCGAAACCACCGCGCCGCCGAAGAATCGCGAAGAAGAGGCGGCCAAAGCGAAGGCTCGCGCCGCGGAGCGATTTAGCGCTTGAGTCCGAACCCGCTCTCCGCTACTTGGCACTCCCCCGCCGATGCCCACGCGCTTCAGTGATATATTGCTGGGACTCGTATTCAACGAATACATTACCGATCCGAGCGGCGCGACGCTAACCGCGGCTCGGACGAAGCAAAGGCACCTATGAACTCTTTCTTCTGCCGCGCAGCGGCTGTTGCTGTGGCTCTCACGTTGACGAGTTTGCCGTCGCTCGCGCAAGCTCAAGGGCAAGCGCAGACCCAAAGCCAGAGCCAGACCCAGAGCCAGATTCAAGCCATCCAATCCGACGTCCCGGAAGAATTCCGGGCGCCGAAGACGGACTACGACTACGTCAAACGCGTCGAGATGATCCCGATGCGCGACGGCGTACTGCTCTTCACCGTGATCGTAATTCCAAAAAACGCGACGCATGCCCCGATGCTGCTGACGCGCACTTGCTATGACGCCGCCGGCCGCGCCGCGCGCGTCGACTCGCCGCACATGCTCGACGTGCTGCCGCAGGGCGACGATGTGTTCGTCAAGGCCGGCTACATCCGCGTATTTCAAGACGTGCGCGGCAAATATGGATCGGAAGGCGCGTATCTGATGACGCCTCCTCCGATCGGCCCGTTGAACAGCAGCGGCAGCGACGACACCACCGACGCCTACGACACCATCGACTGGCTGGTAAAGAATGTCCACCAGTCCAACGGCAAAGTCGGAATGCTGGGCTCCTCCTACGAAGGTTTTACCGTAGTGATGGCGCTGATCGATCCTCATCCCGCGCTGAAAGTGGCCGCGCCCGAGAGCCCGATGGTAGATGGCTGGATGGGTGACGACTGGTTTCACTACGGCGCGTTTCGCCAAAATAATATCGACTACTTTGCCGGCCAGACCGTGGCACGCGGCAAAGGCGTTACGCTGGCGCGCGAAAATTATGACGATTACACTAATTTTCTGGTCCGCGGCTCGGCCGGCGATTTCGCGCGCTACTACGGCGCCGGCCAACTTCCGTTCTGGCTGAAAACGGAAGAGCATCCCGCGTACGACGCGTTCTGGCAGGGCCTGGCGCTCGACAAGATCATGGCCAAGGCCCCGCTGAAAGTCCCGGTGATGTGGCTGCAAGGCCTGTGGGACCAGGAAGACATGTGGGGCGCGATCCACAGTTACCAAGCGGTAGAACCGAAAGACCTTCAGAACGACAAGAATTTTCTAGTGATGGGACCGTGGCGGCATAGCCAAGTGAACTACGAAGGCTTCTCGCTCGGTCCGCTGATGTGGGATGGCGACACCACCCTGCAGTTTCGCCGCGATGTGCTGCTCCCATTTTTCAATCAATACTTGCTCGACGACGCGCCCAAGGCCGATACCCCGCCGGTCTTCATCTACAACACCGGCGAGAATCATTGGGACCGCTTCAAATCCTGGCCGCTGAGTTGCGATGAGGGCTGCGCCAACAAACCCCAGGCTCTCTATCTGGCGGCGAACGGCGCGTTGTCGTTCAATAAGCCAACCGCGGCAAGCGCAACCGGTACGAGCGCGGGCGGCGCAAACGCAGCCGGCGCCGGCGCGGCTTCGGGATTCGACGAGTACGTTTCCGATCCGGCGAAGCCCGTACCGTATCGCAGGCGTCCGGTGGTCTCAAGCGACTCCGACGGATGGCGACACTGGCTGGTCGACGATCAGCGATTCGTCGACGGCCGCCCGGACGTGCTCACCTACGTGAGTGCTCCGCTCACCGCGCCGCTGCGCCTCAGCGGAGTCCCCGAAGTGAACCTATACGCCGCCACCAGCGGCAGCGACAGCGACTGGGTAGTGAAGCTGATCGACGTCTATCCCGACACGGTCCCCTCGCAACCGGCGATGGGCGGCTACGAGCTGGCCATCGCGCTGGACATTTTCCGCGGACGCTACCGCACCAGCTTCGAGTATCCCGCAGCGCTCACCCCAAACCAGCCGTTGCCATACCGCTTCGGCCTGCCCACGGTGAACCACGTTTTTCAGCCAGGCCACCGGATCATGGTCCAAGTGCAGTCGACTCTCTTCCCCCTATACGATCGCAACCCGCAAAAGTACGTGCCCAACATTTTCGACGCCAAGCCCGGTGACTACCAGAAAGCCACGCAGCAGATCTGGCATACGCCCGACCAGCCCAGTTTCATCGACCTGCCAGTAGTGCCCTAGGTTTTTTCGGGGCGCCGGCGCGACCTCCGATCGTCCGTAGCGCCGGCACTCCTGCCGGCGTGGCACAACCACTCTGGTTGTGGCTCTGGTCGTCCGGCTAACAAGATGCTCCGCCTTCGCCGCGCAGTTTTTCTAATTTTTGCCGGCATTCGACTAATTCCCGCCCTTTCTTTTCATACACATCGCAGGGACTATACTGGCTTGGTACTATTTTGGATTTTCCTCCCCTTTCGCTGCTCCGGCCCTCCGCCCGGTTCTACGACCGTCCGTAGCGCCGGCGCTACCGGAGTGGTTGTGCCGCCGGGGTGGGGTGGACGGACGGGCGTCCACAGGAATGATCTCTTTTGTTGGTCTGTGCGGAATGGTAGGGTCGCCGGCGAAGAACCCACTAGGAGGGCAGAGGTCGTCAAATGGAACCAAGCGAGGTGGTGACAGATGGGCCGGCGTAGGATTTTCGTTGGACGGACGGCCAGACCCTCGCGCAGCGACGGCCGCACTGGGTAATAAGATGTCGCCAAAAGGGGCGAAAATTAGAGACGCTACGGATCGGCCGGGTGAGATTTTTGTTGGACGGACAGCCAGACCCGGACGAACAGATCCACAACCAGGAGTGGTTGTGCTACGCCGGCAGGAGTGCCGGCGCTACGGGGAGTGCCGGCGCTACCGGGGTGGTTGTGCCGCCCACGACGGGATGGGACGGTGGACGGCCTGAGCAGCGCAAGGGGAGAAAATCCAAAGTAGTATCAAGCCAGTATAGTCCCTGCGATGTGTATGAAAATGAACGACGGGAATTTGCCGAATCCCTGCAAATTGCCGTTTTACAGGAGCCGAAGGGCAGAACACTTTCTTCAGCTGTTGCTTTGCCGCTTCTTAAGGTCTAAGACGACGATCCGCACCCTCACTGAGGAGGGTGCGCCACTCAGGGAAAATCCAAAATAGTACCAGGCCAGTATAGTCCCTGCGATGTGTATGAAAGTGAACGACGGGAATTTGCCGAATCCCTGCAAATTGCCGTTTTACAGGGGCCGAAGGGCAGAACACTTTCTTCAGCTGTTGCTTTGCCGCTTCTTAAGGTCTAAGACGACGATCCGCACCTCACTGAGGAGGGTGCGCCACCCAGGGGAAAATCTAAACGGTACCAGGCCAGTCTAGTCCCTGCGATGTGCATGAAAATGAAGGACGGGAATTTGCCGAATACCGGCAAATTGCCGTCTTACATTGAGCAAAATGCGGAGCGTCGTGTTCGCCGGACGACCAGAATCAAGAATGGTTGGGCCACGCCGGCAGGAGTGCCGGCGCTACGGGCGGTCTGGGAATGGTTGTGCTACGACGGCGGGAGGGTGTAGAAAGATGGGGAGCGGCGGCGGACCGGCTACGGCTTAGGCCCGGACGCTCCTCCGGAGCGGGGCGGGCGCCGGTAGCACCGGCACTCCTGCCGGACATTAACACGGGACAGCCAGACTCCCGCGAAGCGGGATCATACTTTTTTACGAGGAGGCTTTTATGGCGATCAAGAATGGAGCGACGGCGGCGGTGGAGGCGCGGAAGAAGGTGCCTGCGGATAATCCTAGCGACCTGGGGCACAAGGGGACGGCGGAGATTGGGCAGGAGCTGCGTCCGCTGCTGGCGGACGTCTTCGCGCTGTATGTGAAGACTAAGAATTTTCATTGGCACATGAGCGGGCGGCATTTTCGCGATTATCATTTGCTGCTGGACGAGCATGCCGACCAGTTGTTTGCGATGACTGACGACATCGCGGAACGGGCGCGCAAGATCGGCGAGACTACGCTGCATTCGGTGGGCGACGTGGCGAAATACCAGCGCCTGAAGGATAACAGCGAGGAGTTTGTGGAGCCGCTGGAGATGCTGGCGGAGCTGCGTTCGGATAGCCAGCAGCTGACGGCGTATTTGCGGGCCACGCATGAAGTGTGCGAGGAGCATAAGGATGTGGCGACCGCGAGTCTGATCGAGAATTGGATCGATCAGACCGAGCGGCGGACGTGGTTCCTGGCGGAGACGCTGCGCGATTCCGCGTAGCGCCGTTCGCACGGGCGCAGAAAAACGAGAAGAGTTGTGCACAGCCAGATTGGCTGTGCCACAGCTGCAGATTCAGATGGCGCGCGCGGGAACTGCATGGCGGGATTCCGCGTAACGCGGCCGTTCGCACGGGCGCAGAAAACGAGAAGAGGGGACACCGCACCGCGGGGTCCCGCTTCGCGGGACTGGCACAGCACGGAGTTCAACGGATGGGCCGGGATCCCGGGATTCGATGGGCGGCCACAAGGAGATCGTCGATGAATGGGTCACATGTATTGCTGCTGGCGTTTGCGATTGGGGTGATCGCGGGGTTGCGGGCCATTACTGCGCCTGCGGTGGTGGCTTGGGCGGCGCACCTTAGTTGGATCAATTTGCATGGGACGCCGCTGTCGTTCATGGGATCGATCATCGCGGTGGCGATCTTTACGCTCGCGGCGATCGGCGAAATCGTGAACGACAAGCTGCCGAAAACGCCGAGCCGGTTGTCGCCGGGCGGATTGGCTCCGCGGATTCTGTTTGGCGGGTTGAGTGGGGCGGCGATGGCCGTGGGCGGCGGGCAGGCGCTGTGGTTGGGGATCGTGCTGGGGATCGTGGGTTCTCTGGCCGGCGCGTTTGCCGGCTACCACATTCGGAAGAGTATCGTGCAGGCGCTCGGCACCAAGGATTTGTACATCGCGCTGGTGGAAGATTTGGTGGCGATTGGCTGCGGGTTGTTTATCGTTTCTCATTTGTAGGGGACACCCCAGCGTTAGCACTCGGCGCAGAACACCAACGGCAAAGACGGCGCTGCGACAGCAGCGGCGGCGGCATTTGCATACGGCGGCGGCATTTGCACGCGGCCGTTCGCATGCGTCTGTTCTCACGCGGCGCAGAACACTAACCGCCGACAGACCTAATCACCGCGAAGGGTACATGAACATTATTCTTTTTGGGGCGACCGGGATGGTGGGGCAGGGCGCGTTGAGGGAATGCCTGCTCGATCCTGAGGTTGCCGGCGTACTGGTGATTACCCGCAGCGCCACTGGAGTGCAGGATGCGAAGGTGCGCGAGATCGTGCATCGCGACTTCTTTGATTTCTCGGCGATCGCGGAGCAGTTGGCGGGGTACGACGCTTGCCTCTTTTGTTTGGGAGTTTCGTCCGCGGGGATGAATGAGGCGGAATACCGGCGATTGACCTATGACATGACTATCGCCGCGGCACGGGCGATGCTGGAGCGGAATCCGGGGATGACGTTTATTTATGTGTCGGGCACCGGGACGGATAGCACCGAGCGCGGGCGGCGTATGTGGGCGCGGGTGAAGGGCCAGACCGAGAATGAGTTGCTGCGGATGCCGTTCAAGGCCGCGTACATGTTTCGGCCCGGATACATTCAGCCGATGCACGGAATTCAGTCGAAGACGGGGTGGTATCGCGCGATGTACGCGGTGGTGACTCCGCTGTATCCTTTATTGCAGCGGCTGTTTCCGGCGCAGGTGACCACTACGGAGCAGCTTGGGCGCGCGATGGTCGCGGTCGCCAAGCGGGGCGCGCCGAAGCGGGTTCTGGAGACGATCGACATTTCCACCGCCATAGTTGATTAGCGGCGCACGCTGAGGGGATCTCAAATGAAAGGCGCAACACAACTGGCCAGCGAAGCCGCTACTGCGGTGGAAGAGCGCGCCGGCTACTGCCTGTTTGAAACCGCGCTGGGTGTGTGCGGGATTGCCTGGCGCGAAACTGGGAATTCGGTGGACGCGGCGCATGCGGTTACGTTCTTTCAGCTTCCGGAAGCTTCTGCGCAGATTGCGGAAGCGCGAATTGCACGAAAATCCGGAGCACGATCGGCCGATTCGCCGCCGGCCCGCGTTTTGCGAATCATCGAGCGAGTGCGAAAGCATTTATTGGGAGATGTGCAGGATTTTCGAGACGTGACACTGGATTTACAGGCGACCGGCGCGTTCGCGCGGTCGGTTTACGATGCGGCACGGAAAATTCCCGCCGGGCAGACCAGCACTTACGGGGCGATCGCCAAGATCGTGGGAGAGCCTGGGGCGGCGCGGGCGGTTGGCCGGGCGCTGGGGGCGAATCCGATTCCGCTGATTGTGCCGTGCCATCGCGTGCTGGCGGGGGGCGGGAAGTCTGGCGGATTCTCTGCGCATGGTGGACGCGACACCAAGGCGCGCATGCTGGAAATTGAGGGGTTGCCGCTGGCGGTGCTGCCGGCGGAGCGGATGCTTTTCTGATGCGCGGATGAGAGAGTCCCGGCCCAGCGCTACGGCGCAGCGTGTAGCTATGCGGCGCGCGGCGCACCAAATCCTCGATCACCCTAAAGTACTCGACGATCCCATCGCGCTTCCGATCATTGGCGCCGCGGCGGAAGCGGAGCTGCGCGCGTCCACTTCCCGATTGGCGGCGCGAGCTTCGCGATACATGCGCGCGTTTATGGTGGGGCGCAGCCGGTTTGCGGAAGACCAGCTGGCTGGCGCGATGACGCGCGGCGCGCAGCAGTTCGTGATTCTCGGCGCCGGCCTGGATACGTTTGCTTATCGGAATCCTTATGGCGAATCGGAGTTGCGCGTTTTCGAGGTGGATTACCCGGCTACCCAGGCTTGGAAACAGGAGCGGTTGGCGGCGGCGAACATTTCCATTCCCGCATCGCTGCGATACGCGCCGGTGGATTTCGAAAGGCAGTCGCTTGCGGACGGTTTGCAGCAGGCTGGGTTCGATGCGCGGGTGACCACTTTCTTTTCCTGGCTGGGCGTGACGCCTTATCTGACCGCGGATGCGGTGACGTCGACATTTCGTTTCATCGCCGCCACGCCAGCGGGCGGCGGAGTGGTATTCGATTACGGGATACCGCGGGAATGCTTGAATTGGAAGCAGAAGCTGGCGTTCGATTACTTGTCGAAGCGAGTGGCGGCGGCAGGGGAACCGTTCCGGACTTTCTTTGAGCCTGCGGCGCTGACGGCTGAGCTGCGGCGGATTGGGTTTTCGCGGACGGAGGATTTGGGGACCGACGAAATTAACACGCGCTACTTTAAGGATCGCGCGGATGGGCTGCGCGTGGGCGCAGGGCTGGGCCATTTTATGAGCGCGCAGATCTGAGGTATGCCACGCGCTAATCGCCGATGGTGACGGTCACAACTGGCGAACAAATTCCTGGGCACGCTATCGCGGCCAGGGGTCTAGGGATGGTCGCTGGCTTTTGCTGCGGGCGGTCGCTCCAGTGCGGCGCGATCCCAGTTTGCTAGTTTTGCGCCGGCGGCGTAGGTGCTCTCCATGAAATCCAGGAGCATAGCGCGCGGGGATTCTGCGCGGCGCACATCGTCGTACATCAAGAAAAACTCCGACATTTCCTTGCTCCAGAAAGCTGCAGCGGGCTTTACCTTTTCATCGCCTAACCCCGCCGGCGCCGGCGCGGTATAGGAATAGAAGGCTGGCCCCATCGCGGCGCCTCCTGGCCAGAAGCCGGCGCTGATTACTTCGTGAGAATACGCTTCGCTGGTGATGATGCCTTTGCGCGGGGGAGCGGGACGGCCGGAGAAGCGGCTGCAGGCCAGGTCAAAGCTGCCCCAGAAAAATTGTACCGGGCTGCATTTGCCGATGAAGCGGGAGCGGAATTCGTTCATCACCATGTCGGCTTCGAGCAGGATGCGCCAGAAGCGGTGAGCGTACTCGCGATCGTACGAAGCGTGCTGAACGTCGCGGTCGAAAAGGATGGGGTTGGGAAGCTCCTGCGGCTTGGTGTTGATGGCTACGTCAAAGCCCATCACGCGCAGCGTGGCAAGCACCTGGTCGTAGAAAGTGGCTACCGTTTCGGGTTTGAGTTCGATGGATTTGCGCTGGCCGGTGCTGCTGCGAATTTCGAGTTGATGTTCGATGAAATCGAATTCGATTTCGAAGGCTTCCGAGCCGTACGGGACGGTGGAGGTGGTGAGGCCGCGGGGACTGACGTAAAGAGACGCGCTCCACCAGTGGTTCACTTTCGGGCTGAGCGTCAGGCGAATTTTGCCGACGATCTGGGTCCATAGCTGCAAGGTCTGGTAAGTCGCCAGCCATTCGTTCAGCGGCAATTCCGGCCAAATTTGTGGATCGCTCATGCCCGCAATATGGCACGGATTGGCGTTCTATGGGACTGGAATTTTTTGTGCCGCGGAACGTCGACGGCCGCAACCGCGGCGGCGGACTAGACGTCGACTTCCATCTCATCTATATAGCACCAGCCCCAATTTTCGCCGGGCTCGAACGATTTCATGATCGGGTGCTTGGTGAGATGAAAATGCTTGGTGGCGTGGGTGTTCTTCGACGAATCGCAACAGCCGACGTGGCCGCATTCCAGGCACAGGCGCAGGTGGACCCAGGTGTCGCCCATTTTCAAGCATTCCTCGCAGCCGTGAGTGTGCGGTGTGACTTTGCGAATCTGATTCATGTGCGCGCAGTTCATGTGCTTCCCTCCCTATCTTAGATGCTTAACTGAAATCGGCGCTGACGCTGCTATTAGAGATGCGCCAGATATCGGTTCACGAATGTAACGGCCATGGCGCCTTCGCCTACCGCTGACGCGCAGCGCTTCACCGAGCCGTGACGCACGTCGCCGGCGGCGAACAATCCGGGCATATTGGTTTCGAGATAATACGGCTCGCGGTCGAGCGGCCAGTTTGCTTTGTGGTTGGGGTATCGCTCCAAATCGGGCCCAGTGACCAGATAGCCTTGCTCGTCGCGGGCAATGCCATGTTCGGCGGCCCAATCGGTGTTGGGCGCGCCGCCAAGACATAGGAAGAGATACGACGTGTCGTAATCCTGCTGCTTCCCGGTGGGCTTGTGGGTGAGCGTGATGCCGCGCAGCACGTCGTCGCCGTGAAGAGCAGTCACTGCGGTTTGGGTGAGCACTTCAATTTTCGGAGACGCCTCAATTCGATCGACGAGATATTGGGAAAGGGTCTCCTTCAAGCCTTCTCCGCGAATTACCACGGTCACCTTGCTCGCGGTTTGCGAAAAATACATGGCGGCCTGGCCCGCGGAATTTCCACCGCCGACTACGAAGACCTGTTTGTTCTTGCAAAATTGGGCTTCGCTCGCGCCAGCGCCGTAATAGAGTCCCGCGCCGCTGAAGTGGTCTTCATTAGAAAGACCCAGCTTGCGGTAACTCACTCCGGTGGCGCTGATGGTTGCGTGCATCACTAATTTTGTGCCGTCGGCCATGTAGGCGATGCCTCTGCCGGGAGTGAAATCGCCGTCGACGCCTTCGCGCAGGATCAGGATCTCCGCTCCGAATTTTTTGGCCTGCTCGCGTGCGCGCAGGGCCAAATCCGCGCCGCTAATGCCATCCGGAAAGCCGAGATAGTTTTCGATCCTAGAGGTGCTGCCTGCTTGTCCGCCCACAGCGTAGCGTTCAATCACCGCGGTTCTCAGGCCTTCGGACGCCGCGGAGACGGCGGCGCTCAGGCCCGCGGGACCGGCGCCGACGATGATCAAATCGTACTCCGCCTGGGTAGGAGTTTTGAAGCAACCCGTCTTCTCCGTGATCTGGCGAAGCGTGGGGTGCTCGAGGCGAGTGCCGTCCGGGAAGATGCAAACTGGCAGGCGCGGATCTCTGAGGTTGGCGACGCCGGCAAGGGATACCGCTTCGGCATCGGTGGAAAGTCCGTACCAATCCAGCTGCACACTGCTGCGATGAAAGAAGTCGCGGATAGCGTAGGCTTCCGCCGAGCCTGAAGTGCCATAGACTTTCATCTTGCCTATATTTTCTTTCGATTCTTCCTGCATTGTTTCCCCCACAGATAGTCACCGCAAACGCGCCTTGCTGGGCGCGATGTAATTGCTGCCACGGAACAGCATCTACAGTACACCAGCCGCGCCAGTTCGGCGGTAGAGGACAACTTTATTTATGATGACGCTGGGCGGCTCTTCGATTCGAGTGACACTAGTGTCGGGACTGCGACAACGGAGCTGCGCATCGCGGTGGCGGGCATTACTCGAGGGTCTTTGCGTTGAAGCTGGCTAGCTCGTCGTCTTGCACGGAGTAGGTAATCTCGATGGGGCGGCAGCAGACTTCGCAGTCTTCCACGTAGCTCTGGCGGCGGACCGAGAGGTCCAGGACCATCGAAATTTCTTCGCCACAATGCGGACAGGTAAAGGAGTGTTCCATTTCGATTGGCGTGCTAAAACCTTAGGACAAAATTCGCAAAACGCGAACTGGTTTTGTGGGCACGAAATTACTACGGCTCCGTCTGGACGCCCACCCTTCCCCAAACCTCGGGGAAGAGTGGGACACCCGGAAGAGATAAGAGCGTCGAACCGTACGGCAAACTGCTAAATCTTTGGAACGTCTTTGCCCAAGGCAGTCGCTAGCGCGATCAGGTGATCCTGTTCGTCCATCAGGATTTCGCGGATGTGTTCGGATATGGCATATTCGCCCATGTCATCGGTCTGCTTTACGCGGTCGCGGTACTGGCGAATTGTTTCCGTCTCGTTTTCCAGGTCGAACTGGAGCATGTCCTTGGCCTTTTCCGAGGTGCGCACCGGCTTGGGTACGTTGATCGGCATTCCTCCCAGGTAATCGATCTGGTTGGAAATAATCAAGGCGTGCTTCAGTTCTTCGGTGGCGTGCACTTCCAGTTCGCCGGCGATGTTCATGTATTCGGCGCCCTTCAAAACCTGGGAATAGATCACGTAAGAGATGATGGCCTGATATTCGCGCGCCAAATCCTCGTTCAATAGTTCGATCAATTTTTCGCGGGAAATCTTGGAATCTGAAGTCGTTTCCTTTTTCATCGTGGAGTCCTTTTGGGCCGGAATTTCGCAGCCACTGGTAGATTCAGCAGTCAATTAGACCAACAAAACTATACCCCAAGTGGCGTGGTGGCTGCAGGCGATTCCGCGGAGATCGGGATTGACGCCGAAAGTTCGGGTGTGTATGTTCCTCGCGTCGTTGTCGCACGGGAGTGCGAATAACGAATACCTCGCGGTGCGGCTCCTTTGAAACGATTCCTCAATTACGAAACCGGGCTGGTGGCGCTGCTCTTCCTCACTTGGGGGACGGTGTTTCTGGACCGCATGAGCCTGGTGTACCTGGCGCCGTTCATCGTGCCCGAATTGCATCTGACCCACGCACAAGTGGGGCTGCTGGTGTCTGCGCTGGCGCTGGCTTGGGCGGTTTCCGGCTTGGTTTTTGGGATCGTCTCAGACCGCGTGGGCCGGCGGCCGGTGCTGATCCCATCTGTTTTTGTTTTCTCCGCGCTGTCGTGGGTTTCTGGAATCGCAAAGACGTTCGCGCAGTTCTTTACGGTGCGGTCGCTGATGGGGCTGGCGGAAGGGCCAACGTGGTCCACGATCACAGCGACGATCGAAGCCTCTTCTACTCCCGAGCGCCGCGGACGCAACGTGGGAATCGTAGTGAGCGCGGCGGCGCTGGTGGGACTGGCGGTGGCGCCGGTGCTCACCACCCAGGTGGCCACCCGCATTGGATGGAGAGGCGCGTTTTTTGTTACCGGTATACCAGGATTGATTCTGGGAATCTTGATTTGGAAATTTCTGCGCGAGCCGCGCCTGCAGGCGGACGTGGCGGCGCATCACCGGGCGCCCTCCTGGAAAGACTACCTGCTGGTTCTGCGCTATCGGAATATCTGGTTGTGCTGCATCGCCGCCGCGGGATTTATGACCTGGCTCTTTGTGATGAACGCCTTCGCTCCGCTGTACATCACCGAGGTATCCGGAAATTCGGCGGTGTTCGCGGGCCTGGTGATCGGCGCCAGCGGACTGGGAGGATTTCTGTGGGGATTTATTTTCCCCGCGCTTTCGGATCGCCTGGGGAGAAAGCCGGTGTTGATTTTCCTGGGGCTGCTTTCGGCGATCGTGCCGCTGACGTATCGCAGCGAATTTCTGATCGCGCATCCCTGGCTGATGGCGGCTACCGGGTTCATTGCCAATGGAGGCCAGGGGATCGCGGCGTTGGCGATTGTGCTGATCCCGGCGGAGACTGCGCCGGTGGGTTTTGCGGCGACGGCGATTGGATTGGCTACTTTATTTGGGGAGATATTTGGCGGGGCGCTTAGTCCGGCGGTGGCTGGGTCGGTGGCGGACCGCTATGGCCTGGCGGCGCCTTTGTGGATCGCGTCCGGCGGGGCGATTGTGGTTTTTCTGGCGGCTTGCGGGATGGTGGAGTCGAGCCCGCACAGGAGAAAGAGTTAGCGGGCGGGCTGGTTGGTGCGATGCTCACAACGGTGGGCGACGCGCCTGCGGGAACCCGCGTGTGTGGCGCGCTTACTTTCTACTGGTAAGGTCTGGACGCCCACCCTTCCCGTCTGCCTTCGCGCAAAGGCGGCGCTGCGGCAGACTTGGAAGAGTGGGGCACCCGGAAAAGATAACGGCGTAGAACCGTGGAAGCGGAAGTCAAGAACCCCACTCGTAAAACCGACGTGTGGGGCACCCACCGGCGACTTCCACGGCTAAGTCAGAACACCCACCGGCGACTTCTACGGCTAAGTCAAAAACACCCACCGGCAACTTCTACGGCTGAGTCAAGAACCCCACACGTAAAACCGACGTGTGGGGCACCCACCGGCGACTTCTACGGCTACGTCAGAAACTCCCACCGGCGGCTTTGACGGCTAGGTCAGAAACACCCGCCGGCAACTTCGACGGCTAAGTCAGAAGCCTACCGCTAGAAGATGAACTTCGCGGCCAATTGGAATTGGCGCGGATTCAGGGCGGTTCTGGGGGTGCCGAAGCTGGAGTTGGCTGGGTCGGTTACGCCGTCGCCGTAGTGGTGCGGGATCGCGGTGCCGATCAGGTCGGGGGCGCCGTAGACGGTGTAGACCTCGTCGTAGTTGGCGCGGTTCAGCGTATTGAAAATATCGCCCATGATCTGCACTTTGTAACGCTCCCCCGGGAAATGAATCATGCGCGAGATGCGCATATCCCACACCCTTTCGTCCTCACCGAAGTAGGTGTTGCGGCCAAACGTTCCTACGCGGTCGGTAACCGGATTTCCGTCGTTATTGGCGTCGAAGCCGACGAATACGGTGAACGGCCGCGGGGATTGCGCGGTGATGATGCTGCTGAAATCAAAATTGCGAAGGAAAGAGCTCTGCGGCGCAGTGACCACGAAGTTGGCGACGAAGCGCTGGCGCACATCCTGGTTGGAAAGGGCGCGCTCCAGGTTGCGCTGTGCGTTGGATTGCGGAGTGCTGACGAAAGTGGTGAAGGTGCCGTTATCGATCACCTTGGAAAACGTGTAGTTGGCGTTAAAGGTGAGAAATTTTCCCACTCGCTCCATGGCTTGCAGGGTGCCGCCGTTGTAGGAGGAATTTCCGGTGGAGTCAGTGTAGTAAAAAATGCCGCCGGTGCCGCCGGTGCCAAAGGGAGGCGGGGTGATGCCAGGTTCATCGAGCTGGAACGAGTAGATGTCTTTGTTGGTGCCGGTTTCGGTGCCGATGGGCGGACCGACGTTGAGGTCGATCGGGCGGACCAGTTTGTGCGCGGCAACCCAAAGATAGCCGGCGGTAACCGAAAATCCCTTGCCGATTTCGCGGTCGATCTCAAAGCTGGACTGCTCGGAATAGGGTTCGCGGAGATTGTGGTCAACCTCCGTGCCGCCTTGGACGTAAGGAGAATTGGCCGGGAAGGAACCGGAGCTAATCAGATTTTCAAACGCCGCATCCACCAGCGGCGGAATTACCGTGCCCGGCGGCGTGAATGGAGCGTAGGGATTGGGCGGGCATCCAGCCAGGACGCACGGCGTAGGTATGGCCAAGGTGTTCAGCAGGTAGGTTCCGGTGGTCTGGTTTGCGGCCAGGGGCAGATTGGGAATTACCGGCGGACGCTGCGGGCCGGCGACGAAGAAGAACGACAAGCTGTAAGTGTCGTAGAAAATTCCAAAGCCGGTGCGGATCACGGTTTTCGGATTCGGGGAGTAGGCGATGCCGAAGCGCGGCGAGAAGCTGCGGTAATCGGGGTGCACGTAGGTTCCCAGGCCGCTCTCAAAATCCCAGCGCAGGCCGTAGTTGACGGTTATTTTCGGGGTTAGGCGATACTGGTCCTGCGCGAAGAATCCGTATTCACCGTGGTGGATGCTGATATCGAAATTGCTCTGCTCAGAGGGAAGATACGCGTTCTGCCAGGTGGTGGGCACCGAAGGCGACGACGCGGTGGGATCGAACGGTCCCGGTCCGATGGGCGCGCCCCAGAAAAATGCGGCGATGCACGGCGCGGTGAGGCCGGTGAGAGGCGGTTGGCAGGGCGTGGCGCCCCAGCCTCCCTGAGCGGACGAAAGCAGGTCGTCCAGGCTGGGAAAAATGTTGCGGGAGGGAGTGAATCCCGGCCAGATGACGAAATTCCGGATGTAGTTGGTATCGGCGCCGAACTTGAGGTAGTGCTTGCCCTTGACCCAGGAAACGGTGTCAGAAAATTCCATGCGCGTTTCGTTGTAGCGGTCGAAGGCGCCGAAATTGTGGCCGAACAAGAGAAGATTAGGAACGTCGAGATTGGGCTGCCCGGTATCTCCGGGGAAACCGTAGTTGCGCCGCGCGTATTGACCCAGCAGCGAGTTGACCAGGTTTGGCGTAATGTTGGTGGTGAGCGTTCCCACCGCCGCCTGATCGCGCAGGTATCCATTGTGGCCGCTGCTGGGCGCGCCGATGCCGCCGCCGTCCAAAGTGGCTCCCACCAGCATGTTGGTGTCGCGTGCGTCCTGCACGGAATAGCGCAGGGAAAGTCGGTTGTTGGCGTTGAACTCGTGGTCCACTTTCACGAAGCCGTTATCGATGTCCGATGCCTGCAGCAGGTTCAGGTTTTCCGGCGCAAGTCCGAAACTCTGTTTGACGATATTTACCGCTTCCAGATTGTTGGTGCCCGCAGGGAATAACCCCGCTACTCCGGGATCCACCGGCGCGAAAAATACTCCCGGGTAAGTGGGCGACTGCGCGCGGCGCTGGCCTTCATAGTTCATAAAGAAAAATGTTTTGTCTTTTTGGATCGGGCCGCCGGTCGTCGCCCCGAATTGATTTTCCTGCAGCACGTCGGCCTGCGGCGAAGGCTGCAAAGGCGATCGGTTATCCAGCGCGTTGTTCTGGAAATAATCGTAGATCGTGCCGTGGAAATCGTTTCCCCCGGATTTGGTGATGATGTTGACGATCCCGCCCAGGGACCGCCCGTACTCGGTGGAGTAGCCGTTGTTGACCACCCGGAACTCGCTCACCACTTCCTGCGACGGCGTGGCCCGCTGCGAACCGGTGGACGTGTTGATGTTGTCCGCGCCGTCGACGGTAACCATGTTGTTTAAGTCGCGCTGGCCGCCAAACGAAATCCGGGTGGTGGAAGGATCGGTGAGCGTGGATTGCAGGCTGGTGCGTCCGGTAGCGACGCCCGGCGACAGCAGCGCAAAGTCGGTAAACAGGCGTCCGCTGATGGGCAGATTGTTGATCTGCTGGGTGTCGATCACCTGGCTCACTTCGGTGCGGGTGGGCTCGATCACCGGCGCTTCGGTATTCACGATCACCTGCTGGCCGGTAGCAGCGACGGTGAGGGTGACGTCGATCGTGGCGATCTGGCCGACGCGGAGGTCGATGCCGGTCTGGGTGTATTTCGAGAAGCCGGTGAAAGTGACGGTTAACTCATATCTACCGGGGGGGATGTTAGTGAAAATGTAATAGCCGGTGTCGTTGGAGCTGACCGTGTTGGAGCGGTTGGTGTCTGCGTTGCGAAGCGCAATTATGGCTTTGCTCACCGAGCCACCGGTTTGATCGACCACGGTTCCGTTCAGCTGGGCCTCGGTGGTGCCGACCTGGGCGTGCCCCAGAGTGGCGAAGAGAAGAAGCGATCCCACCAGAAACATTGCAAGAACCATGGAACGAGAGCTCATGTGACTTCCCCCCATGCGCCAAGCGGATCGAGCCAGTGTGGAGAGTAGCGAGATGTCGATATTGAGAATTAACAAGTATGCATTGCGGGAGCTATACCGGAAGAGAGAGGGAGGAGTCAAGGAGAAATTGCGAATTCTGCACATTCGTGCGATTATCGTGCACCATCCCGGCACCGTGACTGCTTTGGCGACGATTCGCTCGCTTAGCGAGGCCGATATCATGAAACCGGAAACTGCCCGTTCCACCAAGCCGCACATCGCGAAAGCCGGCGGCGCACACAAACCTCACAACGACCTGAACGAGTTTATCGGCAATCCCAATTTCGTTTTGTCGCTGGCGCGCGGGTTGAAAGTGATCGAGGCGTTCGATACCCGCCGGGAGGGATTGACGGTGGCGGACGTGGCGCGGCACACCGAATTTTCGCGAGCCGCGGCGCGGCGTCTGCTGCTGACGCTGGAACTGCTGGGATATGCGGAAGCGCGCGGGCGAGTGTTCCGGCTGAAAACCAGCATATTGAATCTTGGATTTTCGTATTTGTCGTCCTCTTCCTTGCCCACGGTCGCGCAACCGGTGCTGGAGGGGCTGACCGAGGTGCTGCACGAATCCAGTTCGATGAGCGTGCTGGACGGCGATCAGATCGTTTACGTGGCGCGCTCGGCGATGTCGCGAGTAATGTCGATCGGCGTGGCGGTGGGGACGCGGTTGCCCGCATTTTGCACTTCGATGGGAAGGGTGATGCTGGCGGCGCTGCCGGAAGATGAGTTCGCGGCATTCCTGGCGAGGGCGGAGCTGAAAGCTTTCACGCCGCGAACGGTAACCGACAAATCGCGCTTCGTGGAAATTATCAAGCGAGTGGCGGCCGATGGTTACGCGCTGGTGGATGAAGAGCTGGAGTTGGGGCTGAGGTCCATCGCGGTGCCGGTGACCGCCTCGGACGGGCGCGTGGCGGCGGCGATAAACGTGGGCGTGCACGCGGCGCGGTTTTCGACTGAGGACATGATTCACCGGATTCTTCCGCATCTGCGGAAAAGCGCGCAGTCGCTGGGACGTTCGATCAGCGGGATTTAGGAAACGCAACGCAAAGGCGAAGCCGGACGCGAGTTCGGGACGCCCGGCGCGGGCGCATGCGCATGGGCGATGGAAAATCAGGAGGACGTAGAGCGATGCCTACAGCAACGATTCGCGATCAGGAAATGTTCATCGGCGGACGGTGGTGCGGCGCCGTCGATCGCAGCACGTTCACCAAGAAGAATCCATATTCGGGCGAAGCGATTTCGCACGTGCCGGCGAGCGGGCGCGCCGACGTCGAGGCCGCGGTGGACGCGGCTGCCGCGGCGTTTGGCGCGTGGAGCAATTCGGCGCCGGGAATGCGGCGCAGCCTGTTTCTGAAAGCGGCGGACGTGCTGGAGGCGCGCCAGGAAAAGCTCGCTCGCTTGATCACCGAAGAGACCGGAGGCACGTTCGGTTGGGGAATGTTCAATTGTATGTTGAGCGCCGCGATTTTGCGCGAGGCGGCCGCGGAGAGCTATGGGCTGATCGGCGAAATCATTCCGTCGGATCTGCCGGACACGCGGGCGATGGCGCTGCGCCAGCCGGTGGGCGTGGTGGTGGGAATCGCGCCGTGGAATGCGCCGCTGATTCTGGGATTTCGCGCGGCGGCGATTCCGCTGGCATACGGCAATACCGTGGTGCTCAAGGCGTCCGAGGAATCTCCTGGGACGCACCTGGCGATCGCGTCGGTGCTGAGCGAGGCGGGATTTCCCGACGGCGTGATCAACGTGATCACCAACGCGCCGAAGGATGCCGCGGAGGTGGTGGACGCGTTGATCGCACATCCCAAGACGCGGCGCATTAATTTTACCGGGTCCACCAAAATCGGCCGGTTGATCGCGGAAAAGGCCGGCAAGCATTTGAAGCGCACGCTGCTCGAGCTGGGCGGCAAGGCGCCGATGATCGTGTTGGAAGATGCGGAGATGGATGCGGCAGTGGCCGCCGGAAATTTCGGCGCATTCATGAATCAGGGGCAGATCTGCATGTCCACCGAGCGAATTATTGTAGAGCGGCCGGTGGCGGATGAATTTGCGCGGAAGCTGGCGGCCAAAGCGGTGGCGCTGAAAGTGGGCGACCCTATGCAGATGGATACGGAGGTGGGCGCGGTGATCAATCGGGCCACTATCGAGCGGGTGGATTCGCTGATCGCGGATGCAGTGAGCCAGGGCGCGCGGGTGCTGTGCGGCGGGAAGGCTGCCGGGGCGTGCTATTTGCCGACGGTGTTGTATGGAGTGACGCCGGCGATGCGCATTTATCATGACGAGTCGTTCGGGCCGGTGGTATCGGTCGTGGTCGCTGAGAATGCTGATGAGGCTTTGAGAATTGCGAACGACACAGAGTACGGGCTATCCGGGGCTGTCTTTAGCCGCGACATTAATAAGGCTATGAAGATTGCCGAGCGGATGGAGACGGGGATGTGCCATATCAACGGATCGACGGTGCATGATGAGCCGCAGATGCCGTTCGGCGGAGTAAAGAGCAGCGGGTGGGGAAGGTTTGGGGGGAAGGCGGCGCTGGAGGAGTTCACCGAGTTGCGGTGGATTACCATTCGGAGGAGCCCGACGCCATATCCGATCTAAGTAACGAAGCGCCGCTCGGGAAACGCGCGGCACGGCGCTCGTTGACAACTTCCACGGGAAACGTTCAGACTCGCGGGGATGACGAAATACTGGATGATAGCGATTGGCGGAGCGATTGGCTCGGTGTTGCGATTCTGGGTGCATAGCTTCGTCAATGAACGGATTCCTAGCCGCTTTCCTTACGGCACGTTCGTGATCAATATCACGGCGTCGTTTTTGATTGGGCTGGTGGTGACGTTTCTGGCGCAAAGGAACGGTTGGAACGCGAATTGGGTGTACTTGATTCCGATCGGATTTCTCGGCGGGTACAGCACGTTTTCTACCTTTGAGTTTGAGACGCTGCGCGTTGCCATGGATGGCGAAATTCTGATTGCCGGGTTGAATGTGGCGCTCAGCGTGGTGGTGGGATTCGTCGCGGCTTGGCTGGGCGTGATAACCGGACGCGCGATCGGATAGAGGCGAGATCCCTGGAAGAGCGGCCGCTTCCTACAACTCCTGCTCGGATTCGGCTTTCGGCGGATGGTTTGATTCTGGATTCAGGCAGATGCTCACTCCCCAGTAGATCCACATCGCGCTGCAAATTCCCATGCACAGCCACGCGCGGTAAAAAGCGGCGATGGTGGCGAACGCGTATAGCGGTGGCCCCCAACGATAGCTGTTTTTCAGTCGCGCTAAAGCGGCTTCGGCGTGGGGAATCAGCATCCTTTCTTGAATCGCCACGTAAACCAGCAGGAAGTAGACCACACTGATCATCAGGAAGGTTCCCGCGTAGGCCACGCACGCTCCCTGCGCCGCGGGAGTGTACAAATATACGGCTAATATCGCGGTAGAAAATGGAACGATGGTAACGCCGAGCAGCAGCAGTCCGTTCATTAACAGCAAGCGCGCATCGGTGTGGCGCACTAGCTTGAACATGGTGTGGTGATGCATCCACATGATGAGCACGGTGAGAAAACTGGTGACCAGGGAATAGTATGCGGGCCACTGCTGGCGCAGCGCGGTTTCCAGCATCGCGGAAGTGTATGGGCCGACCAGGCCAGCCGGGACTTGCGGAACTTTGAGTTCGAGGACCAGCAAAGTCATGGCGATCGCGAAGACGCCATCGCTGAAGGCTTCGATCCGTGCTGTGTCTTTGTCCATGCGAGTTGCCCGGAGCTGGTGCTGTGGCTTCCGGGTGAGGATTCGTAGTTGCTTGAGACGAGCGAGCCATTATAGCCGCGCGCGGGTGGGAATCCGTTGGCGAAAAAAGGAAAGGGAGGGTGCGCCGCTTCCTGCTGGAGTATGATTCGGCGGAAATGCTGGCCTTCATGGAGGGATTCGCGATGGGAACTATGGTGCGCAAAATCCGGCGGTTGTCGAAGTCGCTGCCCCTGGCGCTGCTGCTGGTTGTGAGCTTGCTTCTTCCGGTGGGCCTTGCCGGCCAGACCGCGGTTCCCGCGCCGCCGCCTCTTTTGTTAGGCGCGGCATGGTATCCGGAGCAGTGGCCGGAGTCGCGCTGGGACGCGGACCTTGCGCTGATGCAGCAAGCCGGCGTGCGCATGGTGCGTGTAGCTGAATTCGCGTGGAGCCGCATGGAGCCGTCGGAAGGACAGTACGACCTGGACTGGCTGGATCGCGCGATTGCCGCGGCGGCGAAGCGCGGAATCTATACCGTGGTGGGCACTCCGAGCGCCGCGCCTCCCGCGTGGCTTACGCAAAAATATCCGGAGACGCTGCTCATCGACGATAAAGGCGTTCGCGCCGAACACGGCAACCGGGAGCAATTCAACTGGGACAATCCCAAATACCGCGAGCTGGCGCGCAAAATGGCCGGGCAAATGGCCAAGCGTTTCGGACACAATCCCTGGGTGCTGGGCTGGCAAATCGACAACGAGTATTCGGAGGTGTCGTTCGACCCAGCCACCAAAGCCGATTTCCAGCAATGGCTGAAGGCGCGCTACGGAACGCTCGATAACCTGAATGCGCGATGGACCACCGCGTACTGGAGCGAGACTTACTCCGACTGGAACCAGATTCCGATTCAGGTTGGCTACGGCAATCCGGGTTTGCTGCTGAGCTGGATGCGATTCGTAAGCGATACCTGGCGGAGCTACCAGAAAAATCAGTTGGAGGTGATTCGAGAGAATTGCGATTCGCGCCAGTTCATCACCACCAACATGATGGGTTGGTTCGACGGCTACGACCATTACACCGTGGCGCAGGATCTGGATATGGCGTCGTGGGATGACTACATCGGAGAAGGCCATTTGGATGCGGCCGAGAATGGCGCGGCACACGACTTGACTCGCGGGTTCAAAGGCAAAAACTTCTGGGTGATGGAAACACAGCCGGGCTCAGTGAACTGGGCCAAGGTCAATAATTCGCTGGATAAGGGCGAGGTGCGCGCGATGGCCTGGCATGACGTGGGCCATGGCGCGGATGCGGTGAGCTACTGGCAGTGGCGCAGCGCGCTCAATGGCCAGGAGGAATATCACGGCACCGTGGTGGGACCAGACGGCACACCGGCGCCGCTCTACGACGAGGTGAAACGGATTGGCGCGGAGTTTGCCAAGGCCGGGCCGGCGCTGGCAGGCACTTCGCCGAAATCGGAAGTGGCGATCCTACACTCGTACGACAGCCGCTGGGCGATTCAGTGGCAAAAGCACAATGACTTGTACGATCCCCGGGAAGAGATCGTCAGCTACTACCGGCCACTGCATGCGATCGCGCAATCGATCGACGTCGTTCCGCCCACTGCTGCGCTTGGCGGATACAAACTGGTGGTGGCGCCGGGGTTGAATGTACTTTCCGACGAGGCGGCGAAGAATCTGATCGAATATGTGCACAACGGCGGGCACCTGGTGCTGGGCCAGCGTTCGGCGATGAAAAACGAAGACAACGGATTACAGACGGAGCGCCAACCGGGGCCGCTCGCAGATTTGCTGGGCGGGCGCGTGGAGCAATACTACGCGCTGGTCGATCCGGTGCCGGTGGAAGGCAAATTCGGCGCGAGCAACGGCAAGTTGTGGGCGGAATTGCTGAGCGCGCAAGCTGCGGATGTGCAGGTGCTGGAGCGTTACGGGAAGTCGAATGGCTGGCTGGACGGGCAGCCTGCGGCGATCACTCGCGCGGTAGGAAAAGGGCGCATCACCTACATTGGGGCGTGGCTGGATGACGCGGGCATGCGCCAGGCGGCCAAATGGATGACCGCGGTCAGCGGGGTGAAGCCGGCATTGGGGCTGGTTCCGGACGGTGTGGAGGTGTCGGCGCGGTACGGCGGACGGAGAACGGTCTATATTCTGGTGAACCTGTCGAACGCGGAGCAAACGGTGGCGCTGCCCAGTCCGATGAACGACCTGCTCGACGGCGGGATGAAGCAGGCGGTAACCCTGCCGGTGTATGGGGTGGCGGTGCTTTCGGCCACCCCCTGAGCCCAGGAAAGAGCGGCTGGACCCCTCGATATATAAGGATAGACGGGGTTTCCGGTGCTGGAAGGCCTCAAATCGCTTTCCGGGCCGGGGGTTCTCTGGTACCATGGATGCTCGACTTGTGGGACTTTTCCCCGTTGGAGTGAGTAATGGCAATGGTATGTGAGTTATGCGGCAAAAAGCCGAGCTTTGGGAACAACATCAGCCACGCCAATAACGTGACCCGGCGCCGGTGGAACCCGAATTTGCGCCGTGTGCGCGCCGTCATCGGCGGCGGTACCAAACACGTGCGCGTGTGTACCTCCTGCATCCGCAACGGACGCGTCCGTAAAGCCGCTTAACTTCCGCTCGCCGGCCGGTCCAAGGAGTACCCCATCTTGAAATACAGGGCTGCAATCGCGGCCGCGGTTTTGGTCTGCGCCATGCTTGCTGGTTGCAAGAAGCAGGTGGCAGCCGGACCGGACGTGTGGGCTGTGGTTGACGGCAGAGAGATCCATCGCGCGGAAGTGGAGAAGTATTTCCGCAGCCGGGTGAACCCCGAAGGTCCGCCTCCCTCGCAGGAAGAAGCGCTGTCGCTGAAATTGAGCATCCTGGACGAACTGATCAACAATGAAATACTGCTGGAACACGCCAACAAGATGAACGTCGGCGCGAGCGACGCGGAAGTGGAAGACAAGTTCACCGAATCGAAAAACCCTTACACCGAGGAAGAGTTCCAGAGAAAGCTGCGGGACAGCGGCATCACCGTGGACGACCTGAAGGCCGAGCTGCGGCGGGAAGTCTCCATCCAGAAGCTGATCAACCGCGAAATTATTTCCAAGATTACCGTCACGGACCAGGACGTGATCGATTTCTACAATCAGAATCGCGCGCAATTCAATCTGGCGGAGCCGCGCTTTCACCTGGCGCAGATGGTGGTAACGCCGCGGCCGGACCCGACGGTGCACAACCGCAAAAACGATAAGTCGACGAACGACGCGGAGGCGCGGCGAAAAGCGGCGCTGCTTGAAGAAAAGTTGAATACCGGCGCGGATTTTTCGCAGCTGGCGATGGACTACTCGGAAGACAGCAGCGCATCGACGGGCGGAGATTTGGGATTTATTCCCGAATCGTCATTCAATCAGTCCGATCCGGCGCTGAAAAAAGCGGCGTTGTCGCTCAAACCCGGGGAAGTGAGCCAGCCGATCGCGGTGCGTACCGGGGGGTACGTGATCGTGAAGATGCTGGCCAAGGAACAGGCCGGGCAGCGGGAATTGTCTGATCCGCAAGTGCAGCAGGCGATTCGCGATACGCTGCGGAATCGGAAAGAGCAGTTGCTGCGGATGGCGTATTTGACTGAGGCGCGGGATAACGCGCAGGTGGTCAACTATCTGGCGCGGCAGGTGCTGGAATCGGCCGGGAAACTTCCGTCCGCGGAACCCCGAAAGTAAGCGCCGTTCTGCGGCGGCGCTGAAAAGCGGCAGACCTGAGAAGATTAAGAACTAAAAGTCAAAGACCCCACACGTAACACCGACGTGTGGGGCACCCACCACCAACATCCCAGTCAAAATCAACACCACTACCAAGGTCAACATCCCAGTCGAAATCAACATCACTACCAAGGGTCAACATCCCAGTCAGAATCAACACCACTACCAAGGTCAACATCCCAGTCGAAATCAATACCACTATCAAGGTCAACATCCCAGTCAAAATCCACACCACTACCAGGGTCAACCTCCCAGTCAAAATCAACACCACTACCAACATCCAGACAAAAAAAGGAGCCGGGATTTCTTCCGGCCCTTTTTGCGTTTGCTCCCGTGATAAAAGAGTCGCGGGAAAATCGTTAGGAAACTTCTACGGCTACCACCAATCGAACGTCGGGATGCAACACGTCGATTAGATAGTAGACCCCGCCGTCATCCTCGATGTAGCAGTCATCGTCGTAGCTCCAGCCCACCGGCCACGGTTCGCTGTACGCAAACCAATAGCCGCCGTACTGAAAGCGGTTACCGCCGCCACGCGCCACACGGAAGTGGTGTTGGGAGCCGAAATTGGCGCGGAATTTGTCGTCCGGGATGCGCCTTTCGTTGCCGCCGTTCTGTGCCGGCGGGTTGTGGTTCTGCGCCTGCTTCGGCTGAGCTTGCTGTTCTTTGGTCTGCTGTTGGGCCGATTTTTCCTGGGCCTTCTTTTCGTTCTGTTGCTGTTTATCCTGGTTTTGCGCCTTCGGTGGAGGCTGGGCCGGTTTTTCCGGCGGAGCCTGCTTTTCCTTGGGTTGGCCCGCGTCGGGTTTCGCCGGGGGCGCCTTTTCCTGCGCGGGCGCTTTCGGTGAATCCTGAGGCTTGTGCTCTTCTTGTTGCTGGGGTTTTGGTTCTTCCTGTGCAAATGCCGGGGTGCTAAGAACGAGTAGAAGTGCGGCCGATCCGATCATGAACTTCATGGCATCGCCTCCGTGACTTGCTAGCATCAAAGATGATGGGCGCGATAACGGCGGGCGTCTATCCCCTGTTCCCGGTAGGAACAGGACGGAAAAGCTGTGTGGCAAGTTGCACGTAACAGGGGGGTTAGCGAGTTCCCATGGAACGTTTCGCCGAGAATACGGGGCGGGGAGTATAATCCGCTTCCTCCGAGTGGTAGCAATCAAGATACAGGGCTAGAAACGCAGCGCGGACTGCGCGAAAATGGAAGCAGCCACCCGCACCGCTCGTTTCGGAACCAGCCTAAGACCTGCGGCAAACCGGCGGCAGGACTTTGGGAGATCGGGATTGGTCCTTACGTCGAAGTTCCTGCCAATGAATCGCGGTCGCGCTGCCGCTGGAGCGCTGGCGGTGCTTTGCGCTGCGGGAATCGTGCTGGGAATTGGCGACAGAGGACGAGCTGCGCCGCCCGCATTGGAAATTCGGACGGCGTCGCTGCCGCAGGCCAGCGTGAACTTGAGTTACTCGGAAACGCTGAAGGCAGCGGGCGGCGAAAATCCGTACCAGTGGAAAGTGGCTGCGGGAAAACTTCCCAAAGGGCTGACGTTGGGAACGTCCGGAGCGCTGGCGGGTACGCCAATCGATTCCGGCACATTTCCAATCACCGTGGCAGTGAATGACACGGGAAATCCGATGCAAACCGCGCAGAAGGATTTCTCGCTGATCGTAATTGCCACCAATGGATTGCAGTTAAATACCGCAGCGCTGCCGCAAGCTAATTTGTCTGCGCCGTACTCATCGATACTGACGGCAAGCGGGGGTGTGGCCCCGTATAAATGGAGCGTGATTTCCGGCAATCTGCCGTCGACGTTGACGCTGGCGCCCGGTGGAACGATTACCGGAGCGATCTCGCGGCCGGGAACTTACTGGGTGCTGCTGGAAGTGAAAGACTCGGGAAACCCGTCGCAAAATGTGCAGAAGCGTTTCAACCTGGTGGTGCCTGGAGCGCCATCAGCCCCGTACGTTCCGCCTGCGACACCGGCCCCGTCCGCGAGCCCGGCTCGCTCCGCGACGCCGCGTACCTCGCCTCCGCCAACTTTGCCCAATCGTCCTGCGGCGCCCCGTGCTCCCTACCCGCTTGCTGCTTTGCCTGGGCCCTCTGCTAGCCACGATGGTTTCCGGATTTTG
>Ga0302325_10002791_pt1 | contig 42001 bp, 42 predicted proteins | sample Palsa_T0_2_FD_201948 | JGI IMG/M metagenome (GOLD analysis project Ga0302325, IMG submission 201948) | Peat permafrost microbial communities from Stordalen Mire near Abisko, Sweden - Palsa_T0_2 | ecosystem: Environmental > Terrestrial > Soil > Palsa > Peat permafrost | place: Sweden: Abisko...
AATGCAGTCGCAACGTAGGGGAATTTGCGATTCAAGATATTCCCGCGCCGAGAGAAAAGCGTGGTCTCGCCCTTCTTCTTCACCGCCTCAAGGCGAAATCCATCGAGCTTTACGGGTTACATGAGCATATGGACATAACACGGGTAACATACTACTCTATGGACATTCATAGCTTGCCAGAATGGCTTTCCCCCGATGGCGACGCTCGAGACGATCCGATTCAGTCCCCAACGCTGCATTGTCGCTCACGGAAAAGTAGAGTGGCGTGGAGTCAAAAGCGCTCGCTCCATCGAGCCGATCCCTCAAATCTTTTGGAACGATGCGTCCCCGTGGCGGGAAGCTAACCTGTGGCTCCTCGAGCGCATCATCGTACGCGAGGTTGACCCAAAGACTGTCGCCTCGAATGCGACGGCTCTGCACGGATATGCGTCGTGGTTGGAAAGTAGCGGCATACACTGGTGGCACTTTCCTCAATTGCGAAAAGAGCGCTGTCTCGTCCGATACAGGGGCGCATTGATCGAAGCAAGAGACCTTGGAGGCCTTGCGCCGTCCACGGTTGCTCAACGCATGCGCGTCGCCGTTTCGTTCTACCGCTGGCTCAAGCACACGGGGCTACTCTCAGCGGAATGGCCGACATGGCAGGACTGCGTGGTTGGCATAAGGCTAGATGACCCGTTCGGCTTTGAGCGCACATTGATGGTCGGAACTACGGATCTGGCAATTCCAAATCGCAAGTCTGCCAATGAAAAACTCGAGAATGGTGTTCTTCCAGTCACCATCAAAGCACGCGACCAGATCTTGGCATTCGCGCTCGAGCATGCATCGCAAGAGTTCTTCCTGATTCTATCCGTCGGCTTTTTCACCGGGATGCGTCTCGGAACTATCTGCGACCTTAAGGTCCAGACGATATTGCATGCTGTGCCGGACCCGAGCGCTTCAGGTTTGTACAGACTGGCGCTCGGACCATCCGCCTCGCCGCCAGTTGCGACCAAATTCGGTGTGACCGGACAAGTGTCGATTCCGGAGGCTCTCCTATTGGCGCTACGCGATTATGCCTACAGCGTTACCCGACTGAAGCGGGAGTCAATTGCCGAACCCCATAACCGAGGCCTGCTGTTCCTGACGCGCTTCGGCAATCCGTATGCGCAACGCGGTACCGACAAGAGCGTTGCGTTCAACGTGGAGATGAACAGGTTGCGTCGTGCTGCGTCTCGCGAAGGCATTGGGGCATTGCGAAGCTTCCGATTTCATCAGACTCGCGCCACTTTCGCGACACAACTGGCCCGCATTGCTATCTCGACGCTCGGCGGATTAAACGCAGTCTCCGTCGTACAAGACGCCCTGCTTCATCGGCATGAGGCGACCGCACTGAAATATATAAAATTCGTTGAAAAGGAGCCTTTGAAGGAGAGACTGAGCGACGAGTTCACGAGATCTTTTCTCGGCTTGGTGAGGGCAATCGGAGAATCTCGTGTTTGACGGCCGTCTCCCTTCGCTGACGCTTCCTGCGCTGAGGTACAGCGAGCTTGAAACTCCGTACGACCTGGCGGTCTTTCTATATCGTGGCGCGGCATCCATGAGGCGCCGCGGCGCCGTCGCCGCGATCAACGAAGGAAAGCTGGGGCCGCCGCTATACGAGCGTATTGCCGTCATTTCGGCGATACATGAGGAACTCGAATCAGCTCTCGCAAGAGGCGCCAGTCGCCTAACTTTCGTAACAATGTACAGAACATTAAGTCGCTTCATCGCCTGGGCAGACGATGAAAACGCCCGAATTGAGATGAGCACCGTTCATCTTGTGTTTGCGGGATGGACCGAGTTTCTGTTGCACCGACGACGTCTTGGAACACTCAAGAATTCCATGGTGTATTCGAGTGCCTTCCAAGTTGGAGGGATGTTAGACCGTATCCTGGACCGTAGACGCGGGACAACGTTGGGCCAGACACGTGTGAAGGCCGAATGGAAGAGGAAGAATGCTCTCGGCACTCAAGCAGACAAGCAAAATCTCTTGGACACTTGGGCCTTCGGACACATGCTCCTGGATTTTGCCGAGTCGCTTACGCCGGACGTAATCGTTGGGCCGCTGCCTGTCCTCATACGTCTTCGGTCGGGAAACACTTTGGAATTATGGGGACGACTTCGGAGGCCAGGTCTAGTAAAGTCCCTGTCAGGGCCGAGCTCCCATGAAAAACGCAAGATGCAACAAATCAGGGCTCAATGGTCCGCCGACTCCACGCTCGCCACCCGGTACCCATTTGTCAACTTGAGAATCGAAGCAGAACAGCTCATTTTCATCGGTCAAACGGGAATGAATCTCGCTCAGACTATTCGACTCCAGCGAGGTCAGTTCAGCTACCAAAGCCATTTAGATGGTTACCAAGTACGTAGACTCTACAAGAGCCGCAAGAAGGGCGAGGTTGAATTCGAAATATTTGGTGCCTACAGGGATCACTTTGAGCGCTACCTCAACTGGATACGCACACTTCCCGACGACGGACAGAATCTCTTGTTTCCTTTTGTGGCGAAGCCTGGCTCCCCGCTGGATGAGACACGCGAGTTCTCAGCAATTCGACGGAGTTCTAAACAACTGGGAATTCTCTACTTCGGTCCTCGGAAACTTCGAAGTAGTCGCGTCAATTGGCTGCTCCGCAGGTCGCAGGACCCGCAGTTGACCTCGGAGATGGCGCAGCATGCGGAGGAAACCTTACTCAGGCACTACGAGCGACCTCACCACCAGGTCGCCGTTGTCGAAATCAGCCGATTCCTCTCCGCCGCCGATCCTGCCATTGTGCCTCCCGGCCCTGGGACCTGCGTCGAAGCGAGCCCTTTGCCGATATCGAACATCCCCAGGATGGCACCGCAACCGGATTGTGCGAGTCCCGCAGGGTGCCTATTCTGCGTGCATCATCGAGACATCGACTGCTCGGATCACGTATGGTCCTTGTGCAGCTACAAATATCTAAAGACGATAGAGCTTGCGCGACTACGTCCCACGACTTCAGACAGCGGTACGGGACATCCTGCGGCGGCTGTAATCGAACGCGTCGATCATAAGTTGAGGCTTTTTGAGGCTAGCAGCGAAATTCGTCACTTGTGGGTTCGGGAAGCTCTCGCCCGCGTGGATGAAGGCACATATCACCCAAAATGGGACGGTTTCATCGCTTTGGCCGAGTTGAGATGATCGAGATAGCACAAATGCGTTTGAAGCTGGACTCGCCGCTCGTCGAGCCCTCAGCCGACAACTTTCGTCCGCCATCTTGGCCACCGCCGCCGCAGTTTCCGATAGTCGTCGACGGCTCCGGGAAAGTTGTGAGCCGATATGGCGATTCAGTCTGGAACGTTACATGCTGGGCCGGGCGACCGACCCGCATTCATTTCGGCGATGGCCCGAAGCCTAAAAGTCACTCAAGGACCCTTACCCCGGCTAATGCTCAGTTGTTGCGCTGTGTTATGTGCTGGTGGCTCTATGCGGAGCGAGGATCCTACGGAATCTCCGGTTACATCGGGCGACTCGACGCTCTACGCCCGCTTTTCTTCCTTTGCAACGACCGAGGGATCCTCGCGTCGGATCTACACCGATACCCCATTGTGCAGGACGAGCTGCCGGGCGTATTAACGCCATCAAGTGCATCGAAGGCCGTCGCGCTGCTTCATGATATCTATGAATCCCGTAACGATATTGGGTTCATGCTGCTCGATCGCGAGGGCCTCCGGCGGTTAGAGTCCGCGCTGCCAACCTACGAAAACCGGCAGACACCCTACATACCGCCGAGAATCTGGAACTATCAGGTGACGCGCCTGCGTGCGTTTCTGCAGGATTTCTTCGCGCATCGCGAGCAAATTGAACGATGCTATCGGTTCTGCATTGAAGCGTACGCGCGCAACTATGGCTCGCTAACAGCAGCCTGCAAGTCTCGTAAGGATACCAGTAGGACGCCTTTTCGCCGCAGGGGTTTGGCACCGCTTGGTGCCTCCTATGTCGGATCCTTTGTCGAAGTGGCTCAACAATTTGGGATTCGCGAACTTTTAGAGCGCTGGTGCGGCAGTCTCAATCGACGAGCCGCTATCGGTGTTTTCTCGACCTATTTGGACTCGGTCGGCGACGTCGCTGTGACCTACCTGATGAACTTCTCGCTGATGAGAATAGACGAGGCTGGCGGGTTGCGAGCCGATTGCCTCCGTGTTGAACATGACGAGACTTTTGGGCCGATCTACTTATTATATGGAGAGACGACCAAAACAGTTGAAGATGATGACGCACGGTGGGTAACGTCTGGGTCGGCCCGTATTGCAGTAGAAGCCGCGTCAGTGGTTGCGCGCCTCCGTCTTCCCACGGCCAAAGCAAACCCAGCGACCGATATTTCCGAGGACGAAGATCGAAATCCGTACCTGCTCGTACGGGCATATGAACCATGGTCGTCGACGGTACGCCGCACCGCTGATCCATCACCGCTTAAGCGAGAGCCCAGCAACTATGAAACCAATCTGGGTGGCTTACCCAAGCTTTTCGATGCTGACCAATTGCGAATCACCGAGCCTGACCTACAGATTGCGCGCTTGATAACGCCATCGCTCGACTCGGAGCGATTTGCTATAGGGAACATCTGGCCTTTGGCCAATCACCAGTTGCGCCGTACAGGCGCCGTGAATATGCAGGCCTCTGGGATCGTTTCCGATGCCTCCGTACAGTATCAGGTCAAGCACGCTACCCGCGCTTGCACCGTCTATTATGGCCAAGGTCGCTCGAAGGTCCGGCTCAACGACTCGGCGCGAGCCGAATTTATTCGGACGATGTACGAAGTCATGAGTAAAGAGATTTCCGCACTATTTACGAATCGATTTGTCAGTCCGCTGGGAGAGGACCACAAGCTTAGAAAACTCCAGCTGGTTGATCCGACAGATTCCAAAAAGTTGGCCCAGGCGGCCAAGACTGGCCGCATTTCGTATCGGGAGACTCTGCTTGGGGGCTGCATGAAGCGTGGTTCCTGTACGTTTGGTGGGATCGACAACGTCATTCACTGCGGCGGTGGCGACACCGGCACACCATGTGCTGACGCACTCTACGACCGGACCAAGGCCTCAAGAATTGTGAAGCTGGCAGACTTGATCTCGGCAAAACTTCGTGACGCGCCTGACAGTTCACCTCTCCGGGAATCATTGGAAGCTCAACATAGGAGCGTGAAGAATGCCCTCAGTCATATCTCATCTTGATGACCGTACCGCAGTGAGCAAGGCCGAAACGGCATTCCGGGAGGCGTTTGAGCGATTGAAGAGAAATCGGCCCGAAACGTTGGTTAAGAATTCCGTCGTCAGTCAAAACAATGTCGCAAAAGAGGCAGGGTGCGACCCATCTGCATTGCGCAAAAGCAGGTACCCAGGTTTGGTCGCGGAAATTCAGTTATGGCTTGAGACCAATCGACCTCAAGCACCGCTCTCCTCCCGCCAAACCGGAATATTGCAGCGCAAGCGTAACCGATCCCTGAGAGAGCGGGTCGAAGCCATGAAAGCGCAGCGTGACTCACTTGCCACGCTGCTTGTCGAGGCGGATGCGAAGATCTTGGAGCTAACGCTTGAGAACGCGCGTCTGCGCTCGGAGGTGCCCTCCAATATGGTAACGCGCATTCACCGTGGCAGGTAATTGGTCGCGCGTGGCGGAATTGCCAAGCAAGACACGAAAGACGATATGCGAGATCTGGCCGGCGCCCGCTTTATTGCGTCGAGTTCGGCTTTTTCCTGCCATCGCACATGTCGCATCGTCCGGCCGCCCGCAGGGTGAATGAGTCGTCTCGACCCGTTGCGGTCTAGCTCGATCGTCGGTTATCGGGCAACATACCTAGCGCTGTCCTGTTCTACAATCCCGAAAATGCTGCAACCAGACGTTTATTGGCTACGCGAACTTGAAGGGGTGCGCCTCGCCATAATGCCTCGGCCGCGCAGCGGAGAATGGCTTACCGACGAAATCGCGGGATGGAATCGCCTGGGCGTTCAGACGGTCGTATCGTTGTTGGAACCAAATGAGGTCAGAGAGCTTGATCTCGCTGATGAGGAATCTCTCTGCTTGGCGGCCAACCTGAAGTACGTTTCATTTCCGATCCCTGATCGTGGCGTGCCAAGTAACGTGGTCGAATTCGCGAGGTTGGTTTTGGAGATCGAGCAACGATTGCGATCCGGGGAATCCGTTGCTGTTCACTGTCGGGCCGGGATTGGACGGTCTGGGCTTCTCGGGGCATGCATACTCGACGCCTTCGGGGTCGATCCAATTGCAGCGTTCGGGATGCTCAGCCGTGCACGCGGCGTTACCGTACCGGATACAGACGCGCAGATCGGATGGGTTCGTGAATATGCGCGAGCGCGCCACTAACCCGATACCAATTCCCGGAATCGACCCCAAGCCGACGATCGCGGGCGCCCGCTTTGAGGTCCTTCACGTCTTGGCCGCCAGACGGAGCGCAATTAATTCGTATCGAGAAAGGAACGCTCCATTTCGGATGCCCGGTGCGACTTATCAAGCGCCATCGCTGTTCCAGGTATCGCGAATGTAAAGCCACTTGCCGTTGATTTTGCGCGAGACCGACATGAATTTTCCGGTACTCGTCGCACCATTGGCCGCGGTGTATTTGGTTCTGCCGGAAGACCAGCCCAGATTCCCAGACGCTCCCTGTGTTGATTCCAGAATCATATCCGCTTCGCCCGCTTTCAGGCCGGCAATATCCGCCGCGTAATATTTGCGAATGGCATCGCGGCCTTTGGCTTCCGGCGCATCCGCCGGCATCAACACCGCGTCCTCGGCGTAGAGCGCGACCACCGATTCGAGATCGCCCTTCCAGTAGGCTCGCATAAAGGTTTGGTCGGCGGCCCGAAGCGCAGCCTCATCTGCGGCGGTGTCGATTGCGGTTGGCCCGGACGCGGAGGCCACAACGGCAATGAGTGCCATCGCGACCAGGGCGATTCTCGTTGCGATCTGCATGGCGGAGTCTCCTTGTTCTCTTGCAGTAGAAGATACAGAACCTCGAAATATTCTCGGTACGCCACGGGGGGCGGTACCAGGCGGATCGCATTTGTCGATGTAACGACCGGACCCGCGGGTCAAGCGGGGCGGGAGCCGCGAATATGCTCTAAAAGACGGGGACACGCTAGCCACCCATGGACTCGTGTCGGACCCACAGTTTGCGTGTATCGGGAGCCGCAGTCGGGCATCTACCGCCTTAGCCGAGGACTTCTTTTGACAGCCCGTCCGGGTTTCGAAACCCCAAGAAATCCCTGCCGTTATCTCTGCCTCTCTGCCTCCACGAATCGTCGGCCGATTCGCAGCAGCAATGATGCCGACCCGCTGCGGCTTCGCGCTAACTCTCAGGCGACTTTGGCTTGTATTGCCAAAGGACATTTACAATGACCCAACGCCCATCGAATCGGGCAAGATGAATATAGTCGACCCACTCCAAGAAGACCACCTTCGCGCTGGCTTCATCCCGGTAGATATCGAAAATACTTACGTCCTTCTGCTGTTTCTCTTTGGGAGTCTTCGTACCTTCCCCATCCCGTGTGTAGCCTACCAACATGGACGCGCTCATCTCGCGCAAGCGATCACTGCCGGTCTTAGGGTCTTTGTCGACAATCCGCTTCTGCAAGTCCGGATGCAGTGCCCGCCCCATTCGTTCCGCGTTACCTTCGTACCAACCCTCGACGTAATCGAGCGCAGTCCGCCTGACCGCGGCAGCATCGGATGCATCTTGCGTTACAGAAGTCGACCCAGTAGTTGCGTTTACGTCGTTCATTGTTTCCACCCCCTTTTGCTTCTTGACGACCGCTGCTTCAATGCCAAGTTTGCCTTATGCAGTTCGCGAATGTCCGCTTTGATGCTGTCTGTTCGTGATCGCCACCGGCAGAAACTGGCCGACTGGGGACCGAGCGATTAGAACGGCCAGCGAATTCACCCTCTCGACCCTCTGCTGACAGCAGTGACCGTCCGCTTCTGAGCTAGGCAATTGCAACAACGACGTGTTGCAACGAGACGCGACTAATCTGGCAAATTCATCTTCCGCAGCAGCGCCTTGTAGCGCGGATCGGGCTCAATATTCTTGAAGTCCGGATCACCCTTGATCATGTAGAGCGTCGGATCTTTTTGGCGGTACGCCCGGTCCAGCCACGCGAATGCCTGGTCAACCTCGCCACGGAACGCGTGGGCCTCCGCAATGTCGAAAGCATCCTCGTCTGCACGCGCCCTTGTGTACTCGGCAAGCGCAGCGGCCGATTCTGTCTCACGCCCCATCGCGTGATAGACAAGAGCCAGTCCCAGGTTGCGGTAGATTGGATCCTGCTGCACTTCGGCAAGCGACTCGTTGAGCCGCCCCTCTTCCAGGAGCTTCTCCCCCAAACTAAAATGAGCGGCCTCGTAGGTCGGGCTGATATCGAGAACTTTTCGATCCTCCGTTTCCGCTTCAGAGACGCGGCCGGTGCGATCTCGGACGTCCGAGAGCAACTCGTGTGTACCTGCCATCAGGGGATCGACTGCTAATGATGCGGTCAAGAGGCGTGCCGCTTCGTCCCATTGGCCGAGGCCCAAGTAAACTTCGCTGACGTTTACTAGAACAGTGCCGTTACGCGGGTCGAGGGCCAGCGCCTGTCTTGCTTCCTCCTGCGCGGCAGACCAATCCCAGTCATAGATCGCGTGAATTTCCGCCATCACCGCGTGCAATGTGCCGGATCTGGGGTTGAATGCTAGTGCCCGCTCAACCGCGGTGCGCGCCCGTTCGTACCCCTCGGGCGGCGGAACGAATCCCATCTCGGGGAGTTGCTCGAGAGTAAGGGCGGACCACTCCGCGGCGCGGATGAATGAAGGGTCAAGTTCCAACGCCTGCTGAAAGTAACTTGCAGCGGCCTCAGTCCCAGCCTTATCGAAGCGGTCAAAGGCGTGCCGACCGCGGAGATACAGGTCGTAAGCCTCAGCACTTTTGAGTGTGGGCTGCGATTGCAGGTCGTCTGCACCGACGGTCACCTGCAAGGCACGCACCAGGGCGCTCGCGATTCGGTCCTGGACCTTGAGTACGTCGCCAACATCCTCATCATAAGTCTCGGACCATAGGTGTGACCCATTCTGGGTACCGATAAGCTGCGCGGTCACGCGTAGACGCTCACCGGATTTACGTACACTTCCTTCCACTACGTAGGCCGCGCCGAGCGTGCTGCCGATAGTCCGTAGATCCTCGTTCTTGCCCTTGAACTGGAATGACGAAGTGCGGCCAATCACTCGTATCCCTGGTACCTTTGCTAAGAGGTCGAGAACTTCCTCTGCCATGCCGTCCGCAAAGTACTCCTGGTCCTTTTTCTCGCTCATGTCCGCGAATGGCAGTACAGCAATCGACTTGTCGGAAATCGCCTCGGATGGGCCACCGGCTACGCGGGCTGCGGATGCGTTGTGGCCATGAACCCATACCTTCTCCGCCAAAATGTAAGCCGCGGCAAGTGCCAGGGCTACGAGGGCGACCACGATGACCCAATGTCGTCCCCGCGTCGCAACCACACGCGTGCCGGCATGCGCTTTGGGCGAGGGGATAGGTGTTGTAGCACAGCCCGGCAAAAGGTGACGCCGGACCGCGTCCACCAGTTGCGCGATTGAGGCGTCCGTACGAACCGTCCCGATCTCGATCCATTGAGACTCGCTCAGGAAATATTCGAACGCCGGGGTGAGCGGCGCCGCGTCGGTCCGTAGTGCAATGATCGGGTGCCGCTTGGAGGATGCCCGCTCCAGTTCCTTGCCCACATGCGGCGAGGCGACCGCGAACTCCGATAGGACGAGCACGAGAACCTTTGACTCGTTGATCGCGCGAACGATGCTGTCGGCGTAGAGCATGCCGGGTACAACATCGCGAGGAGCGATCCAGCAGGAGAATCCCGCCGCCTCCAGTGCCGAACATATGTTTTCCGCCGTCGCCGCATCATCCGAGGCATAACTGATGAACACGCTTGCCGAATCCGGGGTCGCCGCCGCCTCGCCGGTTCGACCATGACGGATTTCCGATTCGCCGTGTTCGGCCATGGCACGGGCTCTTCGTTAGTGGCCCCTAGCCTACCGCAAGTCGCGGGCGGCCGCTTCAGGGCAGCCAATCCAGCACCGGCAATGACGGGTCGTGTTAAGGGTTGCCCGATATCTGCCCATCAACTCTGAGGACGCCAGACCCGGCGAGGTTTGAGGGCAGATGTCGGGGAAGCCCCAAGGGAGGAAACCGCGGTGCCGTACTGAGGCCTCAGCGGGAGCGATGAGCTATGGGGATTTGAACGGAGGCGCCAGGCCCGGCCAGCTGGATAGTGGAACCGAAGCGTATGCCACGGCGCCCGGGGTTGTAAGAGTGATGAGGTTGGAGCCGGATAATGGCGATGGTGTCGTGCAAGAGCGCGGGATAGCGTCGGTCATGACCATGGACGGTCGCGCCAGCCAGCTTCGATGAAGCGCCAACGATGAAGAACGCTGTGTTGAGCATCGGGTGCTCATGACGACACCAGTGAGATCGGCGGTCCGCGGATGTGCTGAGCGCGTGCGAAGGTCTCGATGATGAGCATCGGGGCCCCGCAGTGTCGGCAGACAAAGGTGGACCGAGCGCAGGTGTGGTCAGCGCTCTGATCGGCGGGCGGTTGCGGTGCCGGTTGATGCAACAACTCGCGAACGGCCGGGATATCGCGCTGGCGGTTGGCGTTGGCGAGCAGTCCATAGTGGCGGATGCGATGAAAGCCCGGCGGCAGTACATGTAGCAGGAAGCGGCGCATGAACTCCTCGGCGTGCAGCGTCATGACCTTTTGGCGCGTGCGGCCATGTTCGCGGTAGTCCTTCCAGCGGAAGGTGACGCCGCGATCATCGTGGGCGATGAGCCGGGAGTTGGAGATGGCGACGCGGTGCGTGTAGCGCGACAAGTACGCGAGCACCGCTTCGGGTCCTGCGAAGGGGCGCTTGGCGTAGACGACCCACTCGCACTGACGCAAGGGTGTGAGCCAGTCGGCAAAGGCGTCGGCATCGGCGAGGTCCACGTGCTCGCCGAAGAACTGGAGCTGCTCCTCACGGTGCAGGCGCTGCAGCTCATCCAGGAAGCGACGCCGGAACAGACGCGACAGCACTCGCACCGAGAGGAAGAACCCCGGCCTGCAGGATATCCAGCGGTCAGTGTCAGGAGCCAAGCCGCCGCCGGGTACGATGCCGTGCACGTGGGGATGATGGGTTAGCGCCGAGCCCCAGGTATGCAGCACCAGGGTGGTGCCGATCCGGGCACCGAGGTGCTTCGGATCGGCGGCGATCGTGCGCAGGGTCTCGGCGGCGATGTCGAACAACAGTCCATAAAGGATCTCCTTGTTGGTGTAAGCGATGGCGCTGATCGGCGCCGGCAAGGTGAACACGAGGTGGTAATACGGCACGGGCAAGAGGTCGGCCTGCCGCGCTTCGAGCCAGCGCTGGGCGGCGCTCGACTGGCACTTCGGACAGTGTCGGTTACGGCACGAGTTGTAGGCGATCTGCGGCTCGGCGCACGACGAGCAGCGCAGCGCGTGGCCGCCGAGCGCGGGGCTGCGGCACTGTTCGATGGCCGACATGACCTTCAGCTGTCCGAGGCTCAAGTGGCCGCGCTCGTGCTGTCGCCAAGTCGGCCCGTGGGCGCGGAAGATATCCGCGACCTCCAGGGCGGGGCGCTGCACGCGCGGCTACGGTGTCGGGGTGGGACTTGGCTCCAATGGACCGATCACCTGGCGCAGGATCTCGGTGGCGACGTGGGTGTAGAGCGATGTTGTCTCGAGCTTCTTGTGGCCAAGCAGCACCTGGATCACGCGGATATCCACCTTCTGCTCGAGCAGGTGGGTGGCGAAGCTGTGGCGCAGCGTGTGCAGCGAGACGCGCTTATCGATCCGCCCCGTGAGGGCAGCCTCCTGCACGGCACGGTTGAGCTGTCGGACGGTCAAGGGCTCAACGGGGCTCAGGCCCGGAAACAGCCACCCGCCATCGAGCATCTTGCCCTGGGCACGGGCCACCCGCCACCACGTGCGCAGGCGCTCGAGCATCACCGGGGAGAGCATGGCGTAACGGTCCTTGCCGCCCTTGCCTTGCTGGATCCGCAGCGTCATGCGCGTGCTGTCCACGTCACCGACTTTAAGCGAGATGACTTCGCTGGCGCGAAGTCCGGCCCCGTAGGCGATCGACAGAGCCGTCTGATGCTTCAAGTTACGCACCGCGGCGATCAGCGCGCTGACCTCCTCGCGGCTCAAGACGACCGGCAACGTCCGCGGGACATGCACCGGCTTCATCTTCGACATCAACTCACTGCGATCGAGCGTCACGTCGAAGAAGAACTTCAATCCGGTGATCGTTGCGTTGAGCGTGATGGGCGACGTGCCGTGATCGACGAGGTGCAGCTGGAAGTTACGCAGATCCTCGACCGTGGCAGTATCGGGTGGACGGCGCAGGTAGCCTGCTAGCTTCCGAACTGCACGCACGTAAGAGGCTTGGGTGTGGGGAGCGAGCTTGCGCAGCCGCATGTCCTCCAGCATCCGTTGCCGCAGCGGGCAAATCTCTTGGGTGGAATCGTTCATGGCTCTGCTCCGGTTGCGATACGAGGCGGAATGCCTCACCTCGCAACTTACGAAACAGAACCTCAGCGGTCAGCCAATCCCCAACGCCTGATCGAAGCCACCCCTACCGCGCGAGCGGTTTAGTCCTTTGGCTAATCAGCGACGGATTTCCTTCTCCAAACGCGCCATTCGTCGCGACGAATCCGGGACCGCCGCCATCCGGCAAATCTCGACCCTCTGCGGACCTCCACGGCTGGCAGCTTTCTGGAAAGTTAATTATTTGTATGGCGTCTTGCATAGGCTGCACAATGGCTGTGGGCCGCGCGTTGCGATGATAATGAATGCCGCTTAAATCCGGTAGAGATGTCTAGCACATGAGCTCATCAACGAAAGCGAATACAGAAAGAAAGCGCTTTGGTGTTGGCGCGGCGCTACTGCAACTTGTGCCCTTGCTTGCAATAGCCATCATAATCGATGCCCTATCTGGGCCCAATCGCTTTGGGCGATAGTGTCCGATTGCAGATCCCTGGTTTGGCAGCTCAGTGCCGGTATTGTTCTCGCCATCGCCTTTTCCGTTCCTGCGCTGGTCGCGATCCTGAAATTTGATTTCTTCCGGAGCTTCATGGACTGGCCAAAGTAGTCGTAGATTAAGATATCGATCGGCTCATTTGTCAGCCTTGAAATCCCTTTTGGTTTCTCCTTGCTCGTCGAGCAAACACCAGGCATCTTTTATGTTGCAAAGACGTGCCAGCATTTCCTTGTATGACTGATCAATGGCAGTTCTTTCCGTTACTCCGCGTATGTGGACCATATATCCATGCGGGCCCTGATGGATGACGAATGGATAAGGCGTCACTGACCAATGCCCATGTTGAGTAAAATCGTGCAGTTGATCAGGCGTCGGCAGGACACCGATCTCCTTGGTGGTAACGTTTGGCGCGTAGCACATGACATGAGGGACGCTAGCAGTAACGACGCTGTCGTCTACATCTGGATTGACGTATGTCCGGAGAATCGGTGACAGCATGTACGAGCACCCAGCGGCTTTTGGGGGCGTATAATATCCAGTCTTGTAGCGCTCTTGCATAAGCTTCTTAAGTTGCTCAGGCGGAGTGCCTTGGGCCTGTAGCTCGGCGATGTCAAAGAAGTCTCGCATGCCGGCTTGGGTCCCGGCGCTATCAAAGGAAACCGGGTAGAGTATGTCGTCGCGATATTTGGTAAATGGCCATGTGCCCTGCACCACATCATCGCCGGTCCGGGCTACGAAGGCGTGGAACCCATTGATTCCTTTCCGACCAACCTCGAAGCCTTTCTGAGGATTTAGGACGTATACCGTCGCATTGTCTCTGAGCTGCGGTGGAAGCGCGCTGAGTGCCAGTTGCATTTCAAGGTCTCGTGGCAGGGGCTGGAGTTTGTTCCCCTCCTTCGCGAGCGCCCCGTCCTGCGCAACTGCCATGACCGAGGCCAACAGCCCCAGAATCACCGCAATTATCCTTATATCTTTCATACGATCCTCTTAAGCTAACTTCTGAATGGCGAACGTGAGTCCATCGAGAGCGACATTACCCGTACAGTGTGCTGTTTGAGTGAGGTCCAACCGAAGCGGTATAACGCGATGGTCGCGAGCAACCTTCGATAAGCACACGCAACTCAGTGCTCACCTTGGTCAAGACTGTCCGAAAAGCCTGCTTTCAGTCGACCCCACTGCGCGATCGGCCGACCGTTAGTGCGCAGGTAATCGATGATCTCTCTTTTTGGCCACCCGGGTGGCGATTCTTCCCAGCTTTCCTGCCGTCCATACGCTGTCAAATCGAGCAATCGATAGTTGTTGTCCATCGCCTCGACGCCTCGGATTGTCGTCCAGTAAGTCTCAAAGACCTTTGAACCTTGCCGCAGGTAGCAGACAATATGCATGCGCCCCACCCTGCGGCCTTCCAAGAGTGTCTGTAGCGACCCACTCGCTGAGTACCATGGAAGCCGCCAGCCCATGAAGTTTCGATACCGGAAGCTCTCCTCAAAGGGCCCCTGGCAAAAAACCGCAAATGTGATGTCTCGCGCGTGTACGTAGGTGAGTTCGCGAACCTGCGAGGTAATCCAGGTGCATCCTTCGCACTGCTCTGATGCGTGCTTACCGGCTTGCCACATGAAATAGTAAGCGATGAGCAGGCGGCGGCCTTCGAACGCCTTCAAAAGGCTCAGTGAACCATGTTCGCCGATCAGCGACGTCGCACCATCGACCTCGACCATGGGGAGTCGGCGCCGGGCCGCCGCAATCGCGTCACCCTCGTGCGTATGCGCCTTCTCTCGAACGCGCAACGCATCCAGTTGCGCCTGAAAAGTACTGCGATCTACAACGTCTGGCGCCGTCGATTCCCCGGTGTCTTGCATCACTCTCTCCCTATACTTTCTATCTGTTGACCATCATAAACGAGCGTTTTAGTCGCCAGTGGAGACAATTAGTCGGAACACCGTAGAATAAAAGGAACCAATAGGGGACTTTTAGATGCGAGATCGGCTGAGTGGCATCGTTGCGTTTGTGCAAGCGGCAGACGCTGGAGGATTTGCTCTGGCAGCACAGCGGCTGTCGCTATCACGCTCAGCCGTCGCCAAGAGCATCGCCCGACTCGAGCAGCGTCTCGGCGTCCGGCTCTTTCAGCGCACAACGCGCAACCAAACCCTCACTGAAGACGGACAGGCCTTTTACGAGCGCTGCGTACGCGCGCTAGCTGAAATCGAGGCGGCCGAAGGTCTGCTCGCTTCGGGCAAGCGTGCACCGATTGGCAGACTGAGAGTATGCCTGCCACTGCTGCTAGGCCGCTATTGTGCGGCACCGACTCTGCTTGAGGTGGCACGCAAATACCCCCAATTGCAACTCGAGCTTTCTTTCACAGATCGCATTGTTGATCTCGTGGAAGAAAGCTTCGATCTCGCCGTTCGTGTCGCGCCCCTCGCCGCGCCTTTCGAGCCACGCGCAAGCCTCATTTCTCGCCGGCTTGGGACTATGAGCGTGATAATGTGCGCCGCACCTGAATATCTGTCTGCGCGGGGAAGGCCTAGGAAGATAGGAGATCTCGATAAACATGACACTATCATCTATGCGCGCCGGTCCTCGGTTGCATCTTGGTTTTTTCTCGACGCGAACGGGCACCGCGAACAAGTGCAAATCAAAAGCCGGTTGCGCTTCGACAATCTCGAAGCGATAGCGGATGCGGCTATAGCGGGCGCGGGCGTCACGTGGCTACCGGCATTTCTTGTAGCAAGGTACGTGGGAGAGGGAAGTCTCATCGAACTACCTTTAGGCAAGCGCAGATTCGGTGTAGATGTTTATGCCATGTGGCCTCAGGCGCGACACTTGCCGTCGAAATTGCGCGTGGCTATCGACGCTCTTGCCATAGGCATTCCCAAAATTCTCGCTACAGCGAACGAGCGCATACCTGAGAAATAGCCACGAAGAGGACATTTCTCAGGGCCCTGCGGCGAGAGCTGTCTGCCATCGATGTCGCGGACTTGCCACGCTGCCTCAGGATCCTGAGCGGCCGCTTTGGCGAAGGCAATATTGTTCGATCAACGGACGGGTTTGGCCGACTGCTGCCGAATGAAACGTTAACCATAAGTCTTCGAGGGAAGCCGCAAACGAACGCTTGATCCCGGTTACTCGCTAAGTCGCCGCCGGTCTTCTTGTAACCAACGCCCCATGAGAGGTGTCAGCGCCCTTACTTTGTGTCACTCCGTACCTTTATTGATGACACTGTACCTTCATTAATGGCACTGGGCGGCAGAAATTACCCACGCTGCAGGCGCGGGAGGACTCGAGGTGCTGGTCTGTCTGCATCGAATCCGTCAAGATCGCCCGGCCGCGCAACGCCGCCAGCGGGACATCCTCCCGTTGGCCGGTTGCCAGATCTCGAACGCGAGCGAGGGATTTCGATAACCGGGCCTCGATGCGCACCAGGCGTGTATCGCGAAGTACGATTTCTCCAGGCGCAACTACCAGCCGATGCGTGGATTCGTGAGCGCTTGCCACCATGCAATCGCCTCCGCAGCCAGTGCCGCCTATACGAGTACAGATGACGCTTGGTGCCACCTATAAAAGGACATATCGAGCCCGCGCATATGACACTCCCGATGGGCATTTCGTGTCAATCTCGCGCCGCAATATCACAAGAATCAGCCGAATTGCTGATAGATTACGAAAATTCGGGAAGCGGGCGACGAAAGGGTGGCAGTGCCATCAAGTAAGGGCGCTGACACCTGGGAAGATGAATCACGTGCGGTGGAAGGCCGCCCCGACGCGCAGGAGGAAGCAGTCGCGCTCTACACCATGCACGCCGCCAAGGGCCTAGAATGGCCCATCGTCATTCCTATCAATACGATGACCCGCATCAAATCGGTCTCAGGTCCGATCGTCGAGCGCGGTACGGGTCATTTCTATTGCGCGGTTTTGGGCGTGAAGCCCACTGGGTACGCGGTGGCACTCGCCGCAGAAACCGCAGAACTCGACCGTGAGCGTGTGCGGCTATGGTATGTCGCCGCTACCCGAGCACGAGAGTTACTCCTTCTGCCTCGCCTTGACGTTGCTCCGAAGGGTTCTGTGTGGAATGCGATCCTAGACCTCTCACTGGCCAACCTGCCGGCAATAAACCTCAGTGGGTTTGCGCCGGACGTCGTCATCGCCGCTGAAGAGAAGCCCAACACCCAAACGCGCGATATCTTCGCCAAGGAAGCTGCCGGGATTGCGGCGCGGCAGCAACATATCCGCTGGCGCGCACCGAGCCGAGAGGAGGGTGCAGGGGCAAATGCGTTCTATCCCGAAGAGCCCGAGATCCTGATCTCCGATATAGAGAGCGCGCGGCTCGCGACCGACGCCATACCCGATATCCAAGGCGGCCGTGAACGCGGCGTAGTTCTTCACAAACTCATCGAAGAGGTGTTGACCGGCGAGACGGAAGAGGCCGTACCCGCCCTCACGGCCCGGGCGGAAACCTTAGTCCGCGCGTTGGGTCAACCCGTCGCGCACGATCCCGCCACTGGTCTCATGCCGACTGAACTCGCGGGGTGTGTCATCCGCGCGCTGTCGGCGCCCGAAGTGGCCGCGCTGCGGCCCAGGTTGATGCCGGAAATTCCCGTGTACGCATCAACGGCACTGCAGGATCACGAAGAAGCGACCGCAGGCATCGCCGACGCCATCTCAGTCTCACCCGACGGAAAGCCGCTCGTGGTGATCGACTGGAAAAGTGATGTCGCACCCACGACCGAGATGCTTGAGCACTATCGCGGTCAGGTTCGCGCGTATCTGGACATTATCGATGCCGAGAGAGGAATTATCGTACTCGCGACCACAGGACGAGTGATTGCGGTCGAGCGCGTGAGACCCTGAGTGTAACGGACGCGTTGGCATCCTGCGATATGATCGCGGGCGTCGTTGGCCCGGTGAGATCGCGCAGGCTGTTAGAGCAATGGAAGATGCGAGGCCATATGACTGATCGACGAATGTTGATAAGTCCCACGCACGGTATGGGATCACAAGTAATTCGAATGGTGGCCCCAGCCACTCCGCGTTGGTGATGAACTAATGGTACTTCTGAATTCGTGGTCGTCGCCTACCGAGCGAGAATGCTTGCAGATCGAAGGCTTGATTCTTGGAGCTACATAGTGAAGAGCTTCCCATTTCTTACTAGCTACGATCCACCAGGTACGAGTGAGGGAGCACTTGATCCGCTGGGGCTATACCAAATCGCAGACCATCTGGCCATTCAACTTGTGCCTGCGGTACGCGAACGAATGCAGCGAATTCGCTTTCTCACGGCAATCGCGGTGGGCACCCTGGTAACCGAGGGCTTGGAAGACGACACCCGGCAGCGAGATGCATCGCCGTACTTAGTGTGGGAATGGTTGGTGGTTGAGGCGCTGATTCGACGGATGGGCGACAATCCTTCAGTCTGGGGCGTACCCGGAACGCAAGTTGCGAGACGCGCGCTTGAACAACAAGGATACTTGGACGCGCGAAGTTATTTGAAGACGCCGCGCATCTTCGGCTTTCACGGCGTCTACAAGCGATTGGCCAGCCACGTCGGCCTGATCGACGTAAATCTATCGGCCGGGCCCGGCGCCGATGCGCTGGCGGACATTTGGGCGCGCGGGATCGGGTTCGGATCGCTGTCTGAGGCCCGGCCCGCACTCTCGCGCTGGTCCGATGCGGTACGGCGTTGTCTTCGCGAAAAGCCGCCGCGGTCAAAGCCAGGCTGGAACGGCGATGAATGGGAGCGGGTTGCAAAAGCGTTTGCGCCGGTCGAGGCAAAGGGGCGAGAAAGACGAGCATTGCGCGAGCTCCTTCTATCCGACGGCCAGCGACGACTCGGTGCCTTGCCGCCGCTGTGGCAGTTGGTCGAGCAGGCGGGTGACAAAGACGTGAACGAGGAACTTCTGCACACCCAATTGGGGAAATTGGAGCCAAGTTACAAGCCGCTGCTCGATGCGATTCGCAGTTACGAGACTTTCGCGCGCAGTCTGCAGGACGCATTCGACGTGTTGAAATCGGAAGCCACAAGCCTTGATTCCCAAGGCTTCATCGTGACTCGGATTAGTGGTGACGACGATTTCAAGCAATCTGTGAAAGGCCTCCACGCCAAGTTTGCGGCGGCGCACCGAGCGTTAGGCGAAGTAGCGATCGTGAGTACGTCACTGCAAAACCTCTTTAGCGCACGATTTGCTCAGTTCTCGGAACCGCTGGACTCCGGAAGTTGCGCTCTCGCCTTGTGCGCACATCATGAGATGATCCAGCAGAAGAAGTCCGCCGATGGGAAACGGCCGTGGTTTGACCGCGTTGATTCGAACCGCATTTACATCCGGCATGCGTATCGGGAGCCCAGGCGGGACATCGCTCCGGGGCATTACCTGCACGATTACCATGGCGTCCCGATTCGCCGGTTCTATAAGGCCCGCCTGTACCAACTTTTGGCTTTTTTCATTCTCGGCTCTTGGACCCGCGTTAATTCCTACCGGATGTCCGCAGTTGCACCAGAACCGTTCATGCTCGGGAGAGGGATTTTACGAATTCGTACAGTTGCATGCCGAAGAATTCCGTGACTCGACCCGACGCTGAAAATCCATTCCGTTCGTAGAACCGAATCGCTCGCTGCAATGGTTGAGTACTGTTCAGTGTTACACGCACGCAACCGTGCGCCAGCAATTCGGCCTCCGCCGTTTCCAGCAGCACAGATGCAACGCCCGCGCCCTGCCACCGGGGCAGCACCGCCATTCCGCGGACGTGTCCCTCGTTCCGCCGCACGCAGTAGGCAATCGTGCCGACCACCTGTCCTTCAGAAACAGCTACCAGCACGGACATTTCGGCCATCCGCCGCCGGACGGTGTCTGAGTCAAGCACGGTGTCCGCATATACTTGAGGACTGTATTGGCAGCGGTACATCTCAAATGCGACTGCCAAACAGTTTAAGATAGACGGTGCGTCCTCCGCATCGGCTCTGCGTACCTCGAGTGACACCCTCATGACTGCCCCTCATCTCGTTAGCGAATTCTACGAGCAAATCTGGAACGCAGGCAATCAAGCGGCGGTTTGGGAGCTGCTTCCCGAAAGGTTCGTGTTCCGCGGCTCGCTCGGCGCTGAGATGACAGGTCGGGCTCGCTTCTGGGACTACGTATCCGGAGTTCGCTCTGCCCTGGATAGCTATCGGTGCGATATTCTCGAGTGCGTCTCCGAAGGGCCGTTCGCATTCGCAAAAATGCGATTCGGTGGCAAGCACGTCGGTGATTTCCGGGGTTATCGACCCTCTGGGCTACCGGTGCACTGGTATGGAGCCGCTCTATTTAAATTCGAGGATGGGTGCATTGTCGAATTGTGGGTGTTGGGTGATCTCGCGGGTTTGGATGCCGTGCTCACCGCGAACGCCGGCGAAATGTCAAAAGGGCTTTAGGCATTGCGAATGACCGCTTTGCCACATCCAATTCGGGGACTCGATTTGTGAACCAGCGTTGGACATTGACCATCCGGGGGCGTCCAATTCTGATCAGCTGGTTACGCAGCAAGTCATTGGTCGTATTGAGAAGCTTCCCAGAATTCCCTGGTCTGGCTTGCGCGCCGAGACCCAAAGCGACTACGAGCGTCCACACAAGACAGCCCGTGACAATGCCGATCGCCGCCAACGCCGCCCTCCGGGGTGATCCGCCGGCCGCTGTTCTTAGCACCAATGCCGTGTCGAGACCTGGAGTGATGATCAGCAATGATGCTGCTGCTACATACGCAATCAGAGAAGTCAGCACTGAATTCACGCCGACCTCCGCGTTTGGTACTCCAATTCAAAGCATATCAAAACAGGTTGAGCAGAATCGACGGAGCGTTTGTGTTGACCCGAGGCGGACTATCACGAACGACAGGTTACCGGCATCCAAGAAATTCATCGACTCCGGAGGCACCGCGCACTTGCTCAATAGTAACTTTGCCGGTCGAGTTCGAGCACCAACCGACGAGCGAGAGTTTCAACCGCTGTTGGGGAAAGCCGCAGAAATAGCTCGGGCTCGATCAGTTCTAGTTCCATCACGGCCGGCGTGCCATGAAGGTCGACCATATCGACCCGCGCATAGGTCGTCGGCGCCGGCGCCACGGCCAACGCGGCGCGCGCCGTCTCGATTTCTTTGGCGGACGGCGCGTAAGCCTGCACGCTACCGCCATGGTTGTCCTGTACTCGAAAATCGCCGGCTCTGGGCAGCTTGCGTACCGCGTGGGAGTAGCTTGACCCCAGGAAGACCAGCGAGACCTCGCCCGTGCTTAGGATGGCTGGCACGAAAGGCTGAACAAGGGCGTCGCCAGTTTTGAGTAATATCGATAGGTGCTGAGCCAATGCCGGATCGTCCGGCACTGCCCGCACGGCACCGGTGGCATTAATGCCGACGGTGGGTTTGATGATGATTTCATTCGTCCGATGTCGCGTCGCGAAGTCATGCAGGAAGCTCGTCGGGCCGACCTTATCGCCAAGAGCAAGAACCTCCGTGGGAACGATCGGTACGCCATGGCGTGCCAACTCGAGCAGGTAGCGCTTGTTCAGGTTCCAGCGAACGACGTCCGCGTCGTTTTGAAGGCGGGAGACACTCGCCACATGCGTTACCCACGCGAGAAAGCAAGTCAAGTGATCGGCATAATCCCAGGGGGTGCGCAAAACAATCAGTTGTGCAGCGCTCCAATCGCGCTTTTCGCGCCAGACGACTACCTCCGAGTCGACGCCCAGTGACGCCAGCGCCTCGACAATGAGTGAAGATTCCGAGTCGGGACTCGGCATGTCCTGCCCCGTGATCAGAGTGATGCGCCGGTGCTGTGTCAATTGCGCCTTTGGCAAGCGTCGTTGCCGGCACCGACCTGCCGCACGACCATCACCAAGACTTGCGGAACGCATCTTTTCGGGCGATTCTCTCGCCGCGAAACTCGAGGACGTCACATCCTCGCACCTCGACAATCGCTCCATTCGAGCCACGTTTCAGATAAGACCATTCGGCGATGCCAAGATGACCAGCGATAACGGCGCGGCCGCCCCTGGATTCTCCATCCGCATCATACGCGAGCATCTCCCGAAATCCTTCCCGTACGGCCGCCGCACCCACATAGGTTCTGCCCGGTTCCGGGCCCACTGATGCGAGGTACACGCAGTCCTTAGTCATGAGCTGCATCAGGCCATCAACGTCTCGCGCATCCCACGCGGCGGCGAAGTCGCGCAATGTTTGCTCCCGAACCCGCAATAGTGCGGTCCCCTCTACGGCATCGTTCTCAACTGCCCGCCGGAAAAGTTCTCTCACGGCGCCCGCATCGGGGCAATCAGTAGCCACACCCCGCCCATTGCCAGGGCAAGGCCGGCGGCGCGCCGCGGCGAGATACCCTCGGAAAAGAAAGTGGCGCCAATCACGGCGAGCAGGAGCATCGTCGAGGTGTACGTGACTCCGGTGGTCGTGGCGAGCGGCCAGCCGGCGCGATACGCCAGCAGGTAACCAATCTCGATACCGACGACCGACCCGGCGAGAACCCAGATTGGCCATTGCTTCAATAACGCGGCATCTTCGAGTCCGATCGGCTTGCCGACCCCTGGCGCCAGGAGTACACAGGCAATGATCCCGAGAAAATAAGCGATTGCGACGACGGTGAAGGGATTCGCACCCGTCGGCATCGTGCGCTGTGCGAGCTGGTAGCCGACGAGCGAGGCGACCACGAGCCCGACTGTCAGGAGCTTTGCGGTCATTGACGCGAAACGATCGCGGCGGGCTCGTAGCACCCCGGATCGCCTTGAACTACAGTTGGAGTGATCACCTCGGTGGTTCCTTGGGTAGCGTCCGCAACCTTTCGTCGTGAGCCCAATCCATGTATTCTACTATAAAGATATAAATAGTCGATATAGTGACTATGATTCAAGAAGACACAATTCTCCAAACAATTGCTGCAAACTGCGCGCGCCTACGTAAGGCCCGTCGGTTTACCTTTGACGCGCTCGCAAAGCGATCCGAAATTAGCAAAGGGACGCTCGTCGAAATCGAGCAAGGCCGTACGAACCCATCGATCGCGACTCTTTGTCGAATGGCCAACGCTTTCAGCGTCGGACTCGGTGAACTCTTGGGGCAAGCGGAGCCAAAAACGCGGTTTGTGGTTCACAACCGCGCTGTCGCGCGGGTTCTTTGGGAGACAAAGGCGGGGAGCCGAGCGGCTCTCGTCGATACCGTCCGCATCGGTGCACTCGCTGCGGAAATCTGGGATTGGCGGATCGCACCCAGCGAGTTCTTTGACGGCGTAGCGCACCCCGCAGGAACCACGGAATTCCTTTCGGTTATGAGGGGAACCCTGACGGTGGAGGCCGCCCACGAGACCGTGGCTACCCGCGCTGGTTCAACGCTGCGACTCGTGGCCGATACGCCCCATCGGTACGCTAACACCCGGAGCGTCGCGTGCGAGTTTCAAATGGCTGTTCTCGAAACTATCGCATGAGGTGTTGAAAGCACGACGACATCGAACGGCAGCAAACTGGAAGTCAGTTCGGGACCGTCACCGGCCGGTTCTGGCCGGGAGGAGCCGCTGGCCCCATCGCGCGAACTGAAAAGCTCGTCCGGGAATGTTATAGGGCCGGACTGGCGCAAGGGGTGACCGTCCTTGGTAATGGCAGCCAAGTTGGCTATCACTGCCAAGTCGCGGACGACGGCCACGGAAAGCGCAACTAGCACTCGCGTGCCGTGTTTCTTGGCGTGGTTCATGCCGGCGCGCACCCGCCAATAATTAGCTGCCGCTCGAACTGCGCGAACACGAACAGCCTTCCGGCGAGTCACCCCTGAAAGTAGTTCATCAAGAATGAGCATACGTGGATTTCTGGGTGATCAGGGCACATATGCGGCTCGTCACTGCTCGCCGGTTCTGCCACGGTCGCTCCGTGCCTAACAAGCGCCAATCCGTTGACGAGGGTCCTGCACTGGGCTCCGGCTGAGCCGCCCTTCTGGAGTTTGGCCTGTAGCTCGGGGGGGGGCGCGCGAAGGAGAGCGACCATAAGCATGGTAGCTGCAGACACCTTTCGGCTAAGGGGTCACGAACCTATAGCTGAGTGAGGCGCGAGGGATGCGCCAAGGAGGTCAGCAGCTGGAAGACGACGATAGGGGAAATATCACTAACTAAAGGGACATTCATGAAAACTTCAGCTAACCTGAGACAGTCTGTATCGGCGATTCTAATGACAAGCCTTCTCATCACGGCCGGCGTGACACCGCTCGCGAACGCCCAAGCCCCGGTGTACCCACCCGGCGTGGGAGCGAACCCGGATATCCTTATTCCGGGGTGGGTGACCTGGTGCGCGACGTATTGGGGTAAGCACCTCAACTGTACGATTGAGATGTTCAATGCCAACGCCGGATATGCACCCCCTGCCCCCAGGAATCCGCCAGTGACGACGGCGCCCTACAGGGGACCGAACTGGGGAACCACGGAGGCAACGGCTTCAAGCCTGTTCCCATCGACCATTCTGGCGAATTTCACGAACAATGCGTCGATCAACACGCAGATGAGCAACATGCAGTGGACCATGTGGGCACAGTTGAGTACGGAGTTGACTCGACTGGACACGACCGAGACGATCAGACCGCAGATCTTCAAGCTCGCGGCGGAGAAGTTGAACGCGAACAACCTGATCATGTTCCGGTCGGTGTTCGGGGCAACGATCGATACTTACGTGACGGACTATTCACCGGCAGCGGTGAAGACGGCTTATGCCGCCGGGAAGACCCAGCCTCCGCTGTACCTCTCGACGGCCTATTACGCCTCGAAAGGGGTGGCGCCGCCCGTGTTTCCGAGCACAATGGCCTACTACGACGTGTACCTCATGGCCTATACGCAGCAAGGTGACCTGCCGAACGCTGCGATGAAGAGAGCCACGACCTACCTGCAAGTACGAATGAAGTTGGGTCCCCTGGATGTTATCTACGTGCTAGGAGCCGCAGCTGGAATTATAACGCTGTTCGATCCGAGTGCCTGGGCAGACTTCAAACAGTGGTGGAACAACACGGATCTGACGCCCCCAGCAATCGATTGGCCCTCACCGACCGTCATTCTTCCACCAGATGGCATTCCAGGGGGTGGTTATCCGGGTGGCGTTGTTCCTCCCACTTCGGTTCCCCTCTTTGACCCGACGGGTGGAACTTACGATCCGACCGACCCGACGATACCGGGATACGATTTCCCAGGAGACGACTTTTACGGTTGGGACTTCGATGGCTGTCTGGGTCTGGACAGCGGCTGCTGAGGAGTGATCACGCAAGGCAATTTAGCCGTGGGGAGCCGCCGTGGAAACTATCACCAGGAAGGAATGGGAAGCAGCCCTCGCGGGCGGGTTGCTCGTAGCACAAGTTGCGTTCGCCGTATGCGGACATCCACGTGCGAGCGGCGCCACGTTTCTGCTACTCACTGTGTTGGTGCTCGTGGTTCGGTATCGCCGCAAGAAACATAGAGTCTAGTCTCGACGGCAAGTTGGACGCCTCGCATGCCGGGGGCGCCTCGCGGGGCGAAGTGGGGAACTAGTGTCGACCGGAAAGCGATCATCCGGTTGCTCCTGCTGAATTTGCCTGGCATATCGCATCGCAAACTCCGTTTTTCGCATAATCTCTGCCGTACCACGGATTCCCGGATTTCCAACTCTTCAGTTCGGAAGCCTTCGAATAATCCGTCGCTAATGCCCGAACAGGTTGACTCACCGATTTATCCCGCTCCACTTGCTTTTGAAGAAGCGAGGCATTAATCGAGGCAGTACGCATTTGCGAGGCCTCTGGCTATGCAGTGTCGGTTGCTGTGGTCGACGCCTCAGGTCTGGTGAAAGTCCAATTGAAGGGGGACCACAGCACGGTTCACACAAAAGACACTTCGTTTCGCAGAGCGTACACGCTTGTGACGATGGGTCCAGTATTGGGGCTTGGTTCCGGATCAGAGTTCGCTGATTTTTCACGTAGTAACTCAAACGCCTCGGCGCGCCAGCAGACCATCCCAGCCGTCGTATCCCCGGGGCTCACGTTTCGGCGAAACCGATGTCATGCTCTGGCTCGACCACTTGATTCGCCACCGCCCGCGGTCGCCAACGTAGCGACGGAAGCACGAATATCATGCCCAGTAACGCGCCCGCGGCTACGTCCAGCGTTACGTGCTGTTTGATGGCCAGCGTCGAGTATGCAATGAGAATAAACCACGCTGCGTTGAGCAGTCGCAATAAGCGCGGTGCTCCCGTCGAATGAAGCACCTCGTCTACCCGCACGGCCGTGAAGATCGCGACGGCCACATGCATCGACGGGCACGCATTGCCAGCTTCGTCCATCCGATGGAGCACGGCGAATCCGCCGTAGCCGGTCGTATCCAGAGTCAGTGGTGGCACCTGGGTCGGCCAGAAATAAAAGATCATGAGTCCAACAAAGCAGAGTCCGACCATCCAGAGAACGTACACCGAGAGCGCGGCATACGTTCGCTGTAACCCTGGCCCGAACCCGATGTAGACCCACAGCGAGACGTACGCAGGCAGGGCCTGGGGTTGGAACGGAATTATGAGATCAAGCTTGGTCCTCGGCATGATGGTCGGCATGTACGCCGGGTGCCGTTGCACATAAAAGTAGCCGATGAAGAAAAGCCCGGTGAGAAGGGTCGTACCGGTCAGGGTCAAGGCGAAGTTTCGACGGGCTCGAGCGCCGAGCTCGACGTTCCATCGACGCCGGAAGCCGGCCGGCGAGTCACAATTGGTGGAGTTGCGTAACATGCTAGGGCCCAGCCCGGCGACCCGGTGATGAACCGTACTGACTCGTCACGCCCCCTCGATTTAGGATGGGAACCGCCTCATCGAGCCTCTCGCATACATTCCAATCGGCAAATGCCTGCAACGCTGAATCGGGCAGTTCACCGACGTACAACCTCTTAGCGAACGCAAGGCGTCTCTCTCGCCGTGTCAAGTCGAGAGGCGGCGAAGACTCGATGATGGCTCGTGCCGTCCCGGACATCGAGGAGGCGATTCTCACGCGCTCATCCGGCGTCATAAGCTTGTAGCGCTCAGCGTCCATTTTGTCCATTTCTGGAGTGTTCTTCGAAAAGTGACGCCACGCTCGCGGCGCGTTGACTGCACCACGCGGCGGTGTAACGGATCGCAAAATCGTTCAACGTTTTCGAGTCCATTGCAGCCTTCTCCGACGTACACCCAGCCAAGGCTATTCCCGAGCAAATTAAAATAACTATGCGTGCAACGCGCCGTCCGAAGTCTGGAAATGCCATTCAAACTACGCCTTGCGCTTGTAGATCTTCACGCGCTCCAATTGCGTTAGTATACCGAATATCCACCGTCCACCGGCAGTGTGGCGCCCGTGATGAAGTCAGCTCCGCGAGAGGCGAGGAAAACGGTCGCTCCGATGATTTCGTCGGCTTTTCCCCAGCGCTTGGCGGGCGTCCGCGCGATGATTTCGTCATTCATTGGCGAGCTACGCACTGCGGCCGTCATGTCCGTTTCGATCCATCCGGGCGCGATGGCATTAACCTGGATGTTGTATGGCGCTAATTCAATCGCAAGGGATTTGGTGAGCTGAACGATAGCTCCCTTTGCCGCGCTGTAGGAAGGTACAAGCCCCGATCCAAAGATCGAGTACATGCTCGCGAGATTGATGATTTTACCGCCGCTCTTGCGCTTGACCATTGATTTCGCAACCAACTGCGACAGGAGAAAGGAAGCGTTCAAATGGGTTTCTATGGTCTTATCCCAGACATCGGCGGTTTCGTTCAGCACCCCACCTGTTAGCGCAACAATCCCAGCGCCGGCTTACCGATGGCCTTTAGCTCCGTGAGCACCAGTCCATTCTGTTCCGCATTACGCGCGAGAACGGCCACGGATGCGCCGGCGCGGGCCAAGCCCAACGCCATTGCGTGGCCGATTCCGCGATTGCCACCGGTCACCACGGCGACGCGGCCACTCAGGTCAAAAAGCGAACCACTCCCAGCCATCGTGCCTCCGGGGAAATAACGATCAGATCAATTATTCGAGCCTCGATGGTGAGTCAGGGATTTCGCAAACCGTCCGACGAGACTAACTGAGGACCCGATAGTGCACTTAGGAGATTGCCGTTTGGGGATGCCACCGTCTCAAACTGGCCGATTGCTGCGGTCGAGTTCAGCGACGTTTCAAACCACGTCGATTGAACGGCCAAGCCACGCAGCCCCCAGCGCCGCTGCATAGGACGTTTCCTATAGTGATTGGGGAAACCAAAGGTTGTTTTAGCGTGCACTCGGAGAATACCGTCCCATGAGACTGACATGAATTTTAAATACGGAAATAGGGACAGAAGTAGGTGACATCGAAATGTTCAATGCCGGATACCTGGGCTGTGGGCAGCCTTGCCGCTCGAACGCAACAGAGCATTATTACTCGTGCAACTGCGTTTCTATCTCTTATCCTGATCCCATCGCTTAGTTCAGCGGCCATTTATAAATGCACTGCCCAGGATGGCGGCATCACTTACACCGACGAACCCTGTCCCGCAGATACGACGACGCAATATATCGATCCGGCGGCGCCCCCGTGGCTAAACGAGTCATCGCAGACTATGAATGCTGCCGCGTTTCCCGACGCAAAGTCCCAATCGCAGCCTGAGATCATCGCTACACTCTGCGCAGATGATGAATTTAAATTTTGGCTCAAGGCGCAGCGACATTCGTTGCCGGAACGGGATGCCAGAACAGCGAAATTCATCGAGATCAGCAACCTTTGCCGAAGGGCTCTGCACCTCCCAGATGTGGCGGCGCCCATTCCGCAAACACCCTTGAAGCGCGTTCTTGGCCAGGAGATGCCGCAGCGGCGGCTGATACTCTCGCGGAACTGCATCGCCCGGAAAGTTTTCATCGGCAAGAAACCGCATCGTCAGGCTATAGCCGCGGGATACACCTTTTCAGATTCCAATATCTCACTGGCATATTGCAGGCATGCAGCAATGTCGTCGTGCGTGATATCGGGGTAGTTCCGAAAAATGTCGGGCTCAGTCCAGCCCTGACCGAGCAACCCCACTATGAAGTCCACGGCCAGCCGAGTACCCCGAACAACCGGCTTTCCGGCCAGCACCGTTGCATCAAGAATAATGTGGTCTCTCCAATTCATTACGTCCCAGTACTCGCCGGTAAAATTGGAATTTGGCACCCTGCCGCGTGGATCTGGGAATTGGTCACCATCAACTGCAACCCATTCCACCACCTTATCGCCTCGGATGACGAAACCGCTTGCCCGCAATGAGTTATGGCGCTAACCAGCGCGCATGCGCCTGGCTCCCGGGGGCCGATTTGTGCGCTGCGCAAAAAAAAACCCTTCCGCCACTAGCGAGTTCGGTTATTGCAATCTTTATCCGCTATAGTCTGGCGAGGAACGAGCTTCCCCGGAGGACCGGCTGTATCGCGCTGAAAAGCAATCGGTAATGGGGCCTTTCGGAACTGACGATCCGGGGTCGGACGTGCCAATGAACCGCCGTCGCAATATAACGTTCGCATACTGCGCGTACTATGCTGGCGGCTTCGTCGAGTCTTCGTATGCTCGTCCGGGAGAATTTCCACCATGAAGACACTCTTTCTCCAAGCCCCTTCCTATAGCGGGTTCGACGGCGGCGCCGGCGCACGCTATCAAATGAAGCGCGAAGTTCGTTCCTTCTGGTATCCCACCTGGCTCGCACAGCCGGCGGCGCTCGTGGAAGACTCAAAATTGATCGATGCGCCCCCACACCAATTGGGGTTCGAAGACATCATTCCAGAGTTGCGCAACCGTGACCTGGTGGTGATGCACACCTCTACGCCTTCATTCAAATCTGACGTCAAAGTCGCCGAGATGATCAAGGCCATCAAGCCAGACATCAAAATTGGCATGATTGGGGCCAAGGTCGCGGTTGAGCCCGAGAAGAGCCTCATCTCGGGACGGGCAGTCGATTTCGTTGCCCGAAATGAGTTCGACTTTACGGTCAAAGAGGTTGCCGACGGCAAGCCCTGGAGCGACATCAAAGGACTCTCCTACCGGAATGAGCGCGACGCCATCGTGCACAACGAAGATCGCCACATTCTCGACAATATGGACGACCTTCCATGGGTAACGCCGGTCTACAAGCGCGATCTCACGATCGAGAACTACTATGGCGGCTACCTAAAACACCCCTATATTTCGTTCTACACCGGACGGGGATGCAAGTCGCGTTGCACGTTCTGTCTGTGGCCTCAGACGGTGGGAGGGCACAAATATCGCGTGCGCTCGGTCGAAGACGTCGTTGCGGAGATGCGATGGGCTAAGGATGCATTTCCCCAGGTGAAAGAGTTCTTCTTTGACGACGACACCCTGACTGACAACCTTCCGCGCGTCGAGGCGTTGGCGAAAGAACTCGGCAAGCTGGGCGTCACCTGGTCGTGTAACGCCAAGGCCAACGTTCCACGCAAGACTTTGCAGATCATGAAGGACGGCGGCCTGCGCCTGTTGCTGGTGGGCTATGAGTCCGGCAATCAGCAAATTTTATTCAATATTAAGAAGGGCATGCGGGTCGAGTTCGCGCGCCGCTTCACCAAGGATTGTCACGAGCTCGGCATCGTCATTCACGGCACGTTCATTCTGGGCCTGCCCGGTGAGACCAAGGAGACGATTCAGCAGACGCTGGACTTCGCCAAAGAGATCAATCCTCACACCATCCAGGTTTCGCTTGCGGCTCCCTATCCGGGAACATTCCTGTACCGGCAGGCGAAAGAGAACGGCTGGCTGCACAACGAGGAAGTCGACCTTCTCACTCAGGAAGGGACGCAGATTGCGCCCTTGAGCTATCCGCATCTCAGCCACACCGAGATCTTTGCCTCAGTCGAAGACTTCTACAGGAAGTTCTATTTCCGGCCGAGCAAGATCGCATCTATCGTGGCTGAGATGATCGCCAGCCCGGAGATGATGAAGCGCCGCCTGCGGGAAGGCGTTGAATTCTTCCGCTTCTTGCGCACGCGTCACAACCCAGCCTGATCGAGAGGGAGGCGCTGCGCTGACTTTGCTCCGACCGCTATGACCCCGCGGCCCGCCACTCTTTGTGAATCTGGCGCCCTTCCATCCATTGCCACGACAGTAGCGACACCACTCCCAACAATATCTCCCGCACCCGTTTCGCCATGGAGACGGCTAACGCCAGTTCCGCATCTATGCCGAATGTACGGCCAAATACGACCAACGCAGCTTCCTGGACTCCCAGTCCTGCGGGTATGACGAAAGCCATGTGACGGACCGCTTGAGTCAGGCTCTCGACCACGATGGCCGCCCTCCAGTCGACCGGATGGCGAAACAGCCGCAACACGAACCAAATCTCGAATGATCCTGACAGCAACCCCACAAACTGCAGGAGGCCGGTAAGCAGCAGAGCCCGGTGGCGGCTCAGAGTTGCCCGAATCGCCCGATCGAGCGACGCCACACCTTCGGACAGCGAGTTCTCCCCAACCAGCCCGATCAGAAATCGAGTTCCATATCGCAGCAGCCAGGCGGTTCCAAGAGGAACCGGCAGTGTCACCACCAGCGCAAGCAGCAAGCGGGAATGTTCGTGGAGGCTCTCCCCGCCTTGGAACAGCAGCAATACTCCCACCACAAAGAAAAAATACACGGCAAAGAGGGTCAGTAGAATCTCGACAATAATCGATGCACCGACCTGCGCTGCCGGCAAACCGCGCCAGCGCAACAGGCGGACCCCTATTACGCCGCCGCCCACACTGGCAACGGGTAACAACCGATCAATCCCTTCGCGTACCGTCGCGACCCAAAACAGGTAACCCAGCCCCGCGCGGCCAGCACCCTCGACGCCACGCAGGAGGATCCTCCAGCCGAGCGCATAAGGGAGAAAGTAGAAGACACGAAAGGGGAGTAACCAAAGCAGCGGCCACCCTGCCAGGGTCAAGACACGGACCATGGCCGCCAGATCAACGCGGACTGCCAGGAGCACCAAGAGGGCAACACCCGCGAGCGCGCCGACGTACAACGCAATTTTCAAAGCTGTGACGCTCGGTGCTCAGCGCCGAGCATACGAACCTTCGCCTTTATCCATCGGCAAACGTCTGCGCGTCGGATGGCGGCGCATCAAGTTGGGGGTCATCTCAATAGCGGTCGAAGGTTCAAATCACGTCACTGATAAGCGACTGATAAATAGAGGGTTTTTATGAAATTGGTAGCGGGGGCAGGATTTGAACCTGCGACCTTCGGGTTATGAGCCCGACGAGCTGCCAGACTGCTCCACCCCGCACCAGGGAGCCGGTCATTTTACCCGGTAGTCAGGGCAATGCAAGCGCGCAAAAAGTGCTCGGCTAGCGCGCCGGCTGCTACGGCAGCACGCGCTGGCACAACGCGATCAGCGCGGCCGGCGCGACGCCCAGAGCGATGGCGAGCAGCGCGTTGGCCGACAGCACGGTGCGCATGAGCGGCGAGCCGCCGATCGCGCTCTTATCCGTGGGCTCGTCGAAATACATGAGCTTCACGATGCGCAGATAGAAAAATGCGCCGACCACCGAGAACAGGACGGCCACCACGGCGAGCCAGGTGTAGCCCACGCCGAGGACTGCCTGCACCACGCCCAGCTTCGCCCAGAAGCCGATGAAGGGCGGCACTCCGGCCAGGCTGAACATGAGCATCGCCATCATCCCGGCGAACCAGGGGCTGCGCGCGTTGAGTCCGTTGAAGTCCGTGATCTGGTCGGCCTCGAAGCCCTGTCGCGCGAGCAGCAGCACCATGCCGAAAGCGCCGCCGGCGACGAGTACGTAGCTGATGATGTAGAACATCGCCGCCTGGTAGCCCTGCGCCGTGCCGGCGAGCACCCCGAGCAGCACGTAGCCGATGTGCGAGATGGTGGAATACGCGAGCATGCGCTTGATGTTGGTCTGCGCGATCGCGACGATGTTGCCCACCGCCATCGAGAGCACCGAGATCACCACGAGCATCTGGCTCCAGTCGGCCTGGGAGCCTGCGAGCGCCTCCGGCAACAGGCGCATGAGCAGCCCGAAGGCCGCGAGCTTCGACGCCGTGCCGATGAACACCGTGACGCATGTGGGAGATCCCTCGTACACGTCCGGGATCCACATGTGGAACGGCACGGCCCCGAGCTTGAAGCCCACGCCGACAATCATGAATGCAATGCCGAATATGAGACCGATGTTGCCCGCGAAGCTTGAGTGGACGATCTGCGCGATCGCCGCGAGCTCGAGATGTCCGGTGACGCCGTACACGATGGACATGCCGTAGAGCAGCGTGCCCGAGGACATCGAGCCCAGCACGAAGTACTTGATGGCGGATTCGGCGGCGATGCCGGAATCGCGGTCGAACGCGACCATCGCGTACAGGCATAGCGACATGAGCTCGAGCCCCAGGTAGAGCGTGATCAGGCTGCCCGCGGAGATCAGCACCATCGCCCCGACGGTGGCGAAAAGCCCGAGGACGTAGTACTCGCCCTTCAGGATAGCGCGGCGCCGCAGATAGTCCGTCGAGTACACGAATACCACGGCCACCGCCAGGAGCGTCACCACCTTCAAGAGCTGCGCCATGCGGTCGAGCTCGAACAGGCCGCCGAGCGCCACCACGCGCTCGGATACCGGCTGAACGGCGGAGAGCACGGCGGTCGCGAGCAGGGCCAGTACGGCGAGTGCGCCGGTCCAGCGCCGCCCCGTCTCGGTGAGAAAGAGATCGAGCATCAGCAGCGCGCAGGCCGCTGCGCTCAGGAAGATCTCCGGCGCCGCGTAGTGCAGGCCCGCATTGAATTCCGCAGCGTTGAAAGCGTACATGGCGACCTCAGGGAGCGATCTTCGACATCAGCAGCTGCTCGGACAGGTGCTGCGTCGTCGCGCGCATGACGTCGAGCAAGGGCGCGGGCCAAACGCCCACGATCAGCACGGCCACCGCGAGCAGCGAGAGCACCAGGAACTCGCGGCCGTTGAGATCCTTGAGCGCGCGCACGTGATCGTTCGCGACGGCGCCGAAAATCACTCTTTTGACCAGCCACAACGTGTACGCGGCGCCGAGGATCAGGGTCGAGCCCGCGAGGAACGCATACCACACGTTCGCCTTGAACGAGGCCAGGATGACCAGGAACTCGCCCACGAATCCCGAAGTGCCGGGTACGCCGGAGTTGGCGAGCGCGAACAGCACCATGAACGCCGCGAACATCGGCATGGTATTCACGACACCGCCATAGGCACTGATCTCGCGGCTATGCACGCGGTCGTACATCACCCCGACGCAGAGGAACATCGCACCCGACACCAGGCCGTGGGACAACATTTGCACGATGGAACCGTCGAGCCCGAGCTCGATGCCGGTGGTACGGCCCGTGTGCTGCACGATTTGATAGCCGATGAATGCACCGAGGGTCACGAAGCCCATGTGCGCGATCGAGGAGTAGGCGATCAGCTTCTTCATGTCCCGCTGCGCCAGAGCGACGAATCCGATGTACACGACGGCGATCAGCGAGAGCGCGATGATGAGCCAGTCGAGTTCGCGGCTCGCGTCGGGCGCGATCGGCAGCGAGAAGCGCAGGAAGCCGTACCCGCCCATCTTCAGCATGATCGCCGCCAGCACCACGGAGCCTCCGGTCGGAGCCTCGACGTGCGCGTCCGGCAACCAGGTGTGCACCGGCCACATCGGCACCTTGACCGCGAACGCGGTGAAGAACGCCAGGAATATGAGAGTCTGCTCGCGCAGCGTGAGGGGCATGAGCTGAAGCTGCGCGATCTCGTAGGTTCCCCCTTTCAGATACATGTAGATGAGGGCGACCAGCATGAGCAGCGAGCCGATGAACGTGTACAGGAAGAACTTGATGCTCGCGTACACGCGGCGCGGGCCTCCCCATATGCCGATGATGAGGAACATCGGCAGGAGCATGGCCTCCCAGAACACGTAGAACAGCGCCGCGTCGAGCGAAGCGAACACGCCGATCATCAGGCCTTCCAAGATGAGGAAGGCGCCCATGTACTGGGCAATGCGCTTCGCGACGTTCGTCCAGCTCGCGATGACGATGAGCACCGTGGTGAACGTCGTCAGCAGGATGAGCGGCATCGAGAGGCCGTCGACGCCGATATTGAAGTCCGCGTGAATGGACGGGATCCAGGCCGTGTGCTCGACGAACTGCATTTCCGCGATACCGGTCTTGAAGCCGGTCCACAGCGGGATGCTCAGGAGAAGCGCGAGGATGGACACGCACAGCGACAGCCACTTGGCGGCGCTCTCGCGCCTGCCGAGGCCGAGCACGACGAATCCGCCGACGATGGGCACCCAGATCAGCAGCGCGAGCAAGTGATCGTTCATGGCCGCCAGATCAACCAGAGCAGCAGCGAGGCCAGTCCCAGGATCATGGCGAACGCATAGTGATAGAGATATCCGGACTGCGCATAGCGCATCACGGATCCGAGCCAGCCCACCAGGCGGGCGCTGCCGTTGACGAAGGCGCCATCGATCACCGCCTCATCGCCGGCGTGCCAGAACGTCGCTCCGATACCGCGGGCGAACGGCATGATGATGTGCTCGATGAACCAGTCGAATCCGTACTTGTTGATGAGGATGGTATGCAGCCACTTGAAGCGACGCTCGGCCGCATCCGCCCACGCGGGGTACTTGAGGAAGAAGAGCCACGCCGCGAGCACGCCCGCGGCGGCAAAATACAGCGTCGGCGACGCCAGCGCCGTGACGAGAAATGCGCCTGGGCCGTGGAACTCCTCGGCGAGGCGCCCGAGCACATCGTTCGCCGGCAGTACCCGGATCGCGCCTTGGAAATAGCCGCCGAACAGCACCGGCTGCACGGTGATCCAGCCGATCACGAGCGAGGGAATGGCGAGCAGGATCAGCGGCACCGTCACCACGCCGGGGCTCTCGTGCAGATGATGTTTGGTCTCCTCGTCCATGCGCTCCTCGCCATGGAACGTCATGAAAAAAGCCCGGAACGTATAGAGTGCGGTGACGAATACGCCCCCGAGCACGCAAAAATAAGCATAGTCCGCGAACTGGCGGTGCGAGGCGCGCACCGCGTCGATCAACAGGTCCTTGGAGAAGAAGCCCGACGTCCCCGGAAAGCCGATGAGAGCGAGCGATCCCACGAGAAACGTCCAGTAAGTGATGGGCAAGTATTTGCGCAGGCCGCCCATGCGGCGCATGTCCTGCTCGTGATGCATGGCGATGATCACCGAGCCGGCCGCGAGGAACAGGAGCGCCTTGAAGAAGGCATGCGTCATCAAGTGGAAAATGCCCGCGCCGTAGGCCGAAACACCGAGCGCCACGGTCATGTAGCCGAGCTGCGAGATCGTCGAATAGGCGATCACGCGCTTGATGTCGCTGGCGACGATGCCGAGAAGCCCCATGAAGAACGCCGTGGTCGCGCCGATGACGAGCACGAACGAGAGCGCCGTCTCGGACAGCTCGAACAAGGGCGACATGCGCGCCACCATGAAAATGCCGGCCGTGACCATGGTGGCCGCATGGATCAACGCAGAGATCGGCGTCGGGCCTTCCATCGAATCGGGCAACCACACATGCAGCGGCACCTGGGCGGACTTGCCCATCGCGCCCACGAACAGGCAAATGCAGGCGAAGGTGATCGCCGGCCACGCGATGGCCTGCGTCACATGGACCTGCGCATGCACCAGCTGATCGGCGTGCGCGAACACCGTGCCGTAGTTGAGGGATCCCGTATATCGCAGGATCGCCGCGATCCCCAGGATGAACCCGAAGTCCCCGACGCGGTTCAAGAGGAAAGCCTTCAGCGCCGCGAACGTGGCCGTGGGACGGGTGTACCAGAAGCCGATGAGCAGGTAGGACACCACGCCGACGCCCTCCCAGCCGAAGAACAACTGCATGAAGTTGTTCGACATCACCAGCATGAGCATGGAGAAGGTGAACAGCGAGATGTAGCTGAAGAAGCGCTGATAGCCGTCGTCGTCGGCCATGTAGCCGATGGTGTAGATATGCACCATGAGCGACACGAACGTGACCACCGACATCATCAGGGCGGACAGCCGGTCGATCAGAAAGCCGACCTGGATGTTCAGTCCATCGCTCAGCAGCCAGGTGTAGACGGGGCCGTCGAAGGGCGCCATTCCGTCGAACACCAGCCTGTAGAGCACATACACCGACAAGCCGCAGGAGAGCGTCACGCCCGCGATGGTGACGCTTTGCGCACCCACCCTTCCGATCTGGCGCCCGAACAGGCCCGCCGCGAGACACGCGGCCAACGGCGCGAGCGCGATCGTGAGGTAAATCGACTCCATGGTGCCTTGATCCCCTAACCTTGAGTTCTTTGTCAGCCCTGTAGCGAGTCGAGATCTTCGACGTCGATGCTGCGCCGCTCGCGGAACACCACGACCAGAATCGCCAGCCCGATCGCCGCCTCGGCAGCGGCCACGGTCAGGATGAAAAACACGAATATCTGACCCGCGATGTCGCCCATGAAGCGCGCGAACGCGACGAAGTTGAAGTTGACGGCGAGCAGCATGAGCTCGATGCACATGAGCAGAACGATCACGTTCCTGCGGTTCAAAAATACGCCGGCCACGGCGATGGCGAACAGGATGCCGGATAGCGCGATCACGTAGGTGAGGCTGATCATGGGGCTTTCTCGGAGGCCATTTTGACGATCCGCATGCGGTCCTTGGCCCGCACCGCCACCTGCGCGGCGATGTCCTGCGGCTTGCCGCCGCGGCGGGCGCGCAGCGTCAGAATGATGGCCGCGACGCTCGCGACCAGGAGGATGATGGCCGCGAGCTGCGCGGGATAGGCGTAACGGGTGAAGAGCGCCGTGCCCAGCACTCGGGTATTCGAGTAGCCGGCAGGGAGCGGCGGTGCCGCTCGCAGGTCCGCGCCGCCCAAGTGCCGCACCACGATCACGTTGATGATCGCGAAGACCACGAAACACGCCACCGCCGCGGCCAGCGGCCAGTAGCTCGCGAGCTCCGAGCGCAGCCGCGTGGTGTCGATGTCGAGCATCATGACCACGAACAGGAACAGCACCATGACGGCGCCCACGTACACCAGCACCAGCACGATGCCGAGAAACTCCGCATCCAGAAGCAGCCAGATGACGGCGCTGTTGAAGAAACACAGCACCAGAAGCAGCGCGCAGTGGACGGGATTGCGGGCGAGAATCACTCCCAGGGCCGCGCACACGAGCACGCCGCCGAAGACGAAGAAGAGGATGGTCGGAAACATCAGCGGTACTTTGCGTCCGCGGCGCGGTCTGCCGCGATCATGGCTTCGTAGCGCTCGCCGATGCCGAGCAGCTTGTCCTTGTTCATGATGTTCTCGCCGCGGTTCTCCATGTGGTACTCGTGGATGCGCGTCAAGACGATGGCATCGACCGGACAGGCTTCCTCGCAGAAACCGCAGTAGATGCACTTGAATAGATCAATGTCGTAGCGGGTCGTGCGCCGCGTTCCGTCGTTGTTCGCATCCGAGTCGATGGTGATGCAGACGGCCGGGCACACCGCCTCGCACAGCTTGCAGGCGATGCAGCGCTCCTCGCCGTTCGGGTAACGGCGCAGGGCATGCAGGCCGCGGAAGCGTACGCTCTGCGGTGTCTTCTCCTCCGGATAGTTCACGGTGACCTTGGGCCGCCACATCTCCCGGAACGTGACCGACAGGCCCTTGAGCAATTCCCAGAGGAGGAACGTCTTGAAGAAACTGCGCACTGACGCCATTAGCCTTGCCCTCTCCAGGGTCCTACGTGGAAATAGAAGAAGACTCCCTCGACGGCGAGCCACACCAAGGTGACTGGAATCAACGCCTTCCAACCGAGGCGCATGATCTGATCGTACCGGTAGCGCGGAAAGGTGGCGCGCAGCCACAGGAACGTGAACATCGGAAACAAGGTCTTCAGGCCAAACCAGAAGAAGCCCGGCTGCGCGAGCAACGAATCCGCGGGCACGAGCCAGGTCCAGCCGTCGAACGGCGATAGCCAGCCGCCGAAGAAGAAGATCACCGTGAGCGCCGAGATCAGGATCATGTTCACATACTCGGCGATGAAGAACAGCGCGAACGCCATTCCCGAGTAATCGACATGAAATCCGGCCACGATCTCGGACTCGCCCTCGGCGACGTCGAAGGGTGCGCGGTTGGTCTCGGCGACCCCGGAGATGAAATAGACGAGCGCCAGCGGGAACAGCCACGTCCAGTTCCAGGTGAACATCCCGCCCGACTGTGCGCGGATGATGTCGCCCATGTTGAGACTGCCCGAGGCCATGAGCACGCCCACCATGGCGAAGCCCATCGCGATCTCGTACGCGACGATCTGCGCCGCCGAACGCATCGCGCCGAGGAAGGCGTACTTGGAGTTCGCCGCCCAGCCGGCGAGGATGATGCCGTACACCCCCATCGAGGTGAGGGCGAGAACGTACAAGAGCCCCGCGTTGATGTTGGAGAACGCGCGCTCGGGCGCGAACGGCACCACGGCCCAGATGGCGAGCGAGGGCACGAGCGCGAGGAACGGCGCGAGTCGGAACAGGAAGCCGCTCGCGTTCGCCGGAATCACGATCTCTTTGAACATCAGCTTGATGACGTCCGCGAAGGGCTGTGCACCGCCCGGAAAGAACGGCAAGCTGACGCGGTTCGGGCCTTTGCGGGCCTGGATCCATCCAATCACCTTGCGCTCGGCCAGCGTATAGAAGGCCATGACGAGAATCAGGCATACCATGACCATCAGCGTCTGAACGGCGAGCAGCAGGGGCGTCGTCCAGTACGGCGTGATGTAGGTCGCGATCCAGTCGCGCATAGGGTCCCACCGCCACATCAGAGCACGGCGCGGGCGTCGCGCCCGTCCTTCGTCTTCGCCAGCGATTCGGAGCCGCGCACCAGCATGTCGACCTGATACGGCGGGATATCGACCCAGGCGCCCGCCGGGGCCTTGCCGTCGACCCTGATTGCGCCGTCGGCCGTCGATGCGCCCCCTTCGGAGTGCACGCGCCCGGGCACGGTAGCGACCGGCAGCGCGCGATCGCCGCAGAGTCTCTCGAGCGCATCGCGCACTTCTTCCGAGCTCACGTAGTCGACGGCGGGGACATTGAGCATATTGGCGAGCACGCGCAGCACCTTCCAGCCCGGGCGGCTATCCCCCACCAGATTGGCGGCGCCCGCCCAGCTCTGCCAGCGGCCCTCCACGTTCACGAACGTGCCCGAGCTCTCGGCGAAGGTGCCGATGGGCAGCACCACGTGTGCCGCGGCACGCAGACTCTCGGACAGGTGGCTGGTCGCGGCGACGACGAACGCCCCGCCGAGCGCTTCGGGCGCCGCGCTAAGATCGCTCGCCGGGTCGATCCCGCCGAGCAACACGTATCCTTTGAGACGGCTCTCGAGCATGGCGTGCGCCGGCAGGCCGCCGGCGCTCACGGGCGTACCGCCCGGCTCGCGATGCGGAACGCAGCCGGCAAGATAGGCCCCCGGCGCATTCGCGCCCTCCGTGATGAGGCCTACAGTCGCCCCGCAAAGCTCCCCGAGCGTGCGAGCGAGCGCCTTGGTCTCGGCGTACTGTGGATGCCGCTGCGCGAGGGTTCCCAGGAAAATCCCCCGGCGCTCCCCGTGGCAGAGCGCCTGCGCGAGCGCGCGATGATCGTCATCGACGGGCGCCTCGCGCACGCCGGCCGGTACCTCGCGCGCCAACGCGGCTGCGGACGCGCGTACGACGGACGCAAGCGCGCCGACGAGATCCTCCGCGACGGCGTAGCCCGCGAGGGTGAACAGATACTCGAAGCGGCGCGGATTCAAGAAGGCGACCTGGGCACCGCGCAGGGCTGCCTTGCGGATGCGGTGCGCGAGCAGCGGCATCTCGTGGCGCAGGTTCGAGCCGACGACCAGGACGCCCTCGAGGGAATCCACATCGGCGATCTTCATGCCGAGGTTCGGATACGCACCCTCCCCCTCGGCGTTGCGAGAATCGAGCTGGCGCAGCCGATGATCGATGTTGCTCGAACCGAGCCCGCGCGCGATTTGCGCAAGCAAATACATCTCCTCGAGCGTCGCCATGGGCGAGGCGAGAAAGCCCAGGCTCGCCGCGCCGGACTCCTTGGCAACGGTCTGCAGGCCCTCCGCCGCGGCTGTCAAGGCCACTTCCCAGTCGACGGCCTTCAGCACCCCGTCCACGCGCACCATGGGCTCGCTCACCCGCTCCGGCGAGTACATGCCCTCGAATCCGAAACGGTCGCGGTCCGCAATCCAGGTCTCGTTGATCTCCTCGTTCTCGCGCGGCACGACGCGCATGATCCTGCCGCGCAGCACGTGCGCGTAGATGTTCGTGCCGAAACCGTCGTGCGGCGACACGAGCGGACGTTGGGTCATTTCCCAGGCGCGGGCGTGGTAGCGGAACGGCTTGTTGTTGAGCGCGCCCACCGGACAGAGGTCGATGATGTTGGCCGAGAGCTCGTGGTCGAGCCCTTGCTCCACGAACGTCTCGATCTGCATGTGCTCGCCGCGCCCCGTGGTGCCGAGCTGCGGGTTACCCTGGATCTCGAGGCCGAAGCGCACGCAGCGCGTGCACTGGATGCAGCGGGTCATGTCCGTCGACACCAGAGGTCCGAGGCTCTTGTCCTTCACCACGCGCTTGCGCTCGGTGAAGCGCGAGATATCCCGCCCGTAGCCGACGGCGAGGTCCTGCAGCTCGCACTCCCCGCCCTGATCGCAGATCGGACAATCGAGCGGATGATTGATGAGCAGAAACTCCATGGTCGCGCGCTGCGCGGCAATCGCCTTCGGCGAGCGCGTGAATACTTTCATGCCCTCCATCACCGGCGTCGCGCAGGCCGGCATCGGCTTCGGCGCCTTCTCCACCTCGACCAGGCACATGCGGCAGTTCGCCGCGATGGTGAGCTTGGCGTGATAGCAGAAGCGCGGGATGTAAACGTCGGCCGCGTCCGTGACCTGCATGATCATGGCGCCCTTGCGCGCCTTCATCGGCTGCCCGTTGACCTCGATATTGACCA